>OOCU01000283.1_pt1 | contig 53643 bp, 45 predicted proteins | sample 1671781 | NCBI WGS metagenome assembly OOCU01 (sample SAMN06348192, study PRJEB24527) | human gut metagenome | reverse complement strand
TCGATGGTACTGCGTAAAAGTGGGAGAGTAGATAGCCGCCGTTTTATTCAGGCGAGAGCTGAAAGACAGAAAGGAGTTCATTCGAAAGAGTGGACTCCTTTTTTATTTATCATGGTTTCACTTTTTATCCGTTTTGATCCGCCTAATCCGTGTCATCCGCGTACTAAATGTTTAGTCGAAAGACAGTTTTATAATTTCTCCGTAGGAAGGAACGTTCTTGAAAGCATCCTGGATATCATATTCTCCGGCATATACCCGGGCACAGGTTAAAACTCCTCCGTGGGCGAATATGCAGACATCTTGTAGCCCGCTTTTTCTTATTTCATCAAGAAATGAACTGACACGTTCATATTGGTCCTTTAAGGATTCCCCTCCCGGAGTCCTGGTTTCTATCCAGTCGGCAAACCAGGCTTCAGAACGTGGATCGGCTGATAACTCCTCCCATGACTTCATCTCCCATTCTCCGAAATGAAGCTCTTTTACCCGATCTTCCCGGGTAGCTTCCGGATAACCGCAATAAGAGGCGAGCCGTACACAACGGGTTAACGGGCTGCACCAGACTTTATCGAACGTTAGTCCGGAGAGCGATTCTTTTACTTTTTCGGCCTCTTCTTCAAAAGACGGACGTAATGCTACATCTGTCTGCCCGTAAGCATAGCCTGCAGGAACATCGACAGAGGTGTGTCTGATCAAATAGATATTCATATAGTAACTTCTAAAGTGTTGTTGTATATATAACAGCAATCCCGAGGTAAAAGCTCAATTCGCAAAGCAAAAATGTGGCTCCGCAACAATCGCCGGTATACCCTTGTATCTTCTTTTTCATAAACGTTGTCAGCATATACCAGGTGGCAACCGGAAGAAGGCCTGCCAGAAAATAAACCGGTTCCGGCAACCAGCATAAAGGAACTAACAGGCAAATCAGACTGAACAGATATTCTCCTGTCGTCATGCGGCTGTATACCGTCTTGCTCTTGGCTTCTTCCTCTTTCCGGGCATACGGCAGGCGGTTGATGATCATACCAGCCACTCCCTTACTATAAGGATCGCCCGCCAGGATCGCGCAGCCTGCCAATTCAACAGGAAGGCTGCTGAGTAATAAATAATAAAGCCCAAGGTAACAGATCAAGCCGATCACCCCGTAGCTTCCTATGTGAGAATCCTTCATGATCGCCAATACCCGTTCCCGGCTCGTACCCCCTCCGAATCCATCGAAGAAATCCGCCAGTCCGTCTTCATGCAGGCAACCCGTAATCAGCAACCGGGTGACCATAGCCAGTGCCAAAGCCACCCCTGCCGGTAGAATAAGAGAACCAGCATACAATACAATTACCATCAATCCGGCAGTAAACCAGCCTACCAGTGCCCACCGGCTGACTATATTTTTGAAATATTCGGCAGGAACCTCTGCCAGTTTCCAGAAAGGCAGACGGGTAAAGAATATGAATGCAGCCAGTATACGTAACATCATATCTGTAAATGTTAGGAATGGAAAACCATCCGGTTAGAAATATTTCGTTACCGCTGCCTGACGGAAAGTATGCATTTCATTGATCATGCGTACAGCTGAGTCGATGATCGGGTATGCACATACAGAGCCGGAACCTTCCCCTAAACGTAATCCCAGGTTTAAGACCGGATTAGCCTGAAGGGCATCCAGTACTTTTCTGTGTCCGGCTTCATCTCCGCAATGTCCGAATATGCAATAAGGAAGCATTTCCGGATACAAGCGTGAAGCTGCCAACACACAATTGGTCATAATAAAACCGTCGACCAGGATAACCATTTTTAGTTCAGCCGCCCGGAGCATGCCACCTACTGCCATGACCATTTCATAACCTCCGAAATAACTGATCACATCCAATGGGCTGTTGTCACCTTTATAGTTTTCGAGCGCCGCTTTCAATACATTGTATTTATGTTGTACGCCACTGCTGTCCAGACCACTTCCGGCACCCACACATTCGATCAACGGAATCCCCGTGAGACAAGTCATCCACATGCTGGATGCTGCCGTGTTGCCTATGCCCATCTCTCCGAAACTGATCACGTTGCAGCCTTCTTTGTGACAGTCTGAAACGATCCCGGCTCCGTACTGAAGTGCCAGCTCCATCTCTTCACGTGTCATAGCCGCCTCATGGAGGAAGTTACGGGTCCCTTTTCTGATTTTACGGTCTATTAACTGCGGTATCGAAGGAAAATCGAAATCGACTCCCCCATCGACAATCTTTATATCGAAACCATGCTGGCGTGCCAGGAAGCAGACGCCGGCCCCTCCGTTCAGGAAGTTGTGGATCACCTGGCGGGTGACTTCCTTGGGGGATTTACTTACCCCTTCATCGGCAATGCCGTGATCGGAGGCGTATATAACATTGACCGGATGATTTAGAGCAGGAGTGAGTGTCTGCTGGATCAGTCCGACCTGAAGAGCTATTTCCTCCAGTCTGCCTAACGAACCTTTGGGTTTGGTCAGGTCATTTATTTTCTCTTGTAGTGCTTCCGCAATAGCAGTATCCGGTTTTTCAATATGAAAGGTAATCATTGTTTAATTATTTTGTTATTGTTTTATTTTCATGGGTATTCCGCTTATCATCAGTATGACTTCATCGGCGCGGGAGGCAATGTATTGGTTTAGCCATCCCTGCAGGTCTGTGAATTTTCGCTGTATCGGATCGGGGGAGACACCTCCTAATCCTATTTCATTGGTCACGAATATGAGATAAGCCTGCTGCTCAACCAACCGGTTGAATTCCTCTTTCAGTTCCCTGAGCGACAGTTCGACATTGCTGTCGTTGTCAAAAAAGAAATTAGTGCCCCACAGGGTGACACAATCTATGATAACTACCCGCCCGTCCAGGTTGTGGCGGCTCAGGTATTTTTCTTCTTCGATATTGGTCCATTCCGGACCGCGGTCGGCTTGGTGACGGAGAACACGTTGGCGAAACTCTTCATCCCAGACACGGGACGTAGCCAGATAAACCGGGTTAGCGCTTAACGATAAGGCTAACTTTTGTGCGTATCCGCTTTTACCGGAGCGCTGTCCTCCTGTTACCAGTACGATATGTTTGTCAGGCATCGCTTTATTCTCCTTTCGGCTTGTTGCGGGTGGAAGCTCGTTTCGTTTTATTTATCGGGTTGTTCTTACTCGTTTTCCGTAAACTGGCAGATTTCGGAGAGGCGGCCAGACGTTGTGCAACGGCGGCTCTTCCCAAAGATTTACCGAACTTCGGACGCATAGCCTCTTTGAGTGCCTTTTCTTCCTGGCTTAGTCTCTCTTTGGGCTTTTCTCCGCTTTTGGCTGCTTTTCTGGCTGCAGCATATTTGTTGTATTTGACATACTTGCCAGGTCTTAGCTTACTGCCGGAACCGGATGATTTCTTTTTTTCCGTAGCAGGAGCACTGGCGGCCGGCACATCGGCTTCTGCCGGTTTTGTTTTTTTCTCCACTTTGGCTGTTGCTTCGCCGAAGATGAGATTTTGAGTTTTACCGGCACCCGTACGGGCATGTTCCTGCGCCTGTTTGAAATTTACCTGGATATCATCAAGCATGATGATGTCGGACTTGCTTACTTTTTGTCCGACTTCCGGCAGGTTGCCATTGACGGTAACACGCCCCATTTCGATAAACTTGTCTGCCTCCCTGCGGGAGCAAAAACCTGCGTCACTGAGCAGTTTGTTTAGTCTTATTTCCATATTCATATAATTTTCTTTATTGTAACAATAATGATAGAAGACAAACAAGCAATCCCATAGCTAGTTCTGTATTGCTGTTTATTTTAGTTGCTATTAACATGTCCTCTGTTGTAAAAGGACGGTCGTTGACTCCGATGTGGGGCTTTTCTACCGCCTGTCCGAAATAGTCGTGCGTACCTCCGAAACGGCAATCCAGAATAGCAGCCAGTGCCGCTTCGGGGTAGCCTGAGTTCGGGCTGAGATGTGCGCGACCGAAACGGGTCAGAAAGTCCCTTTTATGCCAGTTGCCGGAAACCAGCAACATCAGCCAGGCGGTCAACCGTGCGGGCAGGTAGTTGGCAACATCGTCCAACCGGGCAGCTGCCTGTCCGAAATCCTTATACCGTTCATTTTTGTAACCGATCATTGAATCGAGCGTATTGATCATTTTATAAGCCATCATTCCGGGCAGCCCCAGAAAACCGAACCAAAACATCGGGGCGATCACTCCGTCGCTCAGGTTCTCAGCCAATGTTTCGAGGGCAGCAGCTCTGATCTCCTGCGGGGATAAGTTGGAGGTATCGCGTCCGACGATGCGTCCGACTTGTATACGGCCCTCCTCCACGCTGCGGTCTACGGCTTCGAAAACGGCTTTGACCTCTGTGATCAGGGTTTTTCCGGCCAGACAATAAAAAACACCGATCCCGACAAGGACAGCATACAATTGCGTATGGATGGCCCCTGCCCAAAAAAGCAGCAAACGGGTCAGAGCATAAATACCGGCGACGAGGATCAGTGTCAGCAAGCCTCCTTTATAAAAACGGTTCTCACCCCGGTTGAGCTTTTTCTCTCCGAAGGAAATCAATTTTCCGAACCATACAATGGGATGGGGCCAGCCTTCCGGGTCGCCTAGCAGACGATCTGCCAGCCATCCGCCCAGAAAAGGGATCACCTTGAGCAAATATATCGATTGAGTTGACCAGTACATATTATTTGTTTGAGATACAAAGGTAGAAAATTGTACCGTTTTTTGTTTTGTAAATTCACTAATAAATATCTACCTTTGTCTTATGCTTAGGATAATAACACATATAGAACGATTATTACTGGTACATGACTGCGTGATTGTGCCGGGTTGGGGTGGGTTTGTACTTCAGACAGTATCTGCTGTATGCAATGAAAAGGAACACTTGTTCAGCCCTCAACGAAAGGAAATCGTTTTTAATATTACATTGCAACATAACGACGGGCTGCTTTCGGAATCATACATGCAAATGTATGATGTCAATTACCGGAAAGCACAATTGATGCTGGAAGAAGATGTTGCGGATATGAAAGCTGCTTTGCAGGAAGAGAAGACATTGTCTTTAGGTGTGTTAGGTTCCTTTAGTCTGGGACAGGAGGGGCAGGTTATTTTCCATCCGGGAGAATCGGATGCATTCAGTGTCGGTTCTTATGGTTTGGTTTCTTTCAACTTCCCGTTGCTTCAGCCTGTTTTGGCAGAACGCGAAGAAGTGGCTCTGCTTACCCGTAAGAGAAAGAAAGATATCTTATATATTCCGGTTAGCCGGAAATTCCTTCGTGTCGCAGCGGCTTCGGCAGCAGCAGTCGCCTTGTTCCTGTTGATATCGACTCCGGTAAAGGATGTCAATCAGGCTGCTTATACGGCAAGTTTTGTTCCGACCGAGATGGTTGTAAAAAGTGCTCCTGAAATAAAGCCCGCAGAGGAAGTTGTTCCGGAAGAAAAGGCGGTGCCCGAAATCAAGGCAGTGAAAGCTGAAAAGAAAGTGGTTGCCGAGACTCCTGCTCCAAAAGTAAAGAAACAGGAAGCGGCTCCCAAACCGGTAGCTCCAAAGCCCAATCAGAAAATGTACCACATCGTGATCGCCAGTTTTCCGACCGAAGATCAGGCTGACAAATATATAGCAGAAGTCGACCGTAAGGATTGCAAGCATGTTAGTAAAGTCGTTTGTGATGGAAAGTACCGTATTTATGCCGATAAATTCGATAATCGCGAACAGGCGGAAAGTTACATGGCTACGTTGCGCATGAATGATAAATACAAGGATGCGTGGTTGTTTATCAGCCGCTAAATACTTTTGTTTGTATTTGATCTCCCTTTCCATATCCGCGGTATAAAGTTTTTGCAAAGTAACTATCATACTATCATTATTGACTGTATCTGTTTGTAAACCAGTTGCATATCTTATGATAGTTGCTGCTTTTAACTATCATTCAACTATCATAACTATCATACAAAACGATCTTTTTCTCCGTTATATTGCTGATAAATAACAGTTTGAGCTTTTTGGAGCATTCGGGCGGATCGATGGAATGGTTGTCATTTTTTGCTTCTTCCTTGACTTTTTTTTGATAGCTTCTTTTTTATTTTCACGAAAATGCTTACTAATTGTATTCGAGACCCCGGTTTTACCCCTTTTTAGATCCGGATGTTGACGATGCTCACACCCGGGTGTCAGGTTGTTTTAGACCCGGGTCTCAAATAGTATAAATCGTTATGTTGCTGAAAATAAGTCATGTATCTGTCGGAAATAGAAGGTGGCTTATCGGGATTTTAAATAGGTCTATGATGGTTGATGATAGATGAATGATGGTTGAAAATACTAACTATCATAATTTAATGCGTTGATTTATAAAATGATATGATGAATAATGATAGTATGATAGTTGTTTATGATATTGAAATTGTATCCATATTTATTCCCCCTCTTGTTTGGGTTGCTTTTTCTTTTTCAACCGGCCTGCTTTTCGTAGTGCCTGGTCCAGGATGTACTGGATCTGGCCATTGGTGCTGCGGAATTCATCCGCAGCCCAGGTTTCGATAGCATCCATCATCTCTGCATCTATCCGCAGAACAAAGTTTTTGGTTGCATTCTCTTTTTTGGCCATCACTTATATTAATATTAAAAATTTAGAATCATTGATATAATGTACCTGTGTTAATAACAGGCTGAGCAGATTCGTCAGCACAAAGCACAACGAGCAGGTTACTGACCATGGCTGCTTTTCTTTCTTCGTCGAGTTCGACTATGCTCTCTTTCTGCAGTTTCTCCAATGCGAGGTGAACCATACTGACCGCTCCTTCTACAATACGTTCCCGGGCAGCAATGATGGCATCAGCCTGTTGACGACGAAGCATAACGCCTGCAATTTCGGAAGCATAAGCCAGATAGTTGATACGTGCTTCTACGACTTCGATTCCGGCAAGTGTGAGACGGCTGTTCAGTTCGTCTTCGAGACGCAGAGTTACTTCCCCGTCATTATCGGAACGCAATGTAACTTTATCGGTTGTTTCGTTCGTATCATAGGCATACATTCCGGCAACCTGGCGTAAAGCGGCATCGCTTTGGATTTGGACGAATGATTTTACATCTCCTGAAATATCAAAGGTCGCTTTATAGGTGTCTTTGATTCTCCATACCACTACAGCACCGATCATTACCGGATTACCAACTTTGTCGTTTACTTTGATTGGCTCCAGGTTTAGATTGAAGATACGCAGGGTTACTTTGGTCTTCAAAAAAAGAGGGTTTACCCAGAAAAAGCCGTTTTCAATGATTGTGCCGACGTATTTTCCGAAGAATGTCATAACCCGTGAGTTATTCGGTTGAATAATGATTAATCCGTAACACATGAAAATAGCACATAGTGCACCGATAATGCCTATGGCAATACTCCAGGGTTGTTTCAGTGTGAACATGAAAATGGAAGCGCCCAGTATGATCAGGATAAATAATATAGCCAGGAAACCTGAAATCCTGATACCGTCAAATGCTTTTTCTTGTGCTTTCATAATAATTTATATTTGATATTATTTTGATATCACAAATTAAAGCAATAATCCGGATATAACCAAATAAAATATCCCCTTTTTATAAGAGGATATTTAAAATATTATTTAGCTTTGTCTACTCAAAAATTACACGATTGGAATTTCAACTCGACACGGACAATAGAGAGTTTCAGGATGCTCTGCAACTGATCACTCATACTCGTCAGTCTGTTTTCCTGACAGGGAAAGCGGGGACGGGCAAATCGACTTTTCTCAAATATATCTGTTCACATACCAAAAAGAAGCATGTCGTGCTGGCGCCTACCGGAATTGCTGCGATCAATGCGGAAGGGGTGACTTTGCATTCGTTCTTTAAGTTGCCGTTTCGTCCGATGCTTCCGGATGATCCCGACCTGAGTTTGAAAGATGGCCGGATTTTCGAATTCTTCAAATACAGGAAAGAACATCGGAAGATCATTTCGGAGGTCGAACTGATCATTATCGATGAGATTTCGATGGTAAGGGCGGATATTATCGATTGTGTGGATCGTATTTTGCGGGTCTTTTCCGGGAATATGCGTTTGCCGTTCGGTGGGAAACAGTTGTTATTCGTGGGCGATGTGTTCCAGTTGGAGCCGGTTGTGCCGTCCGACCAGAAAGAGATATTGAGCCTGTTCTATGCCAGTCCGTTTTTCTTCTCGGCGAGAGTATTCCAGTCGATCAACCTGGTGCCGATAGAATTGCAGAAAGTGTACCGCCAGACCGATCCGGTGTTTATCAATGTGTTGGACCGGATACGGAGCAATGCCGCGAGGAAGCAGGAGCTGGATGTTTTGAATGCCCGTTACTTCCCGGAGTTTGTGCCGAACAATGAGGATATGTATATCACGCTTGCCACTCGTCGTGATCAGGTCGATTTTATCAATGAGAAGAGACTGGCGGAGCTTCCCGGGGATGAGTTCATCTCTACCGGACGTATAGACGGCGACTTTCCTGAATCTTCTTTGCCTACCCAGTTGAACCTGGCGATCAAGGAACAGGCACAGGTGATCTTTATCGATAATGACCACGAGCGCCGTTGGGTAAACGGAACGATCGGCATGGTTTCGGGTATCGATGAAAACGGAAATGTGTATGTCCTGCTGGAAAACGGGATCGAGCATCTGGTCGAACCTACCTCCTGGCGCAATTACAAATATAAATATAACGAAAAGGAAAAGAGGATAGAGGAGGAAATTGTCGGAACTTTCGAGCAGTTGCCGATCCGCCTTGCCTGGGCGATCACGGTGCATAAGAGCCAGGGGCTTACCTTCAACCGTGTCGTTGTCGATCTGACGGGAGGCGTATTTGCCGGGGGGCAGACATATGTGGCTCTGAGCCGTTCTACTTCGCTCGAAGGACTGGTGCTGAAAAGCCGGGTGACACCTCACGATATTTTTGTCCGCAAGGAGATCGTTCAGTTCAGCCAGATATTTAACAGTAAGGAACTGATCGAAAAGAGCCTTCGTGAAAGTGAAGCAGAACTTTTGTACGCCCGTGCCGCCCATGAATTCAATCGGGGGAATATGAAAGAGGCGGTGGAGTCGTTGGCACAGGCTGTCGGGAAACGCAATGAGCTGGATAAACCGTTGGTGCAACGTCTCCTCCGCTCCAAGCTCCAGCGAATCAATACGCAACGGGCGGAGATAAAGAAATTGAAAGACGAACTGCATGACCAGCGTGAAATTCTCAAAGAGTACGCCCATGAGTATTATCTGATGGGAAATGAATGCGTTACGAAAGCCAATGATCCGAATGCGGCTCTCCGCTCGTTCGACAAAGCCTTGAAACTATACCCCGAATATGTGGATGCCTGGGTGCGAAAGGGCGTTACCTTATTGGATATTGGTGAAACATACGATGCGCAGGTTGCTTTGAACGAAGCGGTCCGGCTGAGTCCCCTTTCATTCAAAGCCCGTTATAATCGTGGGAAATGTTACCTGCGCATGAAATATTATGAAGAAGCGGTTGCCGACCTTCAGAAGGCAGTATCCATCAAACCGAAACATGCATCGGCACACGAGTATTTGGCAGAAGCTTACCGGTTTGTCGGCGAAGAAGAGCTGGCGCAACAACATCAGGATATAGCAGATAGTTTGCGGGAAAATCGAAATATTTAAGAAAGTCTATAAAAATCAAACGTATTCGTAATGTTTGGGTAATATAGATTATATATCTTTGTGGCGTTATATAAAAAGTGTTTCGATTGTTTTATTTTAAATACCATCTAGTATGAAGAACTTATCTGTGTTTGTTCTTTTCCTTTTTTGTCTGACGTTTGCTGTGAATGCACAGGTTACAACTTCCGGGATCAGTGGTAAAGTAACGGCGGAAGGAGAGCTTCTGATCGGCGCGACCGTGCAGGCTGTTCATGAACCTTCCGGTACGACGTACGGTACTGTGACCAATGTGGACGGACGTTATAATTTGCAGGGCATGCGTATCGGCGGTCCTTATACCGTAGAAGTATCGTATGTCGGATTTCAGAAAGCCGTATATAAAAATATTACCCTTCAGTTGGGGGAAACGTATCAGTTGGATGTGAATCTGACGGAGTCGTTATCGCTGGATGAAGTGGTTGTCACAGCCTCGAAGGCGGCTTTGTTCAATTCCCAAAAGACAGGGGCTGCCCAGAACTTCAACCAGGAACAGATCATGTCGACCCCTTCCGTTAGCCGGAGTGTTTTCGATATTACGAAAATGAATCCTATGGGAGTGAATACGGGAAGCGGCATGTCGTTTGCCGGTTCCAGTAATAAATATAATTCATTCCAAATCGACGGAACCGTGAACAATGATGTATTCGGACTCTCTTCCAGCGGGACCAACGGTGACCAGGCGGGTGCCAATCCGATTTCTTTGGAAGCCATTGAAGAATTGCAGGTGGTTGTCGCTCCGTTTGACGTCCGTCAGAGTGGTTTTACGGGAGGCGGGATCAATGCGATCACCAAATCGGGAACCAACACTTTCCACGGTTCGGGTTACTGGTATTATAATAATGAAAACTTCTACGGGAAAACTCCGGGAAAGAATGTGACCAACCGAGCTAAGCTGGATGATCAGAGCAGCGGTACTTACGGGTTGACACTGGGCGGACCGATCATCAAAAACAAACTGTTCTTTTTTGCAAATTATGAACGGGTGAAAGAAACCTATCCGTCTTCCAATAATATCGGGGAGGATGCTTCCAAGTTGAGTACCAGTGAAGTGGAACAGGTTATTAATAAAATATCGGAACTGACCGGCGGTTATGACGGCGGCGGTTATGGTCTGCAGGATATCGATACCCGTTCGGATAAAGTCCTGGCACGTATCGACTGGAATATTAATCAGAAAAATAAATTCACTTTGCGTTACAGCTGGCTGGATGCCCGCAGGATGGTTTTCACGAACGGAACGGCGGTCGCTAACCTGAATGATTACGGTTATTATATGAACAATACCACTCATTCGCTGGTCGCAGAATTGAATACGCAGTTTAATTCAGCCTGGTCCAATGAAGTTCGTTTCGGCTGGACAAGTGTGAGTGACAGTCGTGATCCGATAGGACGGGCATTGCCTGCCGTACAGATCGACAACATGACGAACGGGACGACGCTCAAATTCGGAATGGAGCCTTTCTCTGCGGCTAATGGGCTGGACCAGCGTATCTTTACTTTGGAAGATAATGTAACATGGAACAAAGGAAATCATGCCCTGACCTTTGGTACACATAACGAGTTCTTCCATATGGAAAATCTGTTTATCGCTAATAATTACGGTTCGTATGTCTATAGTTCACTGGACGATTTCCTTTCTGTGGGTACGGCTAATGAAGCGATGCCGAAACGTTATACATATGCTTATTCACGTGAGGATATAACCGGGACGAATCGTTGGGCTCCGGCTTTTGGTGCTGCCCAGTTGGGTTTTTATGCACAGGACGAATGGAGGGTGACCAATGATTTCCGTCTGACATACGGTTTGCGTCTGGATATTCCTGTCTTTTTTGATACACCGAGGGCCAATGACCTGTTCAATAGTTCATCGGTCGCTTCTACTTTGGATTTGAAGACGAACCGGATGCCGGCAAGTAAAATATTATGGTCGCCGCGTATCGGTTTCCGATGGAATCTGAATGAGGATCATACGACTTTATTGCGTGGTGGTGCCGGTATATTCACGGGGCGTGTTCCTTTTGTTTGGCTTTCAAACAGTATTTCAAAAGCCGGTATCGAGTTAAGTGAAACATTCCTGTCCAGCAAGGAAAGCTTTGATGCGGCAAGAGCAGATGGATTCAAGTTCAATGCAGATCCTTCCAAACAATATTATAACCGTAATGCAGCTGTTCCGACGGCGGAGATCAATGTGGCGGATAAAAACTTTAAATTCCCCTCGGTTGCCCGTGTCAATTTAGCATTGGAACATACGTTCCCCTTTGGTGTGAAAGCTACTTTGGAAGGTATATATTCCAAGACGCTGAATAATATCCTGTATGAAAATGCGAATTATCAGTGGACCGGAAAGACCTTGAATAACGGCGGCGATAACCGTCCTGTTTATGAAAAACAGGATAAGAACTTTACCCAGATCATGTATCTGAAGAATACCAGCGAAGGGTATACATATAACCTGTCGGCTAAACTGGAAAAGAATTTCGATTTCGGTTTGAGTACGATGATTGCCTATACCTACGGACAAGCCAAGTCGCTGACTGACGGTAATTCATCGCAGGCTTATTCCGGATGGAAATACAACCCGACCTATTACGGGGATATTAACCCTGAATTAACCTGGTCGAGCTTCGATGTCCGTAACCGCATCATAGCCTCTGTCTCTTACCGCAAGGAATATGCGAAGCATTTTGCTACTACTGTCAGCCTGTTCTATAACGGACAAACCGGCGGCCGTTATTCCCTGCTCGATTATTCGGATCTCAATCATGACGGTTATAACAACGATCTGCTGTATGTTCCGACCGATGCCGAGTTCGATAAGATGACTTTTACCGAGTATACCAAGACGGTAGGAAAAGAAAAAGTCGTAGTTTCTCCTGCCGAGCAGAGAGAGGCAATGGCTAAATGGATAAACGGCAATGAAGAACTGAAAGATTCTAAAGGTACGCATATGAAACGGTATCAGATGGTAATGCCTTTCGAACATCATTTCGATTTCCATATCGCACAGGATTTCTTTGTCGATATTGCCGGCAAGCGGAATACGATCCAGGTCAATTTCGACATTATAAATGTGGGTAACTTATTCAATAAGAGCTGGGGATTGTACAACCAGACTTCTACCGGACATGACCTGGCTCCTCTGACGACCAAGATTGTGGATGGTGAAGCATCTTATCAGTTCCATGATCCGGGCGAGATGGTAAAGAATGAGGAGATACTTTCCCGCTGGCATGCACAAGTCGGTTTGAAGTATATTTTCTAACGGGTATTTTGTGATTGGAATTAAATAATCGGGAGAGGTTCACTATCTTTGTGAACCTCTTTCTTTTTGAGGGAATATGGATATGAAAAGATATTTTAGTTTGATTATAGGATGTGTGATAGGACTCGGTATCCTTTTTTCCGGTTGTTCTTCGTCAAAACGTCATGACCGTTACGTCGTGGTCCTTTCCATGGATGGTTTCCGGTCCGATTATCCGGACCGCGCTTATACTCCGACATTAGATTCTTTGGCGAAAGCCGGGATACGTGCCGCTTTCCGTCCTTCTTTTCCCAGTGTTACTTTTCCCAACCATTATAGTATGGCGACCGGTTTGCATCCGGATCATCATGGCTTGATCAATAATTTTTTCTATGCGCCGGACCTGGATAGTATTTATCGTATGGCGGATCCGACACCGGGCTTTTACGGAGGTGAACCGATTTGGAATACGGCAGAGAAGCAGGGTGTGCATGCGGCTTCTTTCTTTTGGGTAGGCAGTGAATATCCGATTCAGGGGCGGCAACCTTCTATTTGGAAACCTTTTGATAAGCAGGTCCCTTATTCGGATCGTGCCGACTCTGTCGTAGCCTGGTTGCGTCTGCCTGAAGATATACGTCCTCATCTGATTATGTGGTATATAGAAGAACCGGATGCGATCGGACATGTCTGTACGCCTGACTCTTCAGCTACCTTGCGGAAGGTAGAGGAGCTGGACCGGGTGCTGGCACATTTCTTTGAGGAAGCCCGCCGACTGGATATTTTTGATAAGATCGATTTCATTGTCCTTTCCGATCATGGAATGGCTACCTGTGTACCGGAGAAATATGTTAATCTGAATGACTACCTACCCCGCGATAGTTTCGATTATATTTTTGACGGTGTCCCGACCTTGCTTTATCCGAAGAAAAGCTATACGGAGACTGCTTACAATATTCTGAAAAAGGTCCCGAATGTCACCGTCTGGAAGAAAGACGAAATACCTGCCGAATATGTCTATGGAAGTAATCCCCGCATAGGCGACCTGGTGGTCTTGCCGCATATCGGAACCTATCTGCATTTTCGTGATAGGTCTTATCCTTATTTGGGGGCAACTCATGGCTATGATAATTTTACTCCGGAGATGGAGGCTATCTTTTATGCGGCAGGACCGTCCTTTAAAAAGAATGTGGAATTGCCGGTAATGGCTAATGTCAATTTATATCTGATCATTTGCCGCCTGCTGGGGCTGGAACCTGCGCCGAATGATGGTGACAGTGAGGTTGTAAACACCCTGTTTCGTTAAACAATAAAAAAAGCGATCTGTATCAGATCGCTTTTTAATTTTATCAAAGGGCTTCTTTTAATAACTGAAATTCATCCCCGGACAAAAAGCGATCTGACTACTGGCACTTTTGATCTGAATCTTGTTTTCGCGGGCTAGCCAACCGATTGCAGACCATAAATCAGCTTCACACAAAGATGTTGCTTTCTTCAACTCCTCAAAACTCCAGCATCCACCATCCAGCAACAGATTCCAGATGGTACCTGCATTTAATCCAATTGTTCCTTTTGTCATGACAAACTCTCTTTTATGTTTATGGTATGTAGTATTTAAACTGAATTGGGAGGAGAAATGATATATTCCGGTTGTTATTTTAGTGTGTTTTATAAAAAGGACGGTCCTGCAAAAGATTTTTTTTATAAATCAGGACAATGGATATCCAGGGGCTTAAAAAAAATGATTGTTTGTTTATAAGCGTTTTGGAGGAAAAAATTGTTGAAAAAGATTGTTATAAAGTACGGTAGTGTCAAATTTAATCTTACATTTGCGGTGTATTGAGATTGATTTAAACTTGTATTTGAAGTTTTACTCGCAATTTAGATTTGTAAAGTATATTCATTCAACTATTATTCTATTCATCCCTCAATAAACAATTAACTAAATAAGTTTTTATAAATGAATCTTTACATTTCAAATTTGAGTTACAACGTCACAGACGCTGACTTAAACGATTTATTTGCAGACTATGGTGAAATCCTTTCTGCTAGAGTTATTACAGACAGAGAAACAGGCCGTTCAAGAGGATTCGGTTTCGTAGAATTGAAGGATGACGAAATGGGCCGTAAGGCTATCGAGGAATTAAACCAGGCTACTTATGATGAAAAAGTAATCAACGTAACAGAAGCACGTCCGAGAGAGGATCGTGGCGGAAGCCGTGGCGGTTTCGGCGGCGGTAATCGTGGCGGTGGTTTCGGCGGTGGCAATCGTGGCGGTGGCTACGGTGGCGGTAATCGCGGAGGCTACGGTAACAACGGTGGCGGAAGAAGATATTAATCCGAATTTATAGCAAAAGGAAAGCGACTCGATAAGGGGCGCTTTTTTTGTTTAAGATAGATTTAGAAACATAGGATCCAAGCTAGTCCTATTTTGTAATTCCCCATTGTTCTTATCTGCAAGGGAAGTATTCCCCATCAAGGTGGGGGAAAAGGTCCACCCTGGTGGGGGAAAATCCCCTTGGGGATGGGGATAATATTTCTTTGCTGTGGAAATGTCTGTGGAGAATGAGGAAAACAAAAAAGCCAGCCGAAATTAATCAGCAGGCTTCTTCTGTAGTGCGTCCGGGGATCGAACCCGAGTTTCCGCCGTGAGAGGGCGGCGTCCTAGGCCACTAGACGAATGCACCGTTTCGTGTCATAGTTTTCATTGTTTGACGCTGCAAAATTAAGTATTATTTCTTTTCGATGTTCTCTTTATGCGGAAAAAATATAAATAAATTTCATCAGTCTTGTCAGAATGATACAGGAATGGCCCTTATACCACTAAAAGGCGTTAAAAGGACGAGCAATTTCGTTTATTTTTCATTGCTCTTCCTGTTTATTTATTCTACCTTTGCCTCCTGTTATTGAACAATATACTATTGAACAATTACTAATACCAGTATTATAAATAACTAATATTATGGCAGAACTAAAAGAAAAACTTTTCTCAGATTTCGCTCCGGTCTCTACAGAAGAATGGATGGCGAAGATTACGGCTGACCTGAAAGGTGCTCCGTTTGAGAAAAAGCTTGTTTGGAAGACAGGCGAAGGATTTAATGTAAATCCTTTCTATCGTGCAGAAGACATCGAAGGTTTGAAGACAACCGAGTCTCTTCCCGGTGAATTCCCTTATGTTCGCGGAACAAAGAAGGATAACGATTGGAAGGTACGCCAGAACATCGAAGTAACTTGTTTCAAAGAAGCTAACGAAAAAGCGCTTGACATTTTGAACAAAGGGGTTACTTCACTCGGTTTCATCATCAAGGGGGATGAAGTGAATGCCGAAAATATTGCAACATTACTGAATGGTATCTGTCCGGAATCTGTCGAGCTGAACTTCAACACTTGCAACTGCAAGGCTGAAAAGCTGATCGGTATTCTGGAATACTATCTGAAAGGTAAAGACGTGGATCTGGAGAAATGTTTCGGTTCTGTCAACTACGATCCTTTCAAGAAACCGTTAGTGAAAGGTAAAGAAAATGGAAATTGGGTGGAAGCTGCATCTGCTGTGCTCAAAGCAGGACAGGCTTTACCTGGTTATAAAGTATTAGCTGTAAACGGTTTCTACTTCAACAATGCCGGTGCTTATATCACTCAGGAACTGGGTTATTCATTGGCTTGGGGTAACGAACTGATGGCGAAGCTGACTGAAGCCGGTTTCAGCGCAGACGAAGTTGCCAAGAAGATCAAATTCAATCTGGGTATCAGCTCCAACTACTTCATGGAAATCGCTAAGTTCCGTGCTGCCCGTTGGTTGTGGGCTGAGATCGTTGCTGCTTACAATCCTGCATGCAACTGTGCCTGCAAGATGAATGCACATGCTCAGACTTCCGAATGGAACATGACTGTTTACGATGCTCACGTAAACCTGTTGCGTTCTCAGACTGAAGCGATGTCTGCCGCTTTGGCCGGTGTCGATTCTATCACTGTTCGTCCGTTCGATAAGACTTATCAGACTCCGGATGATTTCTCAGAACGTATCGCACGTAACCAACAATTACTGCTGAAAGAAGAATGTCACCTGGATAAGGTGGTCGATCCTTCTGCCGGTTCTTATTATGTAGAAGTACTGACTAACTCGTTGGCTGACGTTGCCTGGAAACTGTTCCTGGAAGTAGAAGACAAAGGCGGTTTCGGTGCTGAAGTGGCTAACGGTAACATACAGAATGCAGTAAATGCTTCTAACGTAGCTCGTAAGAAAGCGGTTGCTACCCGTCGCGAAATCCTGCTGGGTTCTAACCAGTTCCCGAATTTCACGGAAGTGGCTGCCGGTAAGATCAAAGAAACAGCTTCCTGCTGTTGTGGCGGTGGTCACTCTTGTGGTGAATCGACTGTTACTCCTCTTGATTTCTCTCGTGGTGCATCTGAATTTGAAGCATTGCGTCTGGCAACGGAAAATAGCGGTAAGACTCCGAAAGTGTTTATGTTGACTATCGGTAACCTGTCTATGCGTATTGCCCGTTCACAGTTCTCAAGTAACTTCTTTGCTTGTGCAGGATACAAGGTAATTGATAACTTAGGTTTCGAAACAGTAGAAGCCGGCGTTGATGCAGCGATGGAAGCAGGTGCTCAGATCGTTGTTCTTTGTTCTAGTGATGACGAATATGCAGAATATGCTCCTGCTGCTTATAAAGCATTGGCCGGACGTGCTGAGTTCGTTGTAGCCGGTGCTCCTGAATGTATGGAAGACCTGAAAGCTCAGGGTATCGATCAATTTATCAATGTAAAGAGCAACGTGCTCGAAACATTGAAGGCTTTCAACGCAAAATTAGGAATCGCTTAAGTAGAAACAATTATGAGACCAAATTTTAAAAACATAGATATCAAGAATGCCGGTTTTGCAGCTACCAATGCTGCCGAATGGGCAAAAGCCAATGGCATTGAAGCCGATTGGAAAACACCTGAGCATATCGAGGTGAAACCTGTTTATACGAAAGAAGACCTGGAGGGAATGGAGCATCTGAACTATGCTTCCGGTCTGCCTCCTTATCTGCGTGGTCCGTATAGCGGTATGTACGCTATGCGTCCCTGGACAATCCGTCAGTATGCCGGTTTCTCTACTGCAGAAGAATCAAATGCATTCTATCGTCGTAACCTGGCTTCCGGTCAGAAAGGTCTGTCTGTTGCATTCGACCTTCCGACACACCGCGGATACGATGCCGACAACGAACGTGTTGTAGGTGACGTTGGTAAAGCAGGTGTATCCATCTGTTCGCTGGAAAACATGAAAGTATTGTTCGCTGGTATTCCTTTGAACAAGATGTCTGTTTCCATGACCATGAACGGTGGCGTTCTTCCGGTATTGGCATTCTACATCAACGCAGGTCTGGAACAGGGCGCTAAGTTGGAAGAAATGGCCGGTACAATTCAGAACGATATCCTGAAAGAGTTCATGGTGCGTAATACCTATATCTATCCGCCTGAATTCTCTATGAAGATCATCGCTGACATCTTCGAATATACATCACAGAAGATGCCGAAGTTCAACTCTATCTCTATCTCTGGTTACCACATGCAGGAAGCAGGTGCTACGGCAGATATCGAAATGGCTTATACACTGTGCGACGGTATGGAATATCTTCGTGCCGGTGTGAACGCAGGAATCGATGTGGATGCATTCGCTCCGCGTCTGTCATTTTTCTGGGCTATCGGTGTGAACCACTTCATGGAAATCGCCAAGATGCGTGCTGCACGTATGTTGTGGGCGAAGATCGTGAAGAGCTTCGGAGCCAAGAACCCGAAATCACTCGCATTGCGTACTCACTGCCAGACTTCAGGATGGTCGTTGACGGAACAGGATCCGTTCAACAACGTAGGCCGTACTTGTATCGAAGCTATGGCTGCTGCACTGGGACATACACAGTCTCTGCACACCAACGCGCTGGACGAAGCTATCGCATTGCCGACAGACTTCTCTGCACGTATCGCTCGTAACACACAGATCTATATCCAGGAAGAAACAAAGATTTGTAAGGAAATCGACCCGTGGGCCGGTTCTTACTATGTAGAATCTTTGACAAACGAACTGGTACACAAAGGTTGGGCATTGATCCAGGAAATCGAAAGCATGGGCGGTATGGCAAAAGCCATCGAAACAGGTCTTCCGAAGATGCGTATCGAAGAAGCTGCTGCTCGTACACAGGCTCGTATCGACTCTGGTGTTCAGACAATCGTTGGTGTTAACAAATATCGTCTGCCGAAAGAAGATCCGATCGATATCCTTGAAATCGACAACACTGCCGTTCGTAACGAACAGATTGCCAATTTGAAGGTGTTGCGTGAAAACCGCGATGAAGAAGCTGTTCAGAAAGCATTGGCCGATATCACTGAATGTGTGAAAACTAAGAAAGGCAACTTGCTGGAACTGGCTGTTAAGGCTGCCGGCCTGCGTGCATCACTGGGAGAAATCTCGGATGCCTGCGAAGTTGTTGTGGGACGTTATAAAGCAATCATCAGAACTATATCAGGCGTGTATTCATCAGAAACAAAGAAAGATGCAGACTTCATCAAGGCTTGCGAGCTGACTGAAAAGTTTGCTAAGAAAGAAGGTCGCCAGCCTCGTATCATGATCGCTAAAATGGGTCAGGACGGACACGACCGTGGTGCTAAGGTTGTTGCAACAGGTTATGCAGACTGTGGTTTCGACGTGGATATGGGACCGTTGTTCCAGACTCCGGCAGAAGCTGCCCGTCAGGCTGTTGAAAACGACGTTCACGTAATGGGTGTTTCTTCTCTGGCTGCCGGACACAAGACATTGATCCCGCAGGTTATTGATGAGCTGAAGAAGTTAGGCCGCGAAGACATCATCGTCATCGCCGGTGGTGTAATCCCTGCACAGGACTACGACTTCCTGTATAAAGCAGGTGTTGCTGCTATCTTCGGCCCGGGTACTTCAGTGGCTAAGGCTGCTGTTCAGATCCTGGAAATCCTGTTAGGAGAATAATAAGAAGAGATTCTTATGATTATATAAAGAGGGTTGTCTCGTGATGAGGCAACCCTTTTGTCGTTTATTCGACCGAAAATGACTTTCCTTTATCGTTTATCACATACTTTTTGTTTAAGTTTACAGTCTTAATAATGTAACACCATTTAATACCTATGGATAGAATAAACTGCTTTATACCTTATATATCTCCGGAACAGGTGAAGCCGACGGTCGACGAACTGAGAAGCACCGGACTGACTGACAAAATATATTTAATGACTTCCAACCCGGAAGCGGAACCTTACGAAGGTTGTGAGATTCTACAGATCGATACATTGACCAGTACGCAGACGATGAGGTCGATATATCAGCTGGCGGATAACCGCAATGTATTGTATTATACCCGTTATACTCCCTTAAAGTTCGGACAGAACGGATTGGAACGAATGATTTCCGTGTCTGAAAGTAAATTCTGTTACATGGTTTATGCCGATCATTATCTCCTGACCGGCGGAATCAGGCAGGAACATCCGGTAAACGATTACCAGCAGGGAAGCTTGCGTGACGATTTCGACTTTGGACCTTTGATGATAATAACTTATAGAGCTTTGGATAATTATTTCGGTGGCTTAAAGAAATCTTCGGTTTCATATAAATATGCAGGCTTTTATCATTTGCGTCTGCATATGTCCAAAATACTCGGGCTTGTTCACCTGAGAGAATATCTGTATACTTGCAAAGAAATAGACTTGCGTAAGAGTGGCGAAAAACAGTTCGATTATGTGGATCCAAAAAACCGGGAGGTGCAGCTTGAAATGGAGCAGGCATGCAAACCTTTATTGCATTTTTACGGAGCTTTATTGACGAAGAAGCCTAAAAAGGTGAAATTTCAATCAAGAGGATTTAAGTATGAAGCCTCGGTAATCATTCCGGTCCGTAACCGTGTGCGTACGATCGAAGACGCTATCCGTTCGGTATTGGGGCAGGAGACGAACTTTAAATTTAATCTGATTATTGTAGATAACCATTCGACGGACGGGACGACCGAACTGATTGACCGTTATGTAACCGACGACCGTCTGATCCATTTGATTCCCGAACGGGATGATTTGGGTATCGGTGGTTGTTGGAATGAGGCGGCGGCACATCCGCTGTGCGGTAAATTCTCCGTGCAGCTTGACAGCGATGATGTTTATAGCGGTCCGGATACCTTGCAGAAGATAGTGGATGCTTTCTATGCGGAAGAATGTGCTATGGTGATCGGAACCTATAAGATGACCGATTTTGACTTGAATGAAATACCGCCCGGAATCATTGATCATCGCGAATGGACGGAAGAGAACGGTCGTAACAATGCGCTTCGGATCAATGGGTTGGGAGCGCCCCGTGCTTTTTATACCCCGATCCTGCGTGAGCTGAAAATGCCGAATGTGAGTTACGGGGAAGATTACGCGATCGGTCTGGCTATCTCCAGGACGTATCGGATCGGACGTATTTACGATGTTCTGTATCTGTGTCGGCGCTGGGAAGACAATACGGATGCGGCACTCGACATACGGAAGATGAATGAGCATAACGCTTATAAGGACAGCTTGCGTACGATAGAATTGTTAAAGAGAAGTGGTTTGGGCTAAGTCTGTTTAAAAGGAATCTGAATTATGAATGGAAGTATAACTCAGCAAGTCCGGGAACTGATAAGTTACCATCGCAGGAATTGGGAACTGGCACGAACGAACTATGCTGCTCTCGACCGGGTGCAATCGCGAAAACTCATGGTAAACGGATATGAGGTGGAGTTACAGTTCAATCCGGAACGTATCCGGTCGTCGGCAGCTAAGATAGATAAAGCTTCACTGGCTGCCCGTCCCTGTTTTCTTTGTGAAGCCAATCGTCCCGGCAATCAGCAATGGATCGACTTCGGCGATGAATACCAGATCATCGTGAATCCTTATCCCATCTTTCCGGAACATCTGACGATTCCCATCCGGGCACATCAGGAGCAGTGTATCTGGGGACGTTATGCCGATATGCTGGCACTGGCGGAGGCGCTCGACGAATTTATAGTCTTCTATAACGGTCCGAAATGCGGTGCTTCGGCTCCCGACCATATGCATTTCCAGGCTGGAAGTAAAGGATTTTTACCTCTTGAGGTGAACTGGCTCCAGGCAGCCAAGGAGGAGGTGAAAGTAAAAGGACAGGCTGTACTATACGCTTTACGTGACTTTTTGCAGCCTGCGTTCGTGATTGTTTCCGGAAAGAGGGAAGATGCAGTTGCCCTGTTCGACCATCTGTATGAACTTATGGACTGTAAGATGGGCGAATATGAACCGATGATGAATGTGTTGTCGTGGAAAGAAGACGGCAAATGGATCACGTGTATCTATCCGAGAAAGAATTTGCATCCTTCCTGTTATTATGCTGAAGGAGAGGCTAATATATTGATCAGTCCGGCAACCGTCGAGATGGCAGGTGTCTTTGTGACTCCTTTGGAAAAGGATTTCCGGAAGGTAACGGCAGACGACCTTCGGCAAATCCTTCGTGAAACCTGTCTCCCGGAAGAGGAGATGGATCTTTTAATCAGTAAATCTAAATTATACTCTTTATGAATCAGACAAAGCGAACTTCTCCCTGGAGTTGGATTCCCACACTCTATTTTGCTGAGGCATTGCCTTATGTAGCTGTGATGACGATCTCCGTCATTATGTACAAACGGATGGGAATCAGCAATACCGACATTGCCCTTTATACCAGTTGGCTGTATCTGCCGTGGGTTATTAAACCTTTTTGGAGTCCTTTTGTTGATTTATTGAAGACGAAACGATGGTGGGTAGTTACGATGCAGTTTCTGATCGGAGCAGGGCTTGCCGGGATCGCATTTACGTTGCCGATGGAGTATGCTTTCCAGTTATCGCTGGCTATCTTTTGGCTGGTGGCTTTCAGTTCGGCTACACATGATATTGCGGCAGACGGTTTTTATATGCTGGCGCTCGATCCGCATGAACAGGCTTTTTATGTGGGAATACGCAGTACTTTCTACCGGATTGCGACGATTGCAGGACAGGGATTGCTGGTTATGCTGGCAGGGGCGCTCGAAGTGGCTACCGGTAAGATTCCGCTGGCATGGTCGATCACTTTTCTGATTATGGCAGGTTTATTTATCGGCTTTTGCCTGTATCATAAATATATATTGCCGGTACCTGCTTCCGATAAGGCGGCTGTGACGGTGACGGCTTCCACCATCTTTAAGGAATTCTTTGCTACCTTTGTTTCTTTTTTCAAGAAGAAGCAAGCTTTGGTAGCTATTCTGTTTATGCTGTTGTATCGTTTTCCCGAAGCCCAGTTGGTGAAGCTGGTGACACCGTTCCTGATTGATTCGCGGGAAGTGGGCGGACTGGGCTTGACCACGTCGGAATTAGGTTTGGTATATGGTACGATCGGCATTATAGGTCTGACGCTGGGTGGTATAATCGGTGGTATTGTGGCTTCACAAGGAGGTCTGAAGAAATGGCTTTGGCCGATGGCGTTGGCTATTACATTGCCTGACTTGGCTTTTATCTACCTGAGTATCGCACTGCCGGAAAGTTTGATCACGATCAATGTCTGTGTCTTCATAGAGCAGTTCGGATACGGGTTTGGTTTTACGGCCTATATGCTTTTCCTGATCTATTACTCCGAAGGAGAACATAAAACGGCACATTATGCAATCTGTACGGCTTTCATGGCATTAGGCATGATGCTTCCTGGCATGGTGGCCGGATGGTTACAGGAACAATTGGGGTACGTAAACTTCTTTTGGTGGGTGATGGGGTGCTGTTTGATCACATTAATTGTCACTGCTTTCCTAAAAATAGATCCGGTATTTGGCCGGAAAGAGGGCTAATAAAATTGTCTGCCGACAATTGTCGACAAGCTTGTTCATAATTATCGGCAGGCTTGTTCATAATTATCGACAGGCTTGTTCATAATTGTCGACAAGCAAATAGAAAGGGTTGTTAATACCGTTTTATGCTTGTAAAATAATAACTTAAAGCGTATAATATGATATTAATAGCCGATAGTGGTTCAACGAAGACGGATTGGTGTATGGTGGAGAAAGGAAAATCTGTTCTTCGTTTCCAGACACGGGGTATGAATCCTTTCTTTCAGACGGAAGAAGAGATGAGGAAGGAGATTGAAACCGGATTGCTGCCTGCATTAAAAGATCTCATACCTTCCGTCGTCTGTTTTTACGGGGCGGGCTGTGCTTTCCCTGAAAAGAATGACATGATCCGGCGGTCTGTCAACCGGTATTTGTCTGTTCCTGTAGAGGTTGGGAGCGATCTCCTGGCTGCAGCCCGTGCCTTGTGTGGCGACGAGTCGGGGATAGCTTGTATCCTGGGTACCGGTTCGAACTCCTGCTATTACGATGGTAAAGAGATTGTAAAGAACGTTTCTCCCCTCGGATTTATCCTGGGCGATGAGGGAAGCGGTGCCGTATTGGGCAAACTATTGATCGGGGATGTATTGAAAGACCAGCTGCCTCCGGCTCTTAAAGACCTGTTTCTTTCACAATATGGGCTGACCTCGGCATCGATTATGGATAGGGTTTACCGGCAACCTTTTCCAAACCGTTTTCTGGCAGGTTTTTCTCCTTTTATACGGGAGCATTTGGATGAACCTGCCATTTGGGAATTGGTCACCCGTAGCTTTCTGGCATTTTTTACCCGTAACGTGAAGCAGTATGATTGTTTTGAACTACCTGTCCACCTGGTCGGTTCAGTTGCCTGGTATTATCAAGATATACTGAAAGATATTGCTTTCGACTTGGGTATACGTATCGGAACGGTTACACAAAGTCCGATGGAGGGATTGATCGCGTATCATGGGAAGTAAACTTACATTTCGTTTTATGACCGGAAAAACTATTTATTATGTCATTTACTAAAATAACAGAACAAGATTCATTATATAATGACCTGGAAGATAAATCTGTCCGGGAGTTGCTGGAAGATATAAATACAGAAGACCAAAAGGTCGCACTAGCTGTGCAAAAAACAATTCCTCAGATAGAAAAACTGGTGGATCAGATTGTTCCCCGGATGAAACAGGGAGGGCGTATCTTTTATCTGGGTGCCGGAACAAGTGGCCGGCTGGGAGTGCTCGATGCTTCTGAAATACCTCCTACTTTCGGAATGCCTCCCACTTTGGTGATCGGTCTGATTGCCGGTGGCGATACAGCTCTTCGCAATCCGGTAGAGAATGCGGAAGATGATATGGAGCGTGGCTGGGAGGAATTGCAGGAGTATCAGGTTACAACCAAAGATACAGTGATCGGTATTGCTGCATCCGGTACGACTCCTTATGTGATCGGAGCTTTGCGTAAAGCCCGTGAGAGGGGGATACTGACAGCCTCTATCTCCAGTAATCCGGATTCACCTATGGCTGCCCAAGCTGATGTGGCGATCGAAATGATTGTTGGTCCGGAATTTGTAACCGGCAGTTCGCGTATGAAGTCCGGTACAGGGCAAAAGATGATTCTGAATATGATTTCAACATCTGTGATGATCCGTTTGGGGCGTGTAAAAGGCAACCGGATGGTCAATATGCAATTGACTAATCAGAAACTGGTCGATCGCGGAACACGGATGGTGGCAGAGGAGTTGGGACTGAGTTATGGCCAGTCGCAGCGGCTCCTTCTGATGTATGGATCGGTAAAAGAGGCGGTGGATGCTTATCGAAAGGCTTCCATATAAAGTAGAGCTTTGAACAAACCCTACACAGACAAAAACTACTTATTAAGTAACCCCCTTGGCTACTTAGTAAGCAGAGGTTTGTTTACTTATTAAGCAGATGAAGGTTTACTTACTAAGTAGTTTTCTGTTTTCTTGATAAAAAGAAACGAACAAAGAAAGATGCATAGAGTCTTGTCCTGATTTTGCGTGATTACTTTTCGGTAAGATACGAATCAGACATCTTTTTGGCCAAGCCCAAAGCCTTTTTCCGGAGTTTTAATGATAACTAAAATATAGCCAATATCATATTTTGCGGTTTCTATTGTTTTCCGTAACTTTGTGGTAAAAGAAATAGGATTATGGATTTGCAACGACGACTTTATCCGATAGGTATACAGACTTTCTCCGAGATCAGAGAAAAGGACTATTTGTATATTGATAAAACGGAATATGTTTACCGCATGACACATGCTGATTCTAAATATGTATTCTTGAGCCGTCCACGCCGATTCGGTAAGTCGCTGCTTACTTCAACGCTCCATGCCTATTTCGAGGGACGCAAGGAGTTGTTTGAAGGGTTGGCTATGGAAGGGCTGGAGAAAGAATGGATTGCCTATCCGGTGCTCCATTTTGATGTCAGCATGGCGAAGCATGTGGATGAAGCCCGTTTGAATCGGATGTTGGATTTCCTCCTATTGGGATATGAGGATCGGTATGATTGCCATATAGGGGAGAAAGATGTTAATATCCGGCTGGCGAATTTGATACAATGTGCTTACAAGCGGACAGGGCGGCAAGTGGTGGTGTTGATTGATGAATATGATGCGCCGCTTCTCGATGTGATGCATGAAGAAAAAAACTTGCCTGTGTTACGAAACGTGATGCGTAATTTCTATAGTCCACTGAAGGCTTGCGATCCTTATCTGCGCTATGTCTTCCTTACCGGTATTACGAAGTTTTCTCAATTGAGCATATTCAGTGAACTGAACAATATAAAGAATATCAGCATGGACGATTCCTATTCCGCCATTTGCGGTATCACGGAAGAGGAGATGTTGACGCAAATGAATCTTGATTTGGAATTACTTGCGAAGAAGATGCAGATTACTTGTCCGAAACTTGTTGCACGTTTGAGGGATAATTATGACGGCTATCATTTTACTTACCCCTCGCCTGACATCTATAATCCTTTCAGCTTGCTGAATGCTTTTGCGGACGGTAAAATCGGTTCTTATTGGTTCGGCAGTGGTACACCTACCTATTTGATCGAGATGCTGAACAAATACCATGTAAAGCCTCAGCAGATCGGAGGTCGGAAAGTTATTTCCGAATCGTTCGATGCACCGACGGAACGGATGACGGACATCACCCCGCTACTCTACCAAAGCGGTTATATCACGATAAAAGATTACTCCGAACTGACGGAACTTTATACGCTCGACATTCCCAATAAGGAGGTACGTATGGGGCTGATGAAAAGTTTGTTGCCCGGTTATCTTCACCAACATACCGCCGATGGTCTTACAACGGTTGCGCTTCTTTTCGAGGCGATAGCCGGAGAGCGGATGGACGATGCTCTTTGTTTATTGCAGACTTTCCTTTCTACGATCCCAAAATGCGATAATACCGATTACGAGGGGCATTACCAGTCTTTGCTATATACCATATTCAGTTTGCTTGGTATGTATGTGGATGTGGAAGTACGTACCCCCCGTGGTCGTGTGGATATGGTGATGCGGACGAAAACGACGCTTTATGTCGTGGAGCTAAAACTCGATAAAACGGCGGATGCAGCCATGAACCAGATAGATTTGCGGAATTATCCCGAACGTTTTGCTTTGTGCGGGTTGCCCGTCGTGAAAGTTGCCATCGGTTTCGACCGGGAGCGACATACTATCAGCGATTGGCAGATAAGGTTCTAATCACTCCAACAAGAAAATAAAGATTTTGTACAAATCTAGTAAAAATGTATTATATTTGCGACATGCATTGTTCCGGACCTGTATCCGCAGGAAAGGATTAAAAGGGAATCGGGTGAAAATCCCGGACAGTCCCGCTGCTGTAAGCTTCATAACGGATTGGGCAACACTAGTGCCACTGACGGAGAAGTTGACAGATAACAGTGGACAGTGGACAGTTTAACTGTCAATTGTCAACTATCAACTGTCAACTGAAAAGTTGGGAAGGCGCTCAAACCGGAAGTAAGTCAGAAGACCTGCAAGGCATATTATTTCGACGGCTTCGAGGAAAGGCCGGAAGAGAACAGGAGACAGATTGTCGTCTCCACTATTCTTACTCCCGTTTCCCGTCTGGCTGTCTGAACGTTTTTGTTTTTAATTATTTTGCCATAATAATTAGGAAAAGAGGCATGGATCGGTTTGCGGGATGAGCTCCGTAACCGGTGCATGCTTTCCTTTTTAATGAATGAACAGGATGGCAGTAATACTTGTTTATTATAGGAAAAGTGCGTTTATTTGCAAACATAATTAATTAACAACAGGCAATATGAAGAAGGTTACAGGTTTAGTTTTGGTTATTTTGATGGTATTCATAGCCGTACCGGCAAAATCCCAGTTGAAGTTTGGGGTAAAAGGTGGTTTGAACATATCATCCGTTCATATGAATTCCGATATCCTGAAAGCGGATAATGTGACAGGATTCCAGATCGGTCCGATGATCGAGACTACTATTCCGTTGATAGGCATAGGCTTGGATGCGGCCATTCTCTATTCACAGAAAGGAGTCGACATGAAAACGGAGGGAACAGTTACCTCGACAAGTATGAAAACAGATTATCTGGATATCCCCGTCAATTTGAAGTGGAAGTTCGGTATTCCTTTGGTAAAAGCTTATCTTTCTGCAGGTCCGTATGTCGGTTTCCGTGTAGGAGGAGATAAAATTTGGAATGTTTTGGGTGAACAGATTAAAGCGAAAAACTTTAGCGCAGGCCTTAACTTCGGTGTAGGAGCGGAACTGATCAGCCATTTGCAGGTCGGCATCAATTATGGCTTGGGACTGACTGATAATTACAGCTCGGATAAGTTCGATATGAAGGCGAAGAATCGCGGCTGGTCCATTACTGCAGCGGTTTTGTTCTGATAACAGAAAGAAGATATGGAGGGCCGGGCTTTAACAGTCCGGCCTTTTTTGTTACTTTTGACCTCGTAAATGAAATATGCAGATGTCATACTACCCTTGCCGCTGGAAAATAGTTATACCTATAGTATCCCTGCGGATTTGGAGGCTGCCGTAACTCCCGGTTGCCGCGTCATTGTTCATTTCGGTAAGAAACGTTATTACACGGCTATTGTAATGGAGGTGCATGAGCGTAAACCGAATACGGACTTTGAAACGAAAGATATCTATGCCTTGCTGGATGCCAGTCCGGTATTGCGCAGGCCGCAGCTCCGTTTCTGGAGATGGATTGCCTCTTACTATATGTGTAAATTAGGGGATGTCTATAAGGCGGCTTTACCTTCCGGACTGAAGCTGGAAAGTGAGACAGCGGTGACTTATAATGCTGATTTTGTGGCTGACGGTCCTTTGCGTCCCAACGAGCAGGCTGTATTGGATGCCTTCAAAGGCGTACTCAAACTGACCGTATCCGAACTGGAGAAAAGAACCGGTTTGCGTAATGTCGTGCCGATTGTGGCTTCCTTGATGGCGCGCGGCGCTGTCGAGGTCAGCGAAGAGATGAAACGCGGATTTGTGCCGAAGATGCAGACATTTATCCGGCTGTCGCAGGAATATGCCAGCGAGGAACGTTTGCAAGAGGTTTTTGCTGATTTTAAGCGGGCAAAGAAACAGGAACTTTTGCTGGTCTGTTTCTTGGATTTGAGTCATGCCTTAAATCCGTCGTTGAGTAAGGAAGTTTCAAGAAAGGAACTGCTGGAACACAGTGGCTGTTCTGCTGCCATATTGGACGGGCTGCTGAAGCGGGGGGTTTTGGAAAGCTATGAAAAAGAAGTCGGACGCTTGCAGGTGCCGGTATGCCGGTTGCAATCGCTCAGTCCGCTCAGTCCGGCACAGGAAAAAGCGTACGGTGAAATACACGATGTATTTACATCTAAAGAGGTTTGTCTGCTTCACGGCGTTACTTCGAGCGGAAAAACGGAAATCTATGTCCGACTGATCGACGAGGTCCTGAAGATGGGCAGGCAGGTTTTATATATGCTTCCGGAGATAGCCATCACTACCCAGATCACGGAGCGGTTGGCTAAATTGTTTGGAAACAAACTGTTGGTATATCATTCTAAATTTTCCGATAATGAACGTGTGGAGGTTTGGAACAAACTTCTTCACGGGGGCGAGCCCATGGTCGTATTGGGTGTTCGTTCCTCTCTCTTTCTCCCGTTTAAGGATCTGGGACTAATTATCGTAGATGAGGAACACGAAAACACCTACAAACAGCAAGACCCGGCACCGCGCTATCATGCCCGTAATGCCGCGATCGTATTGGCTGGGATGCATGGGGCAAAGACTTTACTGGGATCGGCTACTCCTTCGATCGATTCCTATTTCAATGCAACGACCGGCAAATATGGACTGGTCGAACTGACTACCCGTTTCGGCGACTGTCTGATGCCGGAGATTATCACGGCGGATATAAAGGAGCTGAAGCGTAAAAAGATTATGAAGGATACGCTTTTCTCTCCTTTGTTGGTTGAAAAGGTGAATGCCGCTATCGCACGTGGTGAACAGGCTATCCTGTTTCAGAACCGACGTGGGTTTGCTCCGATGATCGAGTGTAAGAGTTGCGGATGGGTGCCTCATTGTGTGAATTGCGATGTCAGTCTGACTTACCATAAATATTATAATCAACTGGTTTGCCATTATTGCGGATATACGATCCAGTTGCCGCCCCATTGTCCGGAATGTCAGAGTTCGGAGTTGAAAATGATGGGATTCGGTACGGAGAAAGTGGAAGAGGAGATTGCTTCCCTGTTTCCGGCAGCCAAAGTAGAGCGGCTGGATTTTGATACCGCCCGTACCCGTACGGCTTACGAACGTATTATTTCGGATTTCGAGAAAGGAAAGACGCAGATACTGATTGGAACACAGATGTTGTCGAAAGGACTGGACTTTGGAAATGTGAGTGTTGTCGGTATACTGAATGCCGATAACTTGATGAACTATCCGGACTTCCGGGCTCACGAACGTGCTTTCCAGTTGATGGCGCAGGTGAGCGGGCGTGCGGGTAGAAGGGATAAGCGGGGTACGGTTGTCTTGCAGACTTCCCAGCCGGAACACCCTTTGATACGGATGGTGCAGCATTTTGCTTATCAGGAAATGGTCCGTCTGCAACTGAGCGAACGGAGTATGTTTCGGTATCCACCTTATTACCGGTTGATTGTCCTGGTGCTCCGGAGCCGTAATGAGACGGTTTTGCAGGAAATGTCAGCAATATATGCGGAAAAATTACGTGTTCGTCTGGGGGAAAGGGTATTGGGACCTGTCACTCCGCCTGTGACCCGTGTACAGACATTGCATATCAAAAAGATCGTTCTAAAGATTGAGATAGCTGCAGCGATAGCCCCTGTCAGGGAAATCCTGGACGCGATTCATTCGGAGATGCAGCGCTATCTTCCTTTTAAACAGTTGATAGTGCACTATGATGTGGACCCGGCGTAAACATTAAAAAAACAATTAAATAACCATTATAATGAAGCAGGAAAAGATAAGATTGCTATTTGTATGTCTCGGAAATATTTGTCGTTCTCCCTCGGCTGAGGCGGTGATGAAGAAGCTGGTAAAGGATGCCGGTCTTGAAGATTTTATCGAAATAGATTCGGCTGGTATCCTGGGTTATCATGAAGGAGAGCGTGCCGACCAGCGGATGCGTAGTCACGCTGCCCGACGAGGATATGTGCTCGATTCTATCTCCCGTCCTGTCCGTACTTCCGATTTCTACGATTTCGATTTGATCATCGGAATGGATGACCGCAATGTAGATGATCTGAAACAAAAAGCTCCCGACCTGGAATCTATTGCCAAAATACACCAGATGACGGAATATTCCCATAATAAATTATACGATTATGTGCCCGACCCTTACTACGGAGGCGCTTCCGGTTTTGAGTTGGTTCTCGATTTACTGGAAGACGCCTGCGGGGGATTACTGGAGACTATTTCTTCAGATCTGGGTAACTGATACGGGTGTGGAACATCGTTTTCAGTTTGTCGACAAAAACACTTTTAATCGTTTCCACATCCCGGAAAGTCAGCGGAGCACTTTTCAGTAATCCGTCTGCGATCTGTCCGTCGATAATTTTATCTACCAGCTGTTTGATGCTTTCTTCCGTATGTTCTTTCAGACTGCGGGAGGCAGCTTCGACTGAGTCTGCCATCATCAACACGGCTGTCTCCTTAGAGAACGGGTTAGGTCCCGGATAGGTAAACACCTTTTCGTCGATCTCTTTATCCGGATACTGGTTTTTGAATGAGTTATAGAAATATTTGGCTTTACCCAGTCCGTGGTGCGTTCGGATGAAATCGACAACCGCTTTAGGCAACAACGCTTTTTCTGCAATTCTTACTCCGTCGGTGACATGGTTGATGATCACTTTGGCACTCTGGTCGAAAGTCAGTTGGCTATGTGGATTCACACTACTTTGGTTTTCGGTGAAGAAAGCCGGGTTTGCCATCTTTCCTATGTCATGATACATGGCTCCCGTACGTACCAGTTGCGCGTTTGCCCCGATCTTGGCAGCCGCTTCGGATGCCAGGATAGAAACCTGCAAAGAATGCTGGAATGTCCCGGGAGAGGTTTCCGATAACTTTTTAAGGATAGGCGTATTGATGTTGGATAATTCTACCAGCGTAATGCTCGATACATATCCGAATGTCTTTTCCAGCATGTAGACCAGGATATAGGTAAACATCAACAGGATGAAATTAATACCGAAATATAAGATCATCAGCCAGTTGATCTTGTTGAAATCGGCTTCCTGATAGAGAGCGAGACTGATGTAACATAGCGTATAGGACATAAAGATCAGGAATGCGCAACGGATCAGTTGTGAACGTTCTGACAAATCCCTCAGACTGAATGTGACCACCATCCCCGCAATGATCTGTAACAACAAGAACTCATGGGGGAAAGGAACCATCAGCGAACAGATCAGGACGATGACAAGATGTGTGAACAGGGCTGTCCGCGAATCGAAGAAGGTCCGCACAACAATGGGCACGATCGCATAAGGCAGAATGTAAATATTGAACAAGGCGTAGGTCACACACAGTTCCGTCAATATGCAACTGACAAATATGCACAGGACGAGAAACAGGGCGTTCCGTCGGTTATGCAATATCTTTAGCCGGAAAGACCACAAGTATAACCAGAAACAGAAGATAATACCGAATACCAGTACGAATTGCCCGCCGAGGATAATGCTCTGTCGCTGGGCGCCTCCCGACTTCGTTTCGTGTACGATCTTCAGGGAACGCAATACGTTGTAAGTGTGATTGTCTATGATTTCTCCCCTGTCTACAATACGTTCTCCCGCCTGCACCATGCCATTGGCCAATGCTACGCTCCGGAGCATATCGTCTTTGACCTTTTCCGACATAGCCTCGTCATACGCTATGTTTTCTTTCAGGTAGTTATTGATGTCACAAGACTGTAAGATCGATTTGTCCAGGCGCGGCGGACAGTTATTGATGATGAACTCATAAGCTGTTTTCACCGTGAAGAAGTCGCTGGCATATCGTGAATGTGCGACATTATTTTCCAGGAGGTTGACACGTGCATAATTGTCTTTTTTCAGATTCTCCAGTTCCTGGGGAGCTATGATTCCGTTTTTATATAAACTGACAAGGCTGTTTTCGATATATTGCATATAAACCGGAGTCGCTTTCTTGTTCAGCTCCTTGTTATAGGCTGTCCGCAATTTGTCCACTTCCGTATTCTCCACGGTTGCGTCCATACGGAAATAAGGTTCGAAGTTTTTTAGTACGCTGTCTTTTTCAGCTTCGACTTCAGCATCGGTTTTATAGATGGGGAAATCGCTTGGAGCGGTGAGTAATCCGTATCTCCAGGGTTTGCCTTCATAGAACTGATAACGGAATTTTCCTTCACGTGGAAAAAAGTAAGCAATCAACAGCGATGCTACTATGAAATATACGGCGGGATGTATGCTATAGTTTTTTAGTTTCATAAGTTTCTTATTTGAGGGCGAAATGTACATAAAAAAGTTTATTAAGAGAAAAAAAAGGGCTACTTTTGCCGCATTATTATAGAATGAAAGAATTATGACTCAAAGGAAAGTTAGAGTCCGCTTTGCACCCAGCCCGACAGGGGCGCTGCATATCGGAGGTGTTCGTACTGCATTATACAATTATTTGTTTGCCAAACAAAATGGCGGAGATTTGATTTTACGTATTGAAGATACCGATTCTCAACGGTTTGTTCCGGGAGCTGAGGGGTATATCATTGAAGCGCTTACCTGGTTGGGTATCAAGTTCGACGAAGGTGTGAACTTTGGAGGCGAACAGGGCCCTTATCGTCAGAGTGAGCGGAAAGCTATTTACAAACAATATGTCGATCAGTTGTTGAACGACGGTCTGGCTTATATCGCTTTCGATACACCGCAGGAACTGGATGCCAAACGTCAGGAAATAGCTAATTTCCAGTATGACGCATCTACCCGTCTTCAGATGCGCAATTCATTGACTCTTTCTGCTGAGGAAACAAAGGCGTTGATCGATGCGGGTCATCAGTATGTTGTCCGTGTCAAGATCGAACCGAACGAAGATATTCATGTAAACGATATTATCCGTGGCGAAGTGGTGATCAACTCTTCTATCCTGGATGATAAAGTATTATATAAATCGGCAGACCAATTGCCTACTTACCACCTGGCAAATATCGTGGATGACCATCTGATGGAAGTGACCCATGTGATCCGTGGTGAAGAATGGTTGCCGAGTGCCCCTCTTCATGTATTGTTATATCGTTATTTGGGCTGGGCGGATACAATGCCGCAGTTTGCCCACCTGGCTTTATTGTTGAAGCCGGAAGGAAACGGAAAACTGAGCAAACGTGACGGTGACCGTTTGGGATTCCCTGTCTTTCCGTTGGAATGGCATGATCCGAAAACCGGTGATATCTCTTCAGGATACCGCGAGAGTGGTTATCTGCCCGAAGCAGTTGTAAACTTCCTGGCTTTATTAGGATGGAATCCGGGTAACGACCAGGAAATAATGAATATGGATGAACTGATCAAATATTTTGATCTGACCCGTTGCAGCAAGGCAGGTGCTAAGTTTGATTATGAAAAGGGAAAATGGTTCAACCACCAGTATATTCAGAAAAAAGACAATAAAGAAGTGGCTGCCTTGTTCATGCCTATCCTTGAAAGCCACGGCATAAAAGCCGAACCGGCTTATGTGGAGAAAGTGGTAGGGATGATGAAAGACCGCGTTTCCTTCATTAAGGATTTATGGGATACATGTGCTTTCTTTTTCGTTGCCCCGACCGAATATGACGAGAAGACAACGAAGAAACGTTGGAAAGCCGATTCTGCTGCCCAGTTGGCAGAATTGATCGAAGTGCTGCGCGTTCGTGAGCCGTTCGATATCGAGGGAACGGAAGAAGAAGTGAAAGCCTGGATCGAAAGCAAAGGATACCATTTGGGAAATATCATGAATGCTACCCGTCTGGCTTTGGTTGGTGAAGGAAAAGGTCCTCATATATTTGATATTACAGAAGCTTTAGGAAAAGAAGAATCTATTCGCCGCATCGAAAGAGCGATTGAAGTGCTTAAATAAGTTATGTATAGTCTGGCAATCCACTTTTACGCATTTATTATTGCGCTGATATCTCCATTCCATAAGAAGGCCCGGATCATGCGTCTAGGTCAGTGGAGGACCAATTCTATTCTTCGTGAGAAGATCGACCGGAATGCAAAGTATATCTGGTTTCATGCTTCCTCCCTGGGCGAGTTCGAACAGGGCCGTCCGATGATGGAGAAGATCAAGGCGGAACATCCGGAGTATAAAATACTGCTTACTTTCTTTTCCCCTTCGGGATATGAGGTTCGTAAAAATTATAATGGGGCGGATGTCATTTGTTATCTGCCCTTCGATACGCCTTACCGGGTTAAAAAGTTCTTGAATCTGGCAAACCCGGCTATTGCCATATTTATCAAATATGAGTTTTGGGGAAATTACTTGCATGAGTTGAAGCGCAGGGATGTTCCTGTTTATATTATTTCTGCCATCTTCCGTCGCGACCAACTCTTTTTTCAATGGTTCGGCTATCCGTACCGGAAGATGCTTTATTGTTTCACGCATTTGTTTGTGCAGGATGATCGTTCGGCTGCATTGCTGAATGAGTTCGGGATAAAGAATGTGACGGTCACCGGTGACACCCGTTTCGACCGAGTGCTGGATGTCCGTAATCAAGCACGCGAACTACCGAATGTAGAACGTTTTGTTTGTGAAGGAGGGGAAGAAAAACACCTAACTCTTATCGCCGGAAGTTCTTGGCCGCAGGATGAGGAAATCTTGATCCCTTATTTCAATGAACATCCGGAGATGAAGTTGATCATTGCTCCACATGAGATACACCGCGAACATCTGATGTATATCGAATCGCTGCTGAAGCGCCCTTCCGTCCGTCTATCGGATGTGAAACAGGATCCGTCTTTGCTGGAAGGTAAAGATTGTCTGATTATCGACAGTTTCGGACTATTGTCTTCGATCTATCGTTACGGCACGATTGCTTATATCGGTGGTGGTTTCGGTGCCGGTATACATAATACGTTGGAGGCTGCTGTTTATGGCATTCCGGTTCTGTTCGGTCCCAGATACCAGAAATTTAAGGAAGCCCGTGATCTGATCAAAGTCGGTGGCGGTTTTTCCGTATCGGATAAACAGGCTTTCTGCGATAAGATGGATGAACTGCTTACCTATCATGAAGTGTTGGAAGCTGCGGGTGAGAGTGCGGGACGTTTTGTTAGCGGTAATGCGGGATCGACTGATAAAATATTAAAGGAGATTCCTTTGGGATAATAAAAGAATAATTTAGCAGATAAATAATTCATAGAGAAAAGCTACCTCATTATGGGGTGGCTTTTTTTATGAAATGTTATCTTTGTTTCCGTTCTTAATTAATCAATGAATGTGTATGAAAAAAGTCTTTAGTTTGTGTTTTCTAGTTCTCGGTGCGCTCTCTTCCTGTGGATCAGTGAAGGACCAGCCGGAGGAGGCTTCTCTTTCTTCTTATGTAAATCCTTTTATCGGAGCATCGACCAGTATGGATGCTGGCGGTTCCTATCATGGTTTAGGTAAAACGTTTCCGGGAGCGACTGCTCCGTTTGGAATGGTGCAGGTGAGTCCTAATACGATAACAGGTGGTGATAATGGACCGGGTTATAGTGATGAACATACTTCTATTGAAGGGTTTGCCTTTACGCAGATGAGCGGGATCGGCTGGTATGGCGATTTGGGTAACCTACTGGTGATGCCGACAGTCGGTAAGTTGCACACTTTTTCGGGTACGTTGGAAGATCCGGATAACGGTTACCGTTCGCGGTATGATAAGGCTTCGGAGAAGGCTTCTGCCGGTTATTATTCCGTGATGCTCACCGATTATCAGATAAAAGCGGAAGCAACGGCTCTCCCTCATAGCGGAATGTTGCGTTTTACGTTTCCGGAGAGTAAAGAGGCACGTATACAGATCGACCTGGCACGCCGGATAGGTGGTACTTCTACCTGGCAGGCGATCGAAGTGATCAATGATCATACGATCCGGGGCGAAATGAAATGTCCTCCCGAAGGCGGAGGCTGGGGAAATGGTGATGGGAAGGCTGATTACACTGTTTATTTCTATGCTGAATTCTCCCGTCCGTTTCGTTCACATGGTGTATGGTCTGCCGAAATACCGGATGGATGGACGCGTAAACGGGGAGATATCGAAAGTGAGCGGTATCATGAAGTGGTCCGGAATGCCCGTATTCTTCCGGATGTGAAGTCGTTGACTGGAAAGCATTTGGGCTTTTATGCCGAATTTGATACAGATGCGGGCGAACAAATCCTGATGAAGAGCGGGATTTCTTTTGCCAGTATGAAAAATGCAGAAGAGAATTTACATTCGGAGATGAATGCCTGGGAGTTTGATGAAACGTTGGCTGATTGTCTCCGGTTATGGGATGACGCTTTGGCTAAGATTACTGTGACAGGAGGAACGGAAGATGAAAAGCATATTTTTTATACTGCTCTCTATCATACAATGATCGATCCGAGGATTTGCAGTGATGTGAATGGAGAATATATGGGGGCGGATAAGCTGGTGCATATGACGGATGAATTTTCCAAACGAACTATTTTTAGCGGATGGGATGTTTTCCGTAGCCAGATGCCTTTGCAAACTATTATTAATCCAACCCTGATCAATGACCTGCTCAACTCGTTGGTGGAGATTGCCGATCAGAGTGGAAACGAATATCTGGAGCGATGGGAATTGTTGAATGCCTATTCCGGTTGTATGTTGGGTAATCCGGCTCTGTCTGTTTTGTGTGACGCTTATTCAAAAGGAATCCGTTCTTATGATATAGATAAGGCATACCGTTATGCTTTAAATACTTCCCGGTTGTTTGGTAATAATAAAGAAGGATATACGCCGGGGTCTATCTCTCATACATTGGAATATGCATACAATGATTGGTGTATGGCCCGTCTGGCTGAATGGTTGGGCAAGGATACCGATAAGGAATATTTTGACCGCCGGGCTATGACCTATTCAACAATTTATGATACCGATTATGGTTGGTTCAGGCCACGTAATGAAAAAGGTGAATTTCAACCTTTACCCGAAGCGGGAAGACTGGCGGAAGGATATGGTTGTACGGAGAGTAATGCATACCAGCAGGGTTGGTTCATTCCACACGATGTGGAAGGCATGGTCCAAATGATGGGTGGGCGTGAAAAAGTGCTGGCCGATCTGACGGATATGTTTGAACAAACTCCCGAAGGTTATCTCTGGAATCAATATTATAACCATGCTAATGAACCGGTTCATCATGTTCCGTTCCTGTTTAACCGTCTGGGTGCTCCCGAACTTACTCAAAAATGGACGCGGGATATCTGTCGGAATGCTTATAAAAACACTGTCTTAGGTTTAGTCGGTAATGAGGATGTAGGACAGATGTCGGCCTGGTATGTATTGGCAGCTAGTGGATTACATCCGGTATGTCCCGGTGACCAACGTTATGAAATAACCAGTCCGGTATTTGAAAAGGTAGAATTTCATTTAGATCCGGCTTACGCCAAAGGGAAGACGTTTGTTATCGAAGCTCATAATAATAATCCGGAGAATGTTTACATACAAAGTGCGAAGCTCAACGGAAAACCGTACAATAAATCATATCTAATGCATTCAGACCTGATGCAAGGTGGAAAGTTAGTATTAGAAATGGGAAATAAACCCTCTTCCTGGGGTAAAGATATCGCTATGTAATAAACAGGGAATTTACCTAAAACCTATCAGTCTCTTTTTTTAATGACCGATACCGTCTCTGTAAAGAGGTGACGGTATCGGCCATCCTAAGAGAAAAGTAATATCTATTCTTCGTTTTGGAACATCGGATCCCAGGCCGGAAGGCGGGTCGGTGTTTGTTTGAGAACGTCTTTCACTTTGTCGGTGATATATTTCTTTTCGACTACCAGACGGAACATATATTCGTTGAACCATTCGTCGGTCATAATCAGGTGGCCACTGTTGGCACCCAGTCCCCAGCTATTTTCTACCATCCATTTTTTAGGTGTACCGTTTGCATCGAGATCGACAGCCATCAAGGTCATAGCATGTGACGAACCGCTGGCGAATGTTTGGATACGCTGTTTCTTATCCATACCGAAAGTAGTTCCCATCAGTGAACCGTAGTCGTAATAGTTCACATCCAACAGACCCCGTTCACGATCGAAGAATTTACCTACGTCGCAAGAGAAATACATCATTGTACTGTCTTTGATAGAGGCGATAGCCATCTCTTTGATCTCTTCGATCGGCAGGTTTACGTAAGTCCAGTTCTTTCCGTCATAACGGTGACGGTCGAAATCGATCTCATATAACTTATAATATTCACGACTCGGATCGTTCATCAGCATAACATAATTGTTTGTCAGGTCTTTGCCGATATATTCGTCGAAGAATGATTTGGGAGTATATTCTTTTGTTTCAACCGGGTTGCCTTGTGCATCTTTGCGAGTCCAGGTAAATTTCGTAGGCGGTTCACCCAGGTTGAGGACCAGCATCCGGTAAATGGTTCCCAACATTTCTGTTTTGTCTTTTTCCAATGCAGCCACTTTGGCTCCTTTGGCAGACTGATCGCGTAATTGCAGGCCGAACTCTTTTAACTTAAGACCGATCAGGTTGGCCATTCTTCCCGTACTTTCGCTACTATGGGTTTCCACCATTACGTCAGCGGGAACTACGCCATATTTACCCAGGATATCGGATATGCCGGTGAATTGTCCTCCGTCGCTAAGCGGATTTTTGAATAACCATTCCACCATTTTGTCATCCATTGGTTTCTCGCGTGTGTCGATGATCCCTTGCAGGAACAGATTGGCTTTTTCCAACTGGTCCCAGAAGAAGGAATAATTCTGTGAGAATTGGAAATCTCCCATATTATATTTCGCGATCGCCTGTGCCCGGAATACGTTCAAACCGGTAAACAACCAGCAACGGCCGGAAGACTTTTGATTGGTAATACCTTTACTGTTTACTTTATTAGAGAAGTAAGTATCGAAATTGTTTTTGCTGTCGGCATTTACTGCCAGCTTATTGATGTCGTTGTTACTGATGGCGTTATGGATAGCCTTGTCGGTAGGAGTTCCTTTGTACGATTGTTTGATCTGTTGCAGCATTTCCGGAGAGATTCCTTTGTCGGTCTGCTGTCCGAAGGCGGATAACGTAATACCCAATGCGAGGGCAGTTATCCATAGGTTGTTTTGTTTCATGATATATTTAGTTTGTAAGTTTATATTGATTCACAAACTTACGATAAATAGCCGGAAAAAACGAAAGGAGATGTATTAAATGTTTGTATTACTGAACGCAGATGACGCAGAAAGCGCCGAATATCGCAGATAATTTAATAATAAAAGTCTGCGAGACTCTGCGTTTTCTGCGTCATCTGCGTTCGGTAATTCCTTTTATGCCCGTTTTCTGGCCAGGAACTTCTTACTTAACCATTTTCTTACCGGTTCGTCATATAGTTTCAGGCATAGGTAAGCCAAAACTATATTCAATGCACAAACACACAAAACTACCTGCCAGGTCTCGGCAAGCGTGTAAAGTTCCTTGTCGATCAACCAGGCATAGAACAGATACATCACAGGATAATGTATGATATAGAGTGGGAAGGAGATGTCTCCCAGGAATTTACATATCTTTGTCGACTTCGTATCGGTAGTGGTTCCCGATGCACCTATCCAGATAAGAATAGGGAAAATCAGGATGATACAAACGGATTCATAAAGTCCGTTCATGGAAATCGGGTCTGTCCCTTCCACGAATGGTACAGAGAATAATCCCAGTAATATGATCGAACAGATCCAGAATGCGCCTCTCACTTTGATGGGTTTGAAGTTACGGGATAAAAGCATACCCATAGAAAAGGGGAAGAGCATGCGTAATAATCCGCCTACAAAATTCACGCCGTCCAATGTCCAGCCGACTCCGATGTTACCGTAGCCGGATACGTCGAGGGTGGCGAATGCTGCCAGTGCCGCGCCCATCAAAAAGACGACAACAGTCAATGCTTTGGTTGACAAACGGCGAATGAACAGGGCGTAAAGAATATTGCCGATATACTCGAAGAACAACGACCAGCTGGGACCGTTCAGTGGGAACATTTCACCGTTTCCTCTGACCTCATAATTGGCTCCCGGTATCGCGGGAATGAAGAACAATGAACAAAGTAGGGATAGCATGACCAGGGAGATAGAGACGTGTGTCCCGTCCCATTTTACACTGCCTTGAATCAGGAAAGAGATAACTCCCAAAACCGCTCCCATGATAACCATCGGGTGGAGACGGATCAAACGGCGTTTAAAGAAATCTTTCATAGTCAGCGTCTTCGACCAGCGGTCGTCATAGGCATAGCCGATAACGAAACCGGACAGGATAAAGAAGAAATCCACTGCCAGATAACCATGATTGATAGTGTCGATGGTAGTGCCTCCGGCGAAAGCGTAGCCTTCGAAGACGTGATACCATACGACTAAAAGTGCTGCTACTCCTCTTAATCCGTCGAGAAGATCATAATGAGGTTTACTGTCTGTAAACGCAGCGGAAGAAATGTTTTGCATGATAAGAGTTTATTATTTAGATTATTACTACGTGTAACTAATGAAGCTCCAAAATTATAAAACTTATGCGTCCTAAAATTTGTCCTATATCAAATTTTACCGGATAATGATTATTTCTGTGCTCTGAGGCGGCTGAGTGTAGAGGGGGTAATTCCCAGATAGGATGCGACATATCCCAGTTGTACTCGCTGATAAACTTCTGGGAATTGTCGTTTGAATTCTTCGAATCTTTCTTTTGCTGATAACGTAAGACGTTCTTTATGTGAACGGTGCAAGCGTCTGTATTCGTTTTGATGAATAACTCTTCCCCAATTCGCCAATTCAATATTGGTTTGAAAAAGCTGAAGTAAATCGGTCAATGATATTTGATAGGCTACTACATCTTCGAGTGTTTCTACAAACTCTTCGCTTACCTTGTTATAATATAGTTCGTCCATACTAAAAACAATGCTTCCTTCATGGGCAAAGGAGGTCGTTATTTCCTCTCCGTTCACCAACCAGAAAGAACGAGTCATGCCTTTCTCGATGAAGTAGGCCGATTTGCAAAACATATTTTCCTTTATCAACTGATACTTTTTAGGGAAATGGCATAAAGTAACATGTTCTTTTAATGTTTGTATCGTTGTATCGGAAATTGGGTATGAAGAGTTTATCTTGTCTATAATATTTACCATAAGAGATTCTTGATTGTTTTCCATCCTTTGCAAAAATAAGATGAATAACCCAACATTTCTTCTATCGGGAAGATATTTTCATAGAAAAGGTGATAAAGTAGATTAATCAATCTAAATAAGAGAAGCATTTATTCGAACCGGAGATTACATGTAATAGAATAGTGTTGTGTAATAATATTTATTTATATATGAATAATGTTTATGTTATAATTGATAATGTTGAATATGTTATTATCTTTGTTGCGTAAAGATTGAATAAAATGGATGAGAAAAAGAAACGATTACCCTTGCAATGTCCGGCCTGTGATTCTCCTCTGAGAGTGGGACGGTTGTTTTGTGAACAATGTGATACAGAGGTCTGTGGAAACTTTGAGCTGCCTCCTTTGGCAAGATTGACCGAGAAGGAGCAACTGTTTATCGTTGATTTTATCAAGTCGAGCGGCAGTTTGAAAGATATGGCGAAAAATATGGGGGTGAGTTATCCGACTGTCAGGAATATCCTGGATGATCTGATTGATAAATTAAATAAGATTGAATAGTTATGAAGAAACAATGGTTGAATTTTCTTGTTAATCCGTTTGAATGGATTGCCGGTTTTCAGGCGTTAGGGTGGGGGCTTTTAGGAATGGTTGTTTCCACTGTTATCAGTTATCTCTCCGGATGGCATTATCATGGTTTATTGCACTTTGGGCCGGCCCCGAATCCTGCCTGGTGGTGTTATGCTGTTGAACATTTGGTGGTTTGGATTGTACCGGCTACTCTGTTTTATTTGGGCGGATTGATCTTGTCGCGTTCCCGGATCAGAATGATCGATGTGTTGGGGACAGTCGCTTTTGCTCAGATTCCTTTCATTTTTATGAATTTGTTCAATATGTTGCCTCCGATGCAAAATCTGGCAAAAGTAGATATGAATGTGCCGCCGACAGAATTGTTGGCACAACCAGGTTTTTTGGTAGGAGTCTGGCTTTCGCTAATCGGTGTAATATTCTTGGTTTGGGTGTTGGTTTGGATGTTCAAGGCGTTGAAGGTCTCCTGTAATCTGAAAGGGTATTCGTTGGGCATTCTCTATTGTGTGGCTGTGTTTGGCGGGGATATTCTTTGCCGGTATTTGATTGGTTTGTGTTATTAATATATAATCAAAGTTACTGAGGAGTGCAAATGTTATTTGATTTTGGGGTGGGGATAACTCTAATCATCATTGGACTTTTGGCGGTGCCGTTTCCTATGTTGATAAGTGGTTATAATATATTGCCCAAGAAAAAGAAAGAGAAGGTGGATATAAAAGGCTTAAGCCATTTAATCCGTAGCTGGCTGGTCGGTATGGGAGTAAGTCTCATAATAGGATCGGTTTTATTGGAACTTTTCGGGCTTCAGGAAATAAAAGGACCTTTTATCGGTATCCTTCTTCTAGGGGGATGTTTTTTACTTTTGATAAAAACAAATCGATATATTCCGTAAATTACTCTTATAGCAGTAATTTACGGAGTGCCGGAATATCTTCTACGATATGGTCTGCTCCGGCTTCTAATAGTTCTTTATAATCACCGAAGCCGTATAAGACACCGATAGAGTCAATTCCTGTGTTTTTTGCTCCGATGATATCGTGTTTTCGATCGCCTATCATCACAACAGATTTCAAATCAGTTATTTTGTTGGATTGTAAGATATAGTTAATCACATCTGTTTTAGTATGAAGCGAACCATCCAGGCCGCTACCGGCAACAAAGGAAAAATAGTTACTCAACCCGAAATGATCGAGGATGCGTTTGGCAAAGACTTCCGGTTTGGAAGTGGCCAGTATCACTGTTCTGCCGTTTTTTTGAGCATCAGCGAGTAATTCTTTGATTCCCGGATATAATTCGTTTTCCAGAATGCCTTTGTCGGCATATCTTTCCCTGTATTTGTCGGTGGCAATGATTGCTTGTTCATCGGTGAAGTTGTAAAAATCCTTGAACGAGTCAAGGAGGGGAGGGCCGATGAAAGGGGTTAATTCCCGTAAGTCATTTACCTGAATGCCGAAATGGTTTAGTGCGTATTCAACACAACGCGTGATTCCGGTTTCAGAGTCGGTGATTGTACCGTCGAGGTCGAAAAGGAGATATTTGTATTGTTTCATTTATTATCAAATTTGAATCTATTCAGATCGTATTAGGGGACGCAGATGACACAGAATACGCAGATACTCGCAGACTTTTTATTTTCTTTAAAACAATATTATCTGCGTTTATCTGCGCTCGTCTGCGTCATCTGCGTTCCTTAATACAAACTGGATAGATAGCTCATATCTTTCTAAATCATTACTTATTTATTTCTTAGAAGCCCAAACCAAGCCATCCTGTCTGATATGCCAAATAGTACCGTCTGTGCCGGGTAATGTGATTTCATACATGGAAGGAGTATTGAACAGACTGATCTGCTTTGCTTGTTCAGCCGGACATAATTCTTCGGGTTTGAGAGCTGCTACAGATGGAGCATATTCGCCGAATGTCGCTGCATACTCGTTCTGACGGTAATACAGGTTACGTAGAAGCCATTTTACTTCATCATTCGGATCTGTAACAAATGGAGTTTCACCTGTTCCGGCAACCTTATCCGAGATCTGTACAAATCCCCAGTATTCAGGCATGTGGATATTGATTACCCCTGTCGGAGCCCATACCCAGTTGTATTCGCGTATTTTGTCTTCCCCTTTGATGGGAACTTTTACATACTTGCCGTCCTGTACCTCTGTGGTCCATTCTACACGGGAGAAGTTTGTGCGGATATGTTCACCAGCAGTAGGAGCCTTTTTCCCTCTTGCTACCTGATAAATCGATGACCAGGGAATAAAGACCTCTACGCTCCACGATTTGTCGGTGTCTTTCGGATTATTCAGTGTGCCATCTACGTAAACAGCTGATTTCATACCTGCAAATTCCCAGTTATTCAGTACTTGTGGATTGTCGCGATACGGTTTGCTCAGATACAGGTCCCATTCCGTTCCCAAAGCATTTACCTCGTATTCGAGATAATTGTGTGTGTCGTTTGTCGGATTGAGGAATATCTCAAAATCGTTATCCTGATAGATTACGGCATCGTGTTCCGTGATCGTAGCCCATACGTGGGGCTCTTCCATCAGGACTGCGAAATACATGCCCTTGTCGTCGTAAGTCATTTTGGCCCGTGTCTGCAAGAGGGGTTTGGGGCGTTTGTCGCCTTCTATATCGACAAAGTCCGTAGTCCAGGGGATGGCATCCCATTCTTCGGGGGACATTTTTCCGTCTATCTTGATCGGAGCCGGCGCTTTATAACATACATACGTCGGAGGATTGTAAGGAGCCTGCGGCGTGTAAGTAATCTCTTTTCCTTTCTCCTGTGGCGCTTGTGCACAAGAAAGGAGTAACAATGCTGCCATTGGCGCAGTAAAAACTGTTTTCTTCATTTGTTGTTTAATTTAGTATGTTTATTCTGATTTATTATTTGACTTTTGAATGATCTCCATAGCAGCTCCCAGCCATGTGTCGATATCGTCCGGGTAATGTTGGGAAGTGCGTGTGTCGCTGCGTTTATGCCCCAGGCGTACGACTACGGCATTCAGTTCCGGGATGGCAAAAATATACTGTCCCAAAATACCCCGCATATAAGGAATTTCCAGATTCTTATAAGTCAGATGCCAAAACTGAAAACCGTAACAATGGTTCTTTTCATTGTATTCTTTAAATACCAGACTGGTATCCGGTGTTGTAGCCTCTTTTATGTATGATTCGGAAACGAGCTGTTTTCCGTTCCAGCTTCCTTTATTTAATATCAGTTGACCGAAACGGGCGAAGTCGCGGGCGTTGCTGTTGAAGCAGCAATATGCTTTTTCGATACCCTCTTTTTTATCCAGGCTCCAAAGGGCATCTTCTTCTGCGTTTATCGGAGTCCATAATTTTCTTGAAACATATGAACTTATATTTTCACCGGTCGCTTTTTCGACGATAAGGGACAGTAACTGCGTGACACCGCTCTGATAGATGAAGTTGACACCCGGTTCTTCTATTTCCTTCATACCTAAAGCGATCTTTTGCAGGTCATCCCCGTAATACAGCTTTGTAGTGGGAGAGAAGGGGGAAGAGTAAGCCTCGTCAAAGTCGACGCCCGCACTCATTGTCAGTAAGTGACGGAGTGTTAACGTCTTGCCGTTGTAACCTTTAAATTTCGGGTAGAAGTCGCTGACCGGCTGATCTACATTTTTAATAAAACCGTCGTCTATGGCACATCCGATGGCCAGCGATACGATACTTTTGGCCATAGAAAATGAGTTGCTGTGCGATTGAGGGGAATAACCTTCCCAGTACTGTTCAAAAAGTAAGGAACTGTCTTTGATGATGACAAAGGCTACGGTTCCCAGGTCTTCGAACACGGGCAGGTATTTTTCCGGAATGGATAATTTATTGTATGCTTCCGCCTCCGCCCAGGGATGTGGGTTACTAGCTTTCACTGTCCGGTTTTCAAAGATCGGATACTGGTCGATCTTTGGGAGCAGGTGAATAAGGGCACGCCGCAGATAATAATTGGAGGGCAATACCAGATAGCCTCCGATACAACATAGAGCCAGTAGTATTGCCCATCCTGTCTTTTTCATTTATTCTGAATCTTCTTTATACCAGCTTGCATACATGTGGTAGTTTTTTGCAATCTTTTGGTTGATCTCTTTGGCCTGTTCCGGGTCTACCTTCTTTACGAATTTAGCCGGTACGCCGGCGTAGATACTGCCCGGTTCAACGATTGTCTTGCTCAGAACGACTGATCCGGCAGCCACAATCGCCCCTTCACCGATCACTGCATGATCGAGCACGACAGACCCCATTCCAATCAGTGCACCGTTACAGATTTTAGCACCGTGGATAGTTACATTATGTCCTACCGAGACATCGTCGCCGATCTCGATGGTCGATTTCTCATACAGTGTATGCAGGACGGAACCATCCTGTATGTTCACTCCGTTGCCGATACGGATTGAATTTACGTCACCACGGAGTACGGTACCGAACCAGATGCTGCAACCGTCTCCTATTTCGACATCGCCGATGATGGCGGCGTTGTCTGCTAAAAATGTGTCTTTACCGATCTTGGGGGTAAAGCCTCTGACTGATTTTATTATTGCCATAATTATTCAATTGACAATTAACAATGGACAATTGACAATGAAAAGACAGCGACAACTAATTGTCAATTATCCATTGTCAACTGATTAGATTTCTGCTGTTTTCTCTTTTAACCAGGTCTTTTCATCTTCGTTCAGATGCGGATTTAACAAGTCGTACACCATTTGGTGATATTTGTTTATCCAGGCGCGTTCTCTAACGGACAACATCGGAACGATGATCAGTTTCGTATCGATGTAGCATAGGGTCAGTGTGTCGAATCCGTAGAATTTGCCATATTCCGTTTCGCTGTCTTCGCGAACGAGTACCATATTCTCTGTCCGGATACCGTATTCGCCGGTTCTGTACATGGCGGGCTCGTCACTGATTACCATACCCGGTTTTAACGGGATAGGATTCAGTTCCATGCGGATGCTCTGCGGACCTTCATGTACATTCAGGCAATGACCGATTCCGTGCCCTGTTCCGTGCAGGTAATTAATACCTGCATCCCATAATGCTTTCCGCGCGAGGATATCCAGTTGTACGCCTTTCGCTCCTGCCGGAAATTTACATTTGGCAATGCCGATTGTTCCTTTTAAAACACGGGTAAAATCTTTTTTCATTTGCTCGGTCGGTTCGCCTAAAGCAATTGTACGGGTGATGTCGGTAGTTCCGTCCAGATACTGGGCTCCGGAATCCATCAGGAGCATGTTGTCAGCTTTTATTTCCGAATCGGTTTCGGGTGTGGCTGCATAATGAACAATTGCTCCGTGGTCAGCATATCCGCAGATCGTTTCAAAACTGTCCATGATATACTGCGGTTGTTCTGCCCGTAAAGCCGTCAGGCGGGCTGAAGCGCTGAGTTCGGTTACTTTTTCTCCTGCTGCTAATTTCTTTTCCAGCCAAATGTAGAAACGGGTCAATGCAATACCGTCTTTCACTACGGCATTACGGAATCCTTTTATTTCAGTTTCATTCTTACTGCTTTTCAGATGATTGGCAGGTGTGATGTCTTCTACTATTTTACAACCTTTAGGTAATGCATTGTAAAGTGAGAGATTCGTTTTAGACGGATCGATGAATACGGAGCTTGTTTCCGGAAGCCGGGAAAGGTATTTCTGTATCATCGTATAATCAGCCAAAGTGACTCCCTCTTTTTTGAGATGCTCTGCTGCTTCCGCTGTGATCTTTCGGGGATCGATAAAAAGTACGCTCTCTTCTTCCGATACAAATGCGTAACTGATCACCACGGGGTTGTATGTGACATCTGTCCCGCGTATATTGAACGTCCAGGCAACTTCATCGAGGGCAGCAATGATAAGGCTGTCGGCTCCTTGCTTACGTAGCTGGTTATTGATTTCATCCAGTTTTTCGCGAACGGATTTACCGCTCAGTTCTACCGGCATTTCGAATAACGGATTGCCGGGGATGGCAGGCCGGTCTTTCCATACCTGATCGATCAGATCGTAGGATGCTTCCAGTTTGATTCCTTTCCGATTCAGTGTCCTTTCCAGTTGGGCGGCATCGGTCACGCTGTAGGTTTGTCCGTCCATTCCGACTGTTTGTCCGTTTTGTAGTTCGTGGAGCAGAAAGTCGGGAATAGTCGGCGTTTCCGGCAAAGCCATTTTATAAAGTTCGATACCAGTCCCTTCCAGTTGGATGCCGGCTTGCAGGAAATAGCGGGAGTCAGTCCATAATCCAGCCTTATCTGCGGTTATGACCACAGTTCCGGCTGAACCGTCAAAACCGGAAATCCATTCGCGTGATTTCCAGCGGTCGGCAGGATATTCGCTCAGATGAGGATCTGAACTGGGAATGATATAAGCATCTATATTTTTTTCTTTCATCGCTTCTCTAAGAGCGGCGATACGTTCCTGAATGTTTGTTTTCATCGCATTATTGTTTTAGTCAACGTTACTATTGGCAAAGTTAATAAAATATCGGAGAAATAGTTTTTTTAGTCTGGAAATCCCGATAAGGCATATCGGAAAGAGTTGTTCCGAAGAGTTAGTTCCGGAAGAGTTTCATATTATATGTAACTTTTGTTTCACAATATACGAAACTTTTATTTCATAATATATGGAACTATTCTGGTTGTAGTTTCACGATTTTAGTTGACTGCATTCTGTCTAATATATAAAATAGGTTGACTCGGTTTATGCTTAGTAATAAAAAAGGTTGTCCCTGACTGGAGATAGTTCAAATAAAAGTAGGGGTTTTGGACCTATATGCTGTCTATTAAATATAAAAATGATATATTTGTTGGATGTTACTTAATCGGATGGTCATGAAAAGAATGTTGTTGGCGTTAAGCGTTGTTGCTCTGTTTTGTATGAGCTCCTGTTCTTCGTACTATTATTCTGTTTTGGAATCGAATGATACGATAGGTGAGAAAAATGAAGACAAAGATTTTGTCATAGAAAATGACAGTGTATTCATCTCTTATTGTTTCTACGGTGAAAATGCACCGATCTCTATTACCGTATATAATAAGACGGATGAGCCTTTGTTTGTAGACTGGCAGCGTTCCGCTTTGATTATAGACGATGTGGCTACCAGTTATTATCAGGAAAAAGCACCTATCCAGGGGCAGACGGAGTCTTCTTATTCCGGAGATACGTATCGATGGAGCAGAAACTACAGCATTTCGGACGGTTATTCCGCCGGATCATTTGCCGGTGAAATCGCATTGCCTAAGGGAGTGAGTTTTATTCCTCCTAAGTCGAAAGTGGAATCTACACCTTTAAGATTGTCGAATTTCCCGTTTGACCGTATACCGAAGGATCAGTACAGCAAGCAGAAATTTGCAAAATCGAACTCCAGTGTGGTAAATGTGAGAGTAAAGAAATTTACAGAAGAAAATACTCCGTTAGCTTTCAGAAGCTATTTGAGCCTTTATACTGCTGATCATGATGGTGGGAAAAGAAAATACTCTACTTTTGAAAGTAGTTTCTATGTATCCCAACTGATCAAGACCGGAAATGTGACACCTGCATCTTTTGATGCCGGAAAGAAACAAGCCGGTGACTTTTTTTATGTTCATAATGTGAAGGGTGCGAATGCCGGCCTGATTGTCGGTGCAGTAGCGATCGGAGCTGCCGGTATCGTCATAGAATCGACGTTAGCCCCCAATGGGTATTAAAACCATTATATATAAATGAAGAATATAACAGATTTGAAAACTGTCCGTCTCAGAGATGACCTGAATGCTGTCGTGATACTGGACCAAACCCGACTACCGGCTGAAGAATCTTATTTGGAGCTTTCTTCGGCGGAAGAGATATGGGATGCGATTTATAAATTGAAAGTACGCGGAGCACCGGCGATCGGTGTTACAGCCGCTTATGGAATATATGTTTGCAGCAGGCAGATACAGGCTGCGTCCTTTGATGAGTTTTATACGGAGTTTCACCGTATAAAGGAGTATCTGGCAGGAGCCCGTCCTACAGCAGTTAATTTGGTGGCATCCCTGGAGCGGATGGAAAAAGTTGTACTTGACAATGTTTCGGTAACAGTCTCCACATTGGTAGAGTTGTTACACGATGAGGCGATAACTATCCGTGAAGAAGATGCTGCTGCTTGCCGGCGTATCGGGGAATATGCCTTGTCGTTATTGCGTCCGGGTATGGGTATTCTGACCCACTGTAATGCAGGGCATCTGGCTGTTTCTGAGTATGGGACGGCATTGGCTCCGGTTTATTTGGGGGAGGAGAGAGGTTACGGTTTCAAGGTTTTTGCAGATGAAACACGTCCCTTATTGCAGGGTGCCCGGCTTACGGCTTACGAGTTGCACCGCGCCGGCGTGGATGTTACGCTTATTTGTGATAATATGGCTTCGTCTGTCATGCAGAAAGGATGGGTACAGGCGGTTGTTGTCGGCTGTGACCGGGTAGCGATGAACGGAGATGTGGCGAATAAGATCGGGACTTCGGGAGTGGCCGTACTTGCTCGTCATTATGGTATCCCTTTTTATGTATTGGGGCCTACATCTACAATTGATAAACAATGTCCGGACGGAAAGTCCATCATTATAGAAGAACGTGCTCCGGAAGAGGTGTCCGAGATGTGGTATACACACCGGATGGCTCCGGATGATATACATATATATAATCCGGCTTTTGATGTGACCTCTCATGAGCTGGTAACGGCTATTATTACGGAAAAAGGGATTGCCTATCCTCCGTTCGAAGAGAGTCTAAAGCTGTAGCCTGCAGAGCTTCTGTATGTTAAAGCATTCATAGAAAAAGAAAAAATACGAATTATTCTCCGAAAGTTTTGCTAATAACGAAAGAATCAGTAATTTTGCTGCCCATTTTGAGGATATAATTAAAAACAATAAATAATTAAATTATGATCGTAGTTCCATTGAAAGAAGGCGAAAACATCGAGAAAGCGCTTAAGAAATTTAAAAGAAAGTTCGAAAAAACAGGTGTGGTTAAAGAACTGAGAAGTCGTCAGGCTTTTATAAAACCTTCTGTTGAAAAGAGAAAACAAACAATGCGTGCGGTTTACGTACAGCAATTGCAGCAGGTAGAAGAATAAAATATCCTACCAGGCTTGTTTTATTGAATTCTTATTCCTATTTTCGTTGCATAAAAGTTGATGCAACGCAGATATGTTGATAGATTCATTTTTAGATTATCTTCGGTATGAAAGGAATTATTCCAATTATACGATAGAGGCTTATTCAAAAGATTTGCGTCAGTTTGAAGAGTATGTGAAAATGAATAAGGATAACAGATTTGTTCCGGAGGAAGTCGATGCAGATTTAGTCAGATGTTGGATTGTCTCTTTAATGGACGAGAAGATATCTCCTGTATCGGTCAATCGGAAATTAAGTTCTTTGAAGTCTTTTTTTAAATTCCTTATGAAGCAGGGAAGCATCTCTGTAAACCCGTTAAGGTTAATTACCGGGCCTAAAACAAAGAAGCCGTTGCCTTATTTCGTCAGAGATAAGGAAATGGAACTCTTGTTGGATGGAGATGGGTTTGATGAGGATTTTGAAGGTGTAAGGAATCGCCTGATACTTGAGATGTTATATGATACGGGTATTCGTCGTTCGGAATTGATCGGAATCCATGATTCCGATGTCGATTGTGAAACAATGCAGATACGCGTGACAGGTAAACGTAATAAGCAGCGGTTGATTCCATTTGCAGAAGGATTAAATGACTTAATACAGGCATACACTGAAGTTCGAAATCGTGAAGTTGGTTCGGAGAGCGGATGGTTTTTTGTAAGAAAAAACGGGGAACAATTATCGGCAGGTATCGTCTATAATATAGTAAAGAAGAAACTGTCGGAGATCCCAACATTGGCGAAACGTAGCCCTCATGTATTGAGACATTCGTTTGCAACAAGTATGTTGAATAATGGAGCAGAGCTGAATGCTGTGAAAGAATTGTTAGGACACAGCAGTTTGGCTTCAACCAGCGTTTACACACATACAACCTTTGAGGAATTAAAAAAAGTGTATCATGCTCATCCAAGAGCTAAAAAAGAAGGAGGTTAATTATGGACATTAGAATTCAAGCAATCCATTTTGACGCAACAGCTCAGTTAGAAGCGTTTATTCAGAAGAAAGTTAGTAAGTTGGAGCAATACTTCGACGGCATAATATTAGCAGAAGTAACGTTGAAGGTTGTGAAGCCTGAATCAGCTAAGAATAAAGAAGCTGCTGTGCGTTTGAAAATAAAGAATGGCGATTGCTTTGCGGAGAAGATAAACGACACTTTTGAAGCGTCTATTGACGAATGTGTTGAAGCTTTGGAAAAGCAATTAGTTAAATTCAAGGAAAAAATCAGAGCCAAATAAAAAAAACGGTAGATAAATTTGGTATGTAAGAAATAATATCTAAATTTGCAGCCGTTTCGCCTACCCGACGAAACGGCTTCTTTTAGAAAAGAAGGTTTGCCTCTTTAGCTCAGTTGGCCAGAGCACGTGATTTGTAATCTCGGGGTCGT
>OOCU01000238.1_pt1 | contig 60759 bp, 59 predicted proteins | sample 1671781 | NCBI WGS metagenome assembly OOCU01 (sample SAMN06348192, study PRJEB24527) | human gut metagenome | reverse complement strand
CCCGGAAGGTCACCCGGATCTTCTCCCGGGAGAGCACCGTCACCTTCTCCAGCAGTTGATGGATGACTTCCTCGTCCCACTCTGTCAGCGCCGCCGTCATATGCTCCATGGCGGCCGATACCGCCCGCAGACGGTTCTGAAGCCTGCCTTGCTCCTGGTATGCCCCCTCCAGCCGGGCCTTTCGCTCCCTGAGCCGGGCGGTGGACTCGGACAGCTCCCGGAACCGCTCCGTGTAGTCTGCCCCGGGGTTGGCGGACGCCTCGGCCAGCAGGCTGTTGAACTGGCCGCTCAGTTCCTCCAGGGCCCGGTCAATGTCCGCCAGGCTCATACTCTCACCCAGCACCGGGGCCAGCTCCCACTCCATGACGGCGGCGAGCTGCCGGGCCAGGGTGTCGCGGTCCAGCATGACGGCGTTGACGGCGGCCAGGATGGCCTGCTGGAGCGGTTCCTCGTCCAGGGTGGGTGATTGGGTACAGAACTTCTTCCCATAGTCCAGGCGGCTGACGCACCGCCAAACGGGCCGTTTGACCCCGTGCTGGGTCCACACGCACCGCCGGTAGGCCGTCCCGCACTCCCCGCAGAACAGCAGGTTGCTGAGAACATGCTTGCCGCTGTACTTGCCCCGGCCGGTGGGGGTGCTCTTTCGCGTGGCGCCCGCCTTGGCGCTCCGCCGGGCCATTTCCAGCTGGACGGCGTCGAAGGTCTCCCGGCTGACGATGCCCTCATGGTGGTTTTGAATCAGGTATTTGGGGAGCTGTCCGGTGTTGGGGATCACCTTCTTGCTGATGCAGTCCTGGATGAAGGTCTTCTGGAGCAGGACGTCCCCGCAGTATTTCTCGTTGGTCAGGATGCTCCTGATATGGGATGCCATCCACTCTGCTTTTCCGGAGACCGTGGGAATTCCCTGGCCCTCCAGGGCCGCCTTGATCTCCCGGATGCTGTCCCCGGCCAGATAGCGGTCATAGATGAAGCGGACGGTCTCCGCCTGCTCCGGCACGATCCTTGGCTTGCCGTCGGGGCCCTTCTCATAGCCCAGCAGCTGCTTGTACTGCATGGCGACATGGCCGGATTTCATGGCCTGACGCTTGCCCCAGCGCACCCGGCTGCTGGTGCTCTCGCTCTCGGCCTGGGCGAAGGCCCCGTGTAGGGTGATCAGGAACTCGCTCTCCGGGTAGATGGAGTTGATGTTCTGTTCCTCGAAGATGACTGGTATACCCAGGCTCCGCAGCTCCCGGGTGAAGTTGAGGGTATCCACGGTATTGCGGGCGAAGCGGGAGACGGATTTAGCCAGAATCATGTCGATCTTCCCCTGCCTGCACTGGCGGATCATCCGCAGGAACTCCTTCCGCTTACAGGTGGAGGTGCCGGTGATGCCCTCGTCCGCGAACACCCCGGCCATGGTCCAGCCCGGTTCCTTCATGATCTTCTCGGTGTAGTAGGAGAGCTGATTTTTATAGCTGGAGAGCTGCTCCTCGCTGTCCGTGGACACCCGGCAGTAGGCCGCCACCCGCAGGTGGCGCCTCTTCTCCTGTTCCTGGGGAGTTTCCACTTTGGCCGGGATGACGATGACATTGGGCGCGGTATCGTTCATGTACATTTGCCTCCTTCCAAGGTCTGGTTATTTTTCAGCAGGACGGTGACCGTCCCGTTGCTGACAGTAATGCGGCGGACGCTCTCGTGGAGCAGCTCCTGTTCCAGCTCCGCCATGGGAACCCGCCCCTGGAACATCCTTCGGAGGCGGAGGGTTTCATACTTCTCCGGCCCAATGGCGTCCAGCTGGAGGGAGGACAGCCGGAAGGCCAAACTTTTGGCCTGGATCTCATCCACCGGCGGGCGGCACAGGAGCTCGTCCAACTCCCGGCGCAGCTTCTTTGCCTCCGGCGGGAGTTCCCCTGCAGAAGCCGGGCAGGTGATGAGCTCCGGGTACCGGATCAGGCGGTTCAGGAGGCCCAGCACCTGCAGTTCCACCCAGGCCGGCGGGCTGCCGCCGCACAGCTTCCGCAACTCCTTCTGTGCCGGCGTCTTTTTGCAGGGCGCTGTCCGCTCCTGCCGCCGTACCTGCACCATGCGGAATTGCCCCTCTGGGATGATTTGTGGAAAGCCGTCCTCGCCGGTGTACCGGCGGTCTGCCAGGATACGGGCGGTCATGTTCTTGTTCCAGGGCTTGTCCCCGTCGTAGGGGACGCCCCGCTCCCGGAGCTTGTCCACCAGGGCGCTGTAGCTGTCCCCGGCCAGGTAGCTGTCGTAGATCCGGCGGACTGTCTCCGCCTCCTCCGGGTGGAGCACGATCTCCCCGAACTCCATTTTGTAGCCGAAGGGCCGCTTCCGGTTGCTCCCCATCATCTCACCATCCGTTCTATGGGCTCTGTCAGCTCCAGGCCGTTGGCCAGCCGGAACCGCAGGCGGTCATTGCTCTCCACGATGATTTTGTCCACGAGCTCGCGGAACAGCTCCCCATCGAAGGCGTCCAGGAAGTCCGGCCCAGCCTCCAGGGCTTCGATCAACTCCTGGGTCTGCTGGATCGTCTGATCTTCCTCGGCCTCCAGGAACCGTTCCTTTTCCAGCTTCGCGGCGCGGAGTTGTTCCGCCAGCTCGTTTTGGCGGGATATAAAAATGTCAGGGCCAACAAGCCCTTGCTGCTTGAGCTGGGCCAACAGTCGATCCTGACGGGTGATGTCTGCAATTTTCTGGTTGAGTGCCACGATGTCCAGGCTCCAGAGCAGCTTGCCCTTCCGGGCCGCCTGGAGGTCTACAAGCAGTTGATGGAGGATGGGCTCCCCCTGGTTCCGGAGCTTGTGGTACAGGCGAAGCATTGCTGTTACCACCGCATCTTCAGAGATAGGCGGGAGCTCACATAATTCCAAGGATTCCTCATGCCCACGGCAAGCCATATACCATTTCCCATTCTTACATCTCGGGCAGAGCACCTTTCCACAACAACCACACTGAAGCCATCCATTGGCAAGGGGGCGCTGCCCAGCAGCTCCGGGAAGGCGGTTTTCCCATCGTTTTTTGCGCAGTTCCTGTGCCTTATCGAATATCTCTTGCGAAACCACTGCCTCATTGACCCCTGCCGCAAAATACATGGGTCGCTCTCCCCGGTTACGCTTCACTTTACGAGGTAGAGAATTTGTCGTGTATCGCTTCCGCAGGAGGGCGTTGCCACTGTACCGCTCGTTAGTGAGGATGTAATCAATCCGCTGAGGCTTCCAGGGATTTCCCTCAGAGAACAGGTTCAGTGTTGCTGCGATGTCCCACGCCGTCTTTCCGGACAGGTAGGAGTCGTAGATATACCGGATGATCGGTGCCTGCTCAGGAATCAGTTCCAGTTTTCCACCTACAAGTCGGTATCCAAAGGGAGCGGTGCAGGTATTGTACTTTCCCGCCCTCATCCGCATGTCGATACTCCACCGGAGGTTGTCCGAGATATTCTCGCTCTCCTTCTGGTCCATCATGGCGAAGATGGCGGTCAGAAACTCACCGGCCAGCTCTGAGGTGTCGATGCCCTGCTCCTCGAAGCACACCCCCACCCCCAGAGCCTTCAGCTCCCGGATGGCCTCCAGGCACTCCTTGGCGTTGCGGGCAAACCGGGAGGAGGACTTCACCAGGATCTTGTCCACCCGGCCCCGGCGGCAGTCCGCCAGCAGGCGCTGGAAGTCCTCCCGCTTCTCCGCCGAGGTGCCGGTGATCCCCTTGTCCGCGTACACGTCCACGAACTCCCACTCCGGGTTGGCAGTGATGAGCTCCGTGTAGTGGGCGTTCTGGGCGGCAAAGGAGTTGAGCTGATCCTCTGAGCTGGAGCTCACCCGGGCATAAGCCGCCACCCGCAGCTTCCGATCCCGGACTGGGTCACTGGGGGGAATGGTGATCACCTGGGGCGTGCTGTTCAGCGCCAGGGAACCGCTGGTTTTCTTCTGCTCGTCCACGAAATCGCCTCCTTTTCAGCAACACACAATACCAGCACTTCCGCAAAATATCCATATCCAAAGGTACCAAACTTCGTGCGCAAGAATTTACGCCGTGCTTATTGCTTGGCAAACAGCGCACGAAGTTTTGCGCATCTTTCCCGGTTGCCCCGCAGGGGCGAGGGAATGGCGCATTTTAATTTCTGCTATGCTTCTGCATAGCAGAAATCAGGGGGAATAAATGACGTCTGCCCCGGTTTCTGCCCGGAGACGGACGGCAATCCTCCTGGCCTCCTTCCGGCTGACAAGGCCGGCGTTCTGGAGATGCCGGAGGAGGTTCACCATCCCGATGTAGTTGATGTTCTGGTTCATCTCATATCTCCATTTTGAAATGGGGGCCGTTATGAGGCATATGGCCGCAGAACGGCCCCCACTGAGTTTTTCAAAAACACATTTCGCTGGTTGGCCCTATTCGACACTACTTCCCGGGCCCTGGGCGGCAGCAGACGGACTGTGTTGGCACACATCACGGGAATCTCACCCCTCCGAGGATCTCTCCGAGCTGCCCCCATTGCTTGATCCCGGTATCACCCGGGGCTGTGGCTGGACAGGAGTATCATTATCAGATTGCTGACGAGGGTCGGACTGGTTCAAAACCAGCCGCAATGCGAAACAGCCCGCCACAGGCTGCTTTGTGGACGGATGGGCACCGCTCTGCACCTTCCTTGGCCGTCTTTGATGCGGGCTCACGGCCCGCACAGGTGGTCTTGGCGCATCTCCAGCGTCGCTTTAGCCTCTCCTCCCGGAGGGCCTCTCGTCAGCGGACGTATCCCGCTGCCGGATATGAAGTTTTCAAATGATAGGCCGGGAGCTTTGAAGAACCCCCTCACTCTATATAGGCACTGAGTGAGGGGGTTGCACGAAACTTTTTTACTTTTTCAGCAAGTTTTTCAGTTTTTGCAGAATGCGGATTTTACGGCTGTGTATGGTCATGTGGTGCAGGCCAGCCCGACGTGCGAGCTGACGCTCTGTCAATCCTTCAAAGTAAATGGCCAGGATCAGCTCTCTTTCCGGCTGTTCCAGCAGTTCCATTGCCGAATATAAGCGACAAATCAATTCCCGATGTAGCAGTTCATCCTCCAAAGACGGCTGTTCTGCTGCGAACTGTCGGTGCTCCTTCTCTACCATCTCATCGAGGGACGTTTCCCGGCTTGGAAGAAACTTTGCTACCTTCTGCTTTTGGTCTTCCACAAACCGGTCCGTCTTCAGCTGGTGTTCCATGTACCGCATTTTCCGGTCGCTTGTTCTGAACACATGAAGGACATCTGGTGTGATCTCTACCCCGGGATAGAGGCTCTCATAGTCTGGGTTGTAGGCGCTGTGCCGTGGCATACGCTTTTCCTCCTATTTCACTAGTTTTGAATGAAAACCAGCGAAATGGAGGAGGCGCCCGGATCGGGCACCATTCTGTTCGGGTTGTACTTCCGGCAATCACCCAAAGCCGGTGGAATTGCCGGGCGGTGATAGGGCATAGCGGAGGCTTCTTCGGCGGCTTTTCCGGGCCATTCCGTCGTCGCTTTGGGAAGAGCTCAGGAAAACCGCCGAAGAGAGGAATCACTTCAGACAGTTTGAGTAGAGCACAAACCACGACTCCAAATATATGTCCCGCTTCCGCCGGCGGCCGAAGCCGCCGTCAGAAGCGGGACTGTCTCTTATTTCCCCACGCTTCCAAAAGCATTTGGCACACAACACCCCAAATGCTCCCTATAAAGGAGAAAGGCGGGCACCCAATTGGATGCCCGCCTTTCTCCCTTAATAGGAAACGACGTTAGAATTTTTGCCGTATGTTGCCACATACTTTCCAGAACTGTCAAGGACTTTGACTGTCAGCCTGAGTTGGTAATCGCCCTTGCGATAAATAAAATGACTTTTTGTAACGTCAGTGCTATTAGAGCCATCCCAGCTAGTCACCTCAGACCAAGTCCGCCCATCCTTACTATATAGAAGTGTCAGAGTATAATCAGAGCTATAGCCCGCAGACATAGCAATTTTTGCATGACAATCTGCACTTCCACTAGAAGATATATCAAGAGTACAAGTTAATCGCGTTATTCCCACATAAAAAGGTTCGACAGCAGCCGTTGAGTCTGGCTGAACCTCAATCGCTTGTGCTGGAAGACTTGCACCCATTAAGGTAGTTGAAAGCGCCAATAATAGCAATGTTTTCCCCAAATTTTTCTTGTTCATTTTTTCACAAACCTCCTGTTTTGTGGCATATAGCCCATTACAGGAGACACCAAGCTAAATATTTAGCAACACATTATTCAAAGATACTTTCTGCAATTTGAATTATGGTCTCTCTGTCAATTGGAGCTGGCACCAATGCCGAATGCGGGGTAGAGTTAACACTAAGAATGTAACCATCGGTCTCGTTAACAACAATCACTTTGGCTATGCCATGTTTGTCGCCGCTTAGATTTGTCTGATCAATCAAATAAGCAGGAATTCCGCAAACTTGAATGGGCTCAATTTTGGCACCTTCTGTGTCAAATGATCCGTTCCTTGACACGTCAATTTCCAGTCGGTCTCCCTGGTTATTCTCATAATATACCCAGAAATCACCAGCAAATGTATCCTCCTCTATCATCTCAAAACCTTCTGGAACAAAAGCAGGGTGTAAATCATCTAAATCCGTCCATTCCGACGCAGACGGAGACGAAATATGAAAGCTCACGCCGTCATTAAACGTATCAATGAGCATATTCAGTGTTCCAGCTCTAAACTCCGGGGACACGGCAAAGGCGGTTGAGAAAAGCAGCGTACCTACCAGCGCAACAATGGCAACCTTATTGATTACCTTCATCGTGATCCGCCCTACCGACCGGGCGGACTTTTTCCGAAAAGCGCGGCGGATCTCTTTCAGACACGCCCGGCGCACCTCCTGGGGGACCTCCGCGTCCGGATCCTCCTGGAGTGCGCGGTTCTCCTCCAGGGCCTTTTTCCCCTCAGATTCCGCCACGTAGTCCATCAGGAGGGCGAACATGGCGTCCTCGTAGGCCTCCTGCAATTCTTCCCGCCTGGTCATATTTTGTCACCTTCTTCCTCTGTCATAAGCTGAAATGCCCGCCGCCGGGCTCTGGTCAGCTTCATGCGGATGCTGTCCTTCTTGCACCCCAGCATGTCAGCCAGTTCGGTATCCTTGTAACCCAAGATGTACTTTCCCTCCAATAGCAGCTGATCTTCTTCGGGCAGACTGCCCCAAATCTGCATCAGGCGGTCTTTTTGCTCTTCAAATATGATTCTCTCATCCAGCGAGGTCTCCGGCATGACCATATCCTGCTCATCCTGGCCCTCCAGGCTGCAGCACCTGCCATCTGTGCGTCCATGTTTCCGCATATAATTGATGGTGGTGTTCCTAACTGTAGAGACAACATAACTAGCATTTATGCAACGCTTTTGCTGCCTCAAAAACGGGATTTTCGGAATGAGCTTGACCACGCAGTCCTGGACGATGTCCTTGGCCGTCTCTGGATCCGAAAGCCTTTTCATTACGGTGGCATACATCAGCCGCTCGTACTGCAGGTAAAACTGTGTCATGAATTCCAGGTCGCTTGGATCTTCTATAGCTGCCGAGATCAACGCAAGCATGATGATTCTACACCCCTGCCTTCTTCCTTGGTATCTCTATTTATTAAGTCGACACCCTAAAAGCCGCTTATGCAACGAGTGATTTTGAGATCGCTCCAAGGGAAATAGCAATATGTTAAATAATAATATAGTTTAACTATACTATTTGATGATTGTACCACGAATTGTATTAGAAATCTATCATTTTTGCAGAATAAATTTCAGAAAATATATAATAAGTAACAAACTGAAATTTTGAGGTGCAAGATGGCGCAATTCGGAGAAATTTTGGCGGAGCTCCGTCAAGACCGTGGCCTTACTCAAAGGGAGTTGGCAAAGCTCTTTTTTGTCACCCCCGGTACAATTTCCAATTATGAAAAAGGCCGTCACCTGCCCGACGCGGAACGGCTGATAAAAATAGCGGACTACTTTTCCGTCACTACCGATTATCTGCTGGGCCGCAGTTCCGCCAACCTCCCCGCCGACGTATTTTCTGCACCTCTGCTGGATGAAATGACCGCCGGTGAGATGATCCAACTCGTGCAGGCGCTATCCCCGGACCGTAAAAAGGCTCTCCATCTCCTGCTGCGGGATCTGCATTTCGGTACGGTTGTGGGCCAGTACAACCACAAGGAGGCCAAATGATCCCCTATTGTATCTTAGTCATTGAGGACGATGATGACCGCGCTTTCATGGAGCAGCTCTTTGTCGACTATCATCGCCTGATGTACCACGAAATCTTCAAGCTGGTTCACGACCAGTGGGCCGCAGAAGATGTGATGCAGTCGACCCTGGTTCGGCTGATTGACAAAATCCCTGAGCTTCGCATCAAAGACCGGGACCATCTGGTGAACTATATTATAACGGCCTCTAAAAATCAGGCCCGCAATTACATGCGGGATTCCGGGCGCCATTCCACGTCAGACCTGCAGGAGTTTATGGAGTACGAGGATCCCAATATGGATGGTGAGGCAATCGAGCTCCAGGTTATTAAGAAAGAGGATCTGGAGGCGTTGTCCCGTATCTGGACACAGCTGGATGAGCGCACCCGCTACCTGCTGGAGGGGTACTACATACTGAACCTGCCCGCTGCGGAGATGGCCCGGGAGCTGAACATAAAGCCGGCCAGCCTGCGCATGGCCCTCACCCGCGCCCGTAAAACCGCATACCAACTTTTGCAGGATAAAAGCAGACAGTGAAGGAGCGGCTGTCAATGGCAGCCGCTCCTTTTGCATTTTGGTGCAGGGAAACTCACAGCATAAAATTCTTGAAAAACTCGTTGCAGTTTCTGATAAAGTTTGTCCTTATAAACAACGACGAATTACAATTTGATCTTAACTTACAGGAAATGTTTATTTGAGGGCACGACATAGCCCTAAGCATGCCGTGCCCTATCGATACGTTCTAAGCGTTAGGACTTTTAAAAGAATCCGAGTAACATACTATTTTAGAATCTCAGGCTCGATTAGTGTTTCAATTAGTGCAGCTTATAGCGGTGGATAATTTCGACGTGATCCTTTCCTGCGGTACCCCCAGGAGTTATATTGGAAATCTTCAGGGAGGAGATATTTGCGCCTTGCAACGACCATGCATACTCCACATGTGCATTAGAATTACCCCAGGTTACATCCGCTCCATTAGATGCCTGCACAAGTTTCAGATTGGTAAGGTCTACATTCAGAAAAGACTTATCATTCCAGTCGCCCGTCTTGTCATCCTTCGGGACAAGGGAAACGAAGCGAACCCATCTCAGGAGGGGCTTCGTGGAATTTTTGCTGAAATAATCACCCGCGGGGTCGTACAGGGTAGCAGAGGCCACGACCGAGCCGTTCTTGAGGAATCGAGCATTTACATAGTCTCGGCCATTTTTCTTTTCAACAGAGGCCTCGATGGTAACGGTCCCGGTCAAATAAGTCTTCTTGTCGGAAAGCTTAATATAAACACCGTTCTTCTCCTTTGCGTCAATCCCAGACCTAGGAGTGGTGGATTGATCTGGAGCCCAGATCATTGGGTACCAGCCATCGCCAGTGTTGCAGAAACCAATGTCGCAGTTGCCCAACCGAGTCCCGCTGGCGATCATAGAGATAGCGATATACGCATTCCGATTGTTTTTGGTGTCAACTGTTACATTGTTCAGATTAACCGTGAGCTTTGCTCCGCTGAAATTCGTGCTATTTGCAGACTGAACATAATAGTGGGCACCAGCATTAGGCTCCACAAAGCCACGAATGTGATCGGAAAATGTATGAGGAGTACTTCCGCAAACAGACTTATACATATAGCATCCAATGGTCGCTTCAGGATAATAGGACTGGTCAATGATGTTATCAATAGGACCGTTCTTTATGTTGCTTTCGATGATACACTTCGGATACTTCTGCCGATCGATATACGTAGAGGCAGGCATTGATTATCACTCCTTTAACCAAATTTGGAAGCATGTTTACTCGGATTCTCTACATATGGGTAAAGAGTGAAATAGGTCCTGTTAGTAAACCTTGCTCAGAAATAACATGAAGCCATTGAGGAGGACATCATGAAACGGATTGTTTGCGTGGTTTTGACGTTAGTATCTTTAGTTTCCCTATTTCCGTCTGCCGTTGCAGCAAGGAACGGAAAAGATAATATCTATATCCGAATTCTTGGGACAAACGGTACAATAACAGCTGGAGTACGAACTACTTACGGTGACGATATAAAAGTTGGTGACAGCGTTGTACAGGATACCAAAAGCGAATTTGTCTATACCACAGACGGAATAAACTGGTCGGTTTCTGGCCCCGCCCCAAGCTATACAAGTGGAGGACGATATGACGGCACGCAGTTCTTGGCGTGCGGCTTTCAGAGCAACAAGCCTGTCCTGTACTCTGATGACGGAATTACTTGGAACCAGTTCACCATGGAAGAAATGGATGCCCTTTCGCCGCTCCAGCTGGAGCGCACCGCGCTTAACGGCTATATGTTCCAATGCGATCGTGATGGGAACGTCTGGGTCACGGATGGCTCTGGCCTGCAGGCGCGGCTTGCCGAATTTGATGCCTTTACGCAGAGCGGTTTTCTCCCGTCAGAAATCCAGGCATATCCGGTGCCGCAGGGCATCCGGGTGGTTGTCTATGCAAAATTTGACTATGAGATGGACTATGCACACACATATCCTCTCCAGACACTGAACACCCTCCTGGGCGGCGGGAAGCCGGCCCAGAGCGGAATCAGCGTAAGCATCGATGGGGTGCCGGTGCGGTTTCCTGCCGCACCCTACCAGGTGAAGGGCTGCACCATGGCCCCTATGCGGGCTATGGCGGAGGCCATGGGGTATACCTTCTCTTATGACACTGCTACCGGCACCGCCGTATGCGCTAAGCCCGGTAGCGCCATTGAGGTATCTGTGGACAGCACCTGGGCCACGGTGAACGGAAAAACTACGAATTGGCTGGCCGTGCCCGCAGAGCTTCAAGGGGGAATCTTTTGCATACCCGTCCGCTTCTTTGCTGAGGCCGCCGGAGTAGAAGTAGAGTGGGATCCCTCTGGACGGAATTTCCTTCTTTCCTTGAAGGCCGGCTCTTGAGGAGTTCATATCAGCTCCATACTTCGCAGGATGCCCTGACAAATTATTTTCTGCTGCCCTGGTATTTTTCAAAGTGGGACAGGAAATTTTGCAGCTTTTGTGGCAGCGGCAACCCCACCTTTCCCACGTTTTCCATGATGCTCATTGCCTCGTTGGCAATATAGAACACGGTGGTTACGGTACGCAGGACATCTTCGGAGCCCAGCAAAAAGCGGTCAATAACGCTGCTCAGGGACACCAGCGCAAAAATAGCGATCTTCTTGGCGATTCCATGGGCACCCACATCGCTGGACAGCTGTTTATTATGGATGGCAACACAGACGCCGGTGATATAATCGATCACCACAAAGGCAACCAGCGTATAAAATAGGCCGTCCATGCTGCCAAATACACTCTTGCCAAGATCACTGAGCCATGATAAGGTCATTTCTGTTTCCATTTCATACACCCTTTCGTTGCTTTTCTTATACTGGTATGGTATATAAGGACTGGAAAAGGACACAGAAGTAAACAGGTTCAAAGCTTATCGGATTGCTCAACTGCCAGGGAGGCGTTTTCACATGAAAAGATTTGTAAGCATAAAGCGATTGGAAGCTGCCGCAGCCGCCGGCGCACTATTCCTGTCCCTGACGTCAGGGTGTGCGGCAGAGGCGCCCCAGCAGTCCCCGGATCAATCTCCCCCGCTCTCGATCCCGGTATCCACGGAGCTCTCCCTCATCGCCGGCAGCGGCGGGGACTGGTACGCAGTGGAGGACGGGAGTTTGGTGGCCTGGGGGGAAATGCACGGTGGCGAAGACTATAGCCAGCGTGTCGCCGTGTTTGAAGGCGCCCAGTCAGTCTGGGGCTATCGGTTCGGCCAGCTGGTTCTGGACGAAAACGGCGAACTCTGGACCACGGGTGACTCCGGCTACGATGAGCCGCGTACCAAGGACGGGTGGCTGTATGTGCTCTCCGACGTGGTCACGGCCAGCGGCAATATCTGGAATGGTGCGGCCGTCCGCTCAGACGGGAGCCTGTGGACCTGGGGAAAAAATGACCAGGGCCAGCTAGGGAACGGTGCGCTTTCCGAGGATGGCACGAACTACCCGCCCCAGCACATTATGGACGGCGTCTGCCTGGTTCGGCAGGGCAGCTATGCCGTCACCACCGGCGGGGAACTGTACGGAATTGGGCTGTGGAGCGGCTGCACGGAGCCGAAGCTGCTCTGTGAGGGGGTAGCTGACGCAGCGGCGAGCGGCGCAGGAAAGCTCCAGCTCCTCACCCTGGAGGGTGAGCTATACTTGGCCTCAATCCCAGACCGGGCGGGACAGCTCATCCAGCTGCCGGACGCCCCCGCTGTATCCGATGTCAGCGAGATTTTTGACAGGGGCTACCGCAACGGGGCCGGAACATGCTTTCTGTGGAACAGCGATGCCACCGAGGCGCTTCGGGTTGATCTGGAGGCGGCGCAGATCACCCGCAACCTGGACGGCTTCTTGGTGCTGACCGAGGACGGGGATTATGTGAGAGCCAGAGTATCGGGCGATCAGCTGACGCTCACCCCGCTGTCGGAGGCAGAGCAGTCCCCCGACTGGGCGCTGCCGGTGGCCCAGGTGCCGGTCTCCGCCCTGGCGGACTGCTTTGCCATCCGGGACGACGGCACCCTGGTGGAGCTGGAGCGGGACGGCAGCGTTACGGAGCTCCTGCCGAACATGGCGGCGGTCTATGCCGACCAGTGGGCCACCTATGCCATCGACCGCCAGGGGACCCTTTGGGGGAGAACAGGCGAGTCGGGTTGCCTGCTACCGGGGGCGTATCACGGCACCTACGTCCCCGACTTTGTGCCCCTGATGGAGGGGGTGGCCTCCGTCGCCCAGTATTCGGAAACCTTCGTCATGGTCAAGCGGGACGGCACTCTGTGGGCCTGGGGGGATCATCTGGGGGAGTGGAGCTGGCGGGAGCCGGTGCGGATTGCGGACGAGGTGCTGTCTGCCGCCTGCGAGGTCTTCCCCGGCGGCTTGTTTGTGAAGCAGGACCACACCCTCTGGGAGTGGCAGCCGGTCCAGCGGGAGTCCGGCACCAGTGACATCTCCCAGCGGCAGCTCATGGAGGGCGTGCTGGATGCCTGCCATGGGCCAGGGGGCTGCTTCCTGGTGCAGAAGGAGGACGGCGTTGTCTGGCGGTACGTGACGGAGCTGGATGAGGGAACGGGGACGCCCGTCCTGGAGAATGTCCGGGGCCTGAAGGGGCGGTTCCTGCTGCAAAATGACGGCACCCTGTGGGAGATGACGGAGTCCCCGGACAGGGCGGACGGCTATGAGCTCCGTAGGCTCGCGGAGAACGTTTCCTCCGTGGAATGGATGTCCGGCTGGAACTGCCTGCTCTATACAGATCAGGACGGGGTTCTGTGGACCACTGAATCGGATGGTTCCCCAAAAGAAATTGCCGAGAGAATATGGGTTCCAACATGAAGAAATTAAATAGACTGGATGCTTAACTTAAAAAAGCGTTTACTTTAGGGACTCATTTGTATCTCTATAAAAATAGACTTGGCCGAGTCAAAAATATGGAGGTATGAAATATGTCCTTGAATTCCTATTACACCACAAAACTGCCTGATGCAATGTATGTCTACGATACTCCGGCTACAAATATCCAGCTACTTACTCTGGACAAAAAGAAAAGCCTTGTTGATTCTACTTATTATGGGATTAACGGTGGATGGTTTAATTTGAGCGCATCTGGAGAAATTGGCCGTGGACTACTCAACATTACCTACTGTGACGGCAGACCTGTTGGTAGTGCAACATATGGAGATCCACCCAGAGATGGAACTGCCCAGACCGTCGGTGATGCGGCAATCTTTTATAATGGGGCAAACAAGACGCTCAAAGAGGTTATTGCTGAAAGTGCGACTGACATTGTCGGTGTCACAAATACGAAGTCCTGGGCCCAGGGTGGCATCGCACTGTCTCTTGGCAAACGGGAGTGGACGAATAGAAAAAGTGTATCGAAAGACCAGGCTGCAAATGCTTGGACAGCACTGGTGGCAGATTTGACGACCACGAGAGTTCATCTAATTGTTACTAAAGATCCTTCTGCGAAGAAAACCATTACTCAGCAGGATTTCCGGGATGCAATTATGGAGTATTTTGACATTCCCGAGGGATCCAGTGTAAGCTCTCGCTATAAGGGGATCCTTTTGGATGGAGGCGATTCTACCCAGATGAAGGTGCTGAACGATTTCGGCAACAAGGTGACTATATATAACTCAAAAGCCAATCGTTCTCTCTGTAGTATTGTCGCTCTACGAAATAAAAATATTTAATTGGTAGTGTTTTTCATGGAAATGGAGCCATGACTACTATGGTACAGCTTCCTGTGTTTACCTGACCTGATTTGCTTTAAGCGGCCCAAGTCGAAACTTGGGCCGCTTTTTGATAGGTATGAGAGCCTGGTGGGGATAGTGTTAAGATGTATGTTTTCAAATTTATCGCTCCTAGCTTCGTTCTAAGAGGGGCAGGACTCTTGATATTGTAGCAACCGCTTCTCCTCTGGTAAAAGACTCTGATCGAATACGCCTGGTCTGTGCAGGGGGCCAATATTGAGAGCCTGAAGATCGGCAATCTCACCCCCTCGACCGTCGGAACCAACGCCGACTACATCAAGATCAACCACCGCTATCAGCTCCACTAATTGATTTCCGGAGCAAATCCCCAGAGGGGCGGGCATGAGACTATCATGCCCGCCCCTCTTTCTGCTTTGGGAATGTGTCTGTACACAGCGGTTTTCAGGTTGTGCGATAGCGCGGGAACCCTGGTTGCATAATCTGGAATTTCATGTCTAATTAAACGTACGAAGAAAAATTTTCTGCGGCTGAGTTTACTTTTTTGGCACAGCTCACTCTTTAACTCTCATCTTTACGAAGATGGGATGTGCAGGCTGTGTTCAGTGAGCGTATACTACGTGCCCAAGCTGGAAGCCAAGAAGACATGCTTTTCCTCATCCAACGGTTTGAACCGCAGCTCAAACATTACAGCAGACGACTATATTCGGAGGATGCACAAAGTGAGCTGACCCTGCGGTTCATCGAGATCATACATGCGATGAATCTTGACGCACTTCGCTCTCAAGGTGACGGTACGATCGTTGCCTATTTGGCGCAATCTGTGCGCAACGCTTACATTTCACTGCTTTCGTCCAAGGATAAGACGGCTGAGCCGCCGGTATCTTGGGAAGAACTTACGGAAGCACAACGCTTTGGGCTGGAGGCCCCTATAAGGGAACGCGAAGCACTTGATTTCTCCGAACTTTTGGACATATGCCCGGAACTTACAAAGAAAGAACGAAGAGTCCTGACCTTAATCTATTTCCACGGATATACATCTGCAGAGGTTGCACGGATCGTTCACTCCACAAAACAAAATATTAACCAGATAAAGATGAGAGCGTTAAAGAAACTGCGGCGTTATCAATAGGCAACAAGGAGGTTCCCATGCGGCAGATCCCGACACCCAATTCCCCGTACAGCCCAGACCGCCATACGCGGCTGCGCACCGCGCTGGCGGTGCTCCTGCTGCTCCTGCTGGCGGCGTCACTGATCCCCGTCCTCCTGGAGGGCCGCTATGCCCGGGCCAGCGCGGACGACTACTCCTACGGCTTCTATACCCACTATGCCGTCCAGAACGGCCAGTGCCTCCTGCCCGCCATATGGCGGATGGTCTGGGGAAACTGGCGCACCTGGCAGGGGAGCTTCTCCGCCATGGCCCTCATGACCCTCACGCCCTGCATCTTCTCCGAGCGGCTCTACTGGCTGACGCCGGTGGTCATGCTGGCCAGCCTCCTGCTGGGCACTTTCAAACTGAGCCGCACCCTGGTCTGCCGGTGCGCCGGCGGGGACTGGCAGGACTGGGCCTGCGCCGCCGCCCCCCTGCTGCTCCTGTCCATCCAGTTCATCCCGTCGCCCCTCAACAGCTTCTACTGGTGGAACGGCGCGTGCTACTACACCTTCACCTACGGCGTGGGCCTGCTCTATCTGGACGCCTTTGCCAACGTGCTCCTGTGGCCGGAGCGGCCGCGATGGAGGCTGCTCCCCGGGCTGCTCTGCGGGATCTTCGTGGGGGGCAGCAACTATGTCTCCGCGCTGCTCTGCCTGCTGACGGGGGGCCTGCTTCTGCTGGCCTCCCTCTGGCTCCGCCGGGCCAGGGGAAGGGCAGCCACCCTCTTTCTCAGCCTGGCGGCGCCCTTCCTGCTCAGCGTCGCGGCGCCGGGAAACCACGTCCGGCAGTCCGGCCTGCCCTCCCTGCCGCCGGTGCAGGCGGTGGCCGCGTCTGTGCTCCAGGCCGCCCGGGACGGGGTTCACTGGCTGAGCTGGCCGGTGCTCCTCCTGTGCCTGGCCTGGATCCCGCTTCTCTTCCGGCTGGCGGGGCGGTGCCCCTGCCGCTTCCGCTGGCCCAGTGCCTTTGCGGTGCTCACCTTCCTGCTCTTCGCTGCCCAGAACGCCCCCCACTTTTACGCCGCGTCCACCGCCGGGCCCCTGCGGCTGCGCAACATCGTCTACCTGTCCTTCTACTGGCTCCTGCTGCTGAACGAGTGGTACTGCCTGGGGTGGTTCCGGCGGCGGGTGCTCCCACGGATTCAGGGGGTGCTCCGGGGCCACCGGCGGGCGGGGCCCGTGCGGGCCGCCGCGCTGGGCGCTGCCATCGTCCTGTGCACAGTGGTGCAGTTCCCCGACACCTTGACCGCCGGGTGCCTGCGGGAGCTCTCCAACGGCACGGCGGCCGCCTACGCCGCCGAGCGGGACGGCCGCCTGCCCGCTCTCATGGATCCTGCCCGGACTGACGTGCGTTTTCCGGCCATCGCGCACCAGTCGCCCCTGCTCTATCCCGGCGACATCTCCACGGATCCCGGCAGCTGGACCAATCAGGCCATGGCCGCCTTCTACGGGAAAGCGTCGGTTGCCCTAGTCAAATAGTTTCAATTTTGCGCAGACAGCGGTAGAAGCAAGATCCCCTTTCGGCCCTCTCAGAACTGCGTCTGGACTTTTCCCGCTCCGGCCCGGCTACTTCATATGGAATTAATGATGCCAGTCTACATGCAGGGAGCGAAAACTAAACAAATCTATAGTCGGATACGCAATAGAATACGGCGAGAAAAGGTGCTGGCTGTCTCCTTGCCGGAACGGTACACCACCGGGAACTGAATAAAGTTTTTTGAAATAACCCAGTTGCACTTTTGGCGTTTCAAGTGTCTTACCATATGAAAGCATTAATGGGGAGCTTTAAGTTCTACCCAAGCTTGGGACACAAATGCGCCAACACCACGCGAATGAGCAGTAATGATTGGAGGGAGTCCAATGGGGTAGTAATTTGACGGCTCACGGCTTTCCCTATAGACCAAAAAGCAGTGAGGCCATCAGTACTGAGTACATCCAACAAGTACCTATCCACTGGTGCAAAAATTGAAAGGAGAGACATCAGAATGAAGATGTTTAAGAAGTTTCTGAGCATCCTCTGCGCGGCCTGCTTGTTTCTTGCAATGGCGGTTCCGGCATTCGCAACTACAACGGAGCCCCCTACGGTTGAGAAGTATGCACACATGAGCCTTGAAGGCGCCTCGCCGGAGCTGGCGGAAAAGATTCTCGACTCCCGCTGGGAACTGGTGTACGGCCATCAGGCATGGACCGTTAATGGTGCCGTTTCGATCCGTCATGAAGATGGAACGATCGAGCAGCTACCAGAATTTTCTGAACTCTTCCCCGGCTGGGATCTGGCGGAAATCTCTAGACACGGCGCCCAGACCGTTGCGGTTTTTCCCAATTCTCTTTCTGCGCCTATCAGCCCTAGGGCCATTGGCTATCACGGTACCATTTCGCTCGCCATGCCTATTTCCGGAAAAAATACCAAGCCGTTTTACTATTTCAATGGAACTGGAGAAGAAATTGTAACTTGGGCGGAGACGATAGCTGCGCCTGAAAGCCAGAAGTACTTTAATGTAGGATACACCAACGAAGACATTCCTGACCCTAAGACTGGGCTGGGAACGGACATCGGTTGGATTCCTGACATTCCTGTAAATTCTAAGATTGCCTTCCTCTCAACAGAGGATGGTACTAGGTACGGCGTTCGTGCCAGTGCCAGTGCATTCGGTGTTCCTGGCAGTGCTTATGTTCATGTAGAGACAAACAGCTAAGAATCGTATACGAGCCATGCTTCTCTCGTGTGACGGAACGCTCCAGTAACCTAGATTCTCGAGCAGTATAGCCTATACTAACCAATAACAATTAGAGGTACGCCCCCCATTCTTGCGAAACCGTATATGCTTCTTTACCCGGCCCTGGCGGATCAACTCCGCCAGGGCCCGCTTTATGGTCGAGCGGGAGAGGCTCAGGTCTTTGGCCATAGTGCCGATAGCGTACCAGCTCTCGCCGTCCTTGTTTGCCCGGTCGTGGAGGTAGACCAGCACCTGCTTGGCCCTGGCGCTCAGTTCCGGGTCATTGTAGATCTCGTTAAAGTAGCTCATTTATTTCCCTTCTCCTTCCCCGTATGATAATTGGCTGTCCTTGTCTGGAGGGGAAACGCCCGGTAGATGGCGCTGGTCAGCTCCGCCTTGCTGGCGTAGTAGACCTTCCGGGCGGCCCGCTGAGGCACCTGGTAGGGCTCCCCAAAGGTGATTCCCCACTCCAGGAACAGCCGCAGGCGGGTCTGCATGGGGTGGGTGCCTGTTTTCATGACAATGAAGTGGCCCTTGGGGATGGACTTGAGCTCATCCGGGGTCATGAGAGGACGCTCAATCATCTGTAAGCTCTGGCTGGTATCGTTCTTCCCCCTGGAGATGGAGCCGCTCATGACGGTGCGGCTGCCCAGGGCCTTGGAGAGCACCTCGGCGGTCTGGCTGTTGGGGGCAAAGCCGCCGAAGATGGTGTCCTGGCAATTGTCTAATAGAATTTCTGCCCCTTCCTTGCTGTAGTTCTTCTCCAACTGGGCGATGCTCTGGATGATGGGCACCAGGGTCAGCCGCCTGGAGCGGCCGGCGGAGAACAGGGGCAGGATGTCAAAGGCGGGCATGGTGCCCAGCTCGTCACAGAAGAACACCACCCGGTTGGGCAGCTTCCCGTCATGTTCATCCGCCACGGAGAACAGCTCCCGGCTCAGGGTCTGGATCATCAGCCCGGCCATGAAGTTCTTTGTGGAATCCTCCTCCGGAAGTATCAGGAAGATGGCAGACTTCTTCGCGGCAAAGCTCTCGGCGTCCATGGCGCTGTCGAAGCAGAGCACCTGCTCCAGCTCCGAGTCCAGGAAGGTGTTCAGCCGGGAGAGCACGGTGGACATGACGGAGGCCATGGACTGCTCGGCGGCAGTGAGGGCGGAGCCGGAGAACCACTTGGCCTTGTGTTCCTCCGGCAGGCGGTCCATGAGGAGCTGGAACTCGTTCTTGCCCGGCAGGATGCTGGGGGCCAGGAGCTCCTGCACCAGCTTGAACACGGACACGATGTGCCGCCGCTCCCGCAGCTCCCCGTGGATCCGTTTGGGCGGCAGGTACTCCGCCAGCAGCAGGGTCACGGCGGTGAGCACGCCCTCCGCCGCATCATAAAAATATTGATTTTGCGCGAAATTCTCCCCGTCGGGGTTGATGATGGTCTTGGACAGAATTTTGGCGTACTTCTCCGACTTGGCCCGGGCCGCCAGGTTGGTGGGCTCCCTCCGGCACATGTCCATGTAGTGGTTGATCAGAGTGAGCAGGTTGTAGCCATCAGAGCGGGTGGGGTTGCGGAGATCCACCACCGCCACCTGGTAGCCATAGCAGTCCCGGGCAATGCCACCATAATTCCGTGACAGATCCCCCTTTGTGTCCAGGGCCAGGAAACTCATGCCACTGGCGCAGGCGTATTCGAGATTGGGATACAGAAAGTAGGCGGTTTTACCCACGCCGGAGGCGCCGATCATGAGGCAGTGGATATCGTCACAATCTACCAGGGCCCGGATCCCGCCGTGCTTCCACAGCTTTTCCGGCACAGGCGGGTGTATCGTCCGGCCCAACAGGTGGAGCTCTGGCGGGGCTGGGTTCTTTCCCACACAGCCCAGCACCAGCCCCTGCGCGTCAGGAAGCTGCGCCCCCTTCCGCCACAGCGCGGGCTGGAATGGTATGGAACGGAAGGTTTTCCGCACCTCCGCCGGTGTGGCCCAGCGGGCGGTGCCGTGCTGGCCGTCGCCCACGTCCTTGCTCTTGATGCTGTCCAGGCTGCCCCGGTTGGAGAAGGCGGCAATGGACACCAAGGCTCCGAATACTACTGCCAGCAGGAGAATCAGCGTCCAAGTTTCGTTGATCATAGTGATCATCTCCCTCCTGTTGTCTGTCCTCTGTACTTAGATCTCCTTCCAGTGTGACCTTCTTGGTGGTCCAGGATGAACCGGGGCCCAGTCCAGCGGCAGGGCGCACCACCCCCTTGGCGGACAGGGTGCGGTTCCGGCACGGGGATGTGGCTACATGCTCTGTCCCATGGCCATGGCGGGGCCGGCCATGGTCTGCCCCTGCACCAGGTCGTCGTTCCAGTCCTTACGCGCAGGGAGCAGGATACCGCTGTGGTATCCTGCTCCCTGCAGTTCTTCCTGAAGGCGCCTGGCGGCGGCCTGTCCCGGCTCGTCGTGATCCAGGCAGAGCACCACATCATGGAGGCAGGGGTTCTGTTCCAGCATCCAGTGTATGGCCTGGCCGCCGGTGCCGCACAGGGCCACATAGCTGTGCTCCTGCCAGCCGTCCGGGTACAGCGTCAGAAAGGACAGCATGTCCACGGGCGCCTCGAAGGCATAGAGGATGCCGTCCTGTCCCATGTGGTGGAAGCTGTATTGGGGCCTGCTGCCCTCCACATTGGCCTTGAAGGACTTGCCCTGGCTGTTGGTGCTCCGCTTGTGGGCGTGGCGGGGGGTGCCCTGCTCATCCGTGCCCACAAAGACGCAGTTGTGGTATTGGGCGTCCTCATATAGCAGGCCAGCCCGGGCGAAGTGGCTGATCACCTCCCGGCTGATGTGGCGCTGCTTCATCAGATAGGCGTACACCCGGCGCATATCGGTGTGGGGCGGAGGAAGGGCGAAGGGCTTGGCCAGCTCCTCCCGCTTTGGCTGCGCGGCGGGATATGCCTCCCCCAACTCATTCCCCAACAGGAGCTCCATGGCCTCCTGATAGCTCGTACCGTAGTAGTGCAGGACGAAGCTGACCGCGTGGCCGCCCTGACGGGCAATGTGGTCGTACCACTCACTGCCCCGGACGGTGATGCGGTGCCGCCGCTCCAGCCGGAACTCCCGCCCGGAGCGGAGCAGCTTCTCCCCTCGCCGCCGCAGGAACTCCTCCAAGTCCACGGAGTTGGCCCGCTCCTTCTGCTCGTCCGTATAGTGAATGTAGGTTCCCGTGAGAAATCACCTCGGTTTTGGTTGCTGTCTTTCCCTGGATTGTGTAAAATAAGAGAAACAGAATTTGACTGTGCCAGGAGGCTGCCCATGAACAATCAGGATGAAGTTTTAGCCGTCAGCCCAGAGCAGACCTACCACGCCATCCGCAGCTCCATTGTAACCGCCCAGCATATCCTAACCACGGCGGTCAACTCCGCCATGGTAACCGCCTACTGGGAGATTGGGGAACAGATCTACAAAGCGTGTGGCGAACACGACCGGGCAGAGTATGGAACCAAGCTGCTGGAGTATCTCTCCGCCCATTTAACGGCGGAGTTCGGGAAGGGCTACACAGTGCGTAATCTGCGGGCCATGCGGCAGTTCTATTGCTGTTTTCCAAATCGGCACACAGTGTGTGCCGATTTGAGCTGGTCACACTACCGCCTGCTGATGCGTGTTCCAGACGAGAAGGCACGCACTTTTTATGCGGACGAGTGTGCCAAATCGGCCTGGAGTGTGCGTCAGCTGGAGCGCCAGATCAACACCATGTATTACCAGCGGATCCTGGCCAGCCAGGACAAGGCGTCCGTCGCTGCGGAGATTCAGCTCAGAGAACCCAAGCCTGAGTACGAGAAGATCGTCAAGGACCCTTATGTCATGGAATTCCTTCAGATCCAGCCGGATACCCATGTCTACGAGAGTGATCTGGAGCAGGCTCTCATCGACCACCTCCAGCAGTTTCTCCTGGAACTGGGCCGCGGTTTTTCCTTCGTCTCCCGCCAGAAGCGGTTTACTCTGGACGGGCAAAGTTTCTTTATTGATCTGGTGTTTTACAACTACATCCTCAAGTGCTTTGTGCTGATTGACCTGAAAACAGATACCCTGACCCATCAGGACATCGGCCAGATGCAGATGTATGTGAACTACTACACCCGTGAGATGATGAATGAAGGGGACAATCCGCCCATTGGTATTGTGCTGTGCGCAGAGAAGAACGACGCGGTGGTGCGCTATACGCTGCCGGAAAACAACACCCAAATCTTCACCTCTAAGTACAAGACCTATCTCCCCTCTGAAGATGAGTTGAAGCGGGAGCTCCGACTCGACTCCTTTCACAAGTTGGACGAATAGCTGAAGTGGGGCTCGGACTGATCCGAGCCCCACTAGTTCATCCGCAGATCCTCGTGGTCATCCGCCTTGTGGCCCAGGGCCATGCGCTTCTCCCGGAGCATCCGGCGGCGCTTCTTGTCGATGTGCAGGCCGGCCTGGATGGTGTCTGCGGTGGACTGTTCCTGGAAGATGCGGCCCATGTTGCGGAAGAGTTGGAGGACACATCGGGCGGCATCCACGTGGGATGCCGCCCGATGCCTCGGTGCTTGCCGATGAGGTGAAGCTTTTGGTTGCTGGCTATGTGTCTCCGGCTGTGTGCAAAAGGGTGGGGAAGAAGTATCCTGTGCAGCAGAAATGTGCTCCACCATATCTCGGCCAGGGGTTTCGTCCTGCCCCAGCTCGAGCACCTCCCGGATGACCATATTGCGCACGGACTTGAACTCCTTCTGCCGGGAGAGAGGCAGGCGCTCCGGCACTTGCTCAGAATAGGTGCGGCACACCTCCTCCCGCATCTGGTTCCACAGGCCGTAGGCGGCGGCTACGCGCTCGTCCTTTGCCAGCTCGTCCACAATGGCATCCACCAGTGCCTTGGTTGCGGGCGGAAGATAGCCGTAGACTTTTTTGCCATTGGTGTTGTGCAGCCGCTCCGCCAGCTCCAGCACCAGCCGTTCCTGATTTTTATTTTGCATCTGGCCGGCCTCCATCTGGGCGATCAGCTCCGCCATGGCGCGCTCCGCGTCCCGCCCCAAAGTATCCCGGTACTCCGTTTTCTGTTCATAGACGTGGATCAAATCCTGTTGGAAGATCCGCCGACCGAAGGCGGACTTGACCTGCCGGATGCCCTGTTTGGTGAGATAGCCCTCCTTGGGATCGGATGAGAACACCACCATGTGGATGTGGACGCTGTCCTCCTTGCGGTGGAAGGCGGCGTACCACCGCAGATGTTCCAGCGGGATTTTGTACCCCCTGGCGATCTCCGGCGCGCAGGCGCACACCAGTTGCCGCCAGCTCTTCGCGTCGTTGTAGCCCAGCCGCTCCGCGTCCTCCCGGCGAATGGCCACCACCGGCGTCCACACGCTGCCGGTGTGCTCCGCCACCTCCCGGACGGCCTGGGAGAGATTGCGTACCTTGCCCCCGGCACACCACAGGCCGTGCTCACCATCCATCTGCACGCCGGGGCGGTGGGACACGTAGTCCAGGTAGTTCTCCATCCGGCTCATGGGCTCCAAGAAGTCCTCTTGCACTTGGCGAATGAAAGTGTTGGCGCTTGCCTGGGTGGGCGCGTTGCGGTAGTCCTCGTACTCCAGCAGTTCCTCCGCGCCGGGGAAGTCCCGCAGGAGGCGCTGGATATAAGCCTGCTGCTTTTTCGTGGCGGGCTGGTCACTGTGCTCACCCCTGAGCACCTCCACGCCGGGGCGGGTGGCGATGTAGCGGGCCCGGTTGACCAGCTTGCCGGTGTCTCGGCCGCCCTTCAGGTAGGGAGACATGAACCGGACGCGGCTCATCTGTCAGGGTAGACCTGCCGCTGGAGATCCAGCGCGTCGTCAAAGCTGATCTTCCCGTTGGTGCGCAGCACCTCGTCCACCGCGTAGGCCCGCAGCTCCCGGCGGTTCACCGGGTCCGCCCGGAAGTGTGCGGCCACGGTGTGGCCCATCATGTTCACCTCCACGCACAGCTTGAACAGCAAAGTGCGCAGCCGGTTCTCGTTGTCCGCCAGCGTACCCCGCAATGTGTCCACCAGGGCGCGGGAGAGGTACTCCGAGGTGTCCTCTGTGGCCAGGTAGCCCATGTAGAACCGCAGAGCCTTTTCGGCAAACTCTCCGCGGCTTTTGCAGTTGTCCTCATCCAGCCAGCCGTCCATCCGGCGGACGATGCCCGGCTTGAGCCAGAGGGTGATTTTCAGCCTGTTTTCCTCGTCCATGCTTCCTCCTCGTTCACCACGGCGGTGCAAAAGGGCCTCAACCCCCTGCAACACCGTACCTTTTCAAACATACCACCGCTCCAAACCCCGGAACGTGCCTTTACCGACGGCGGTACCCAAACCAGGGAAAAGCCCCGCACTGCGGGGCTTTGTGGCCGGAGCGCCGGGGCTCACCACGGCGGTCCTTTATCCTAGTACAAAAATCGAACGCCCCAAACCGGGGCGAAACCGGCCCCAACGGGGCGTTTTTTCGGCCGGGCGGGGCCTAGCCCGGTCTCCGCCTGAAACCGGCACACAGGGCCCACACGGGGCCGACGGCGCGCTCACAGCTGGGCCAGGCCGGGGGCCTGGTGAAGCTGCTGTGCCTCCGCCAGATACCGGGCCCGGAAATCCGCCAGCGCCATGCCGGCCTGCTCTCGGCAGTAGGCGTCCATCTTCTCCAGCAGCGCAGCCTGCTCCGACTCCGTCAATGGATACCGGAAGGCGAACTCATTGCCGTCCCCGCACACCAGGGTGACGTCCAGGGCGGGACAGGGCCGGCCGGTGTCCAGGTCATAGACGGCGTACACGTTGAGCCAGTCATCGTTTTCCGCTGTCGCCACATGAGTGCCAAAGACCGCGTCCGGATCAAACGCCACCGGCACATAGAACAGGAGACGGCCGTCGCACTCCGAGAGCTCATCCGTAAAACTCACCTTGTCCACAGGGATGCGGCGCGTCCCAGCCGTGAGCTCCGGCGGCTCCGCCTCCTCCTGTACCAACAGATGGTTGTACTGCTGTGCCAGGGTGCGGCCGGTGCGGCGCTGGCAGCACGCCTCCATCTCCCCGCGCAGGACGTCCCGATCCGCCCTGCTGAGGGGATAGGTGAACGGGTGCTCCTCCTCGCCGTTGTCCCGGCAGAGGGTGACGTCCACATGGTCCACCACATCCTGCAGGGCCATGTCATAGGCGGCATAGAGGTCCAGCCAGTCACCGATCCTGCCGGTGTCCAGCTCAGGGCCGAACAGCTCCCGCTGGATCTGATCGCTGACGCAGTCGAACTGAAAATCCAGCGTGCGGCCGATGCGATGGATCTCCTCCGGGAACACCAAATCCCCCCGCCGCAGATCCCTGCGGTGGGGCAGCACAGGGACACTCACAGGCTCATACCTCCAAGCACCGGGCCGCTGCCCTGCTGCTGTACGCTGGGCGCCTGGTCCTGCTGGAGCTTTAATTCCTCCAGGATTTCCCGGGCCTGGTTGTCCAGCGCCGTTCCTCGTTCTGCCGCCCACGCCAGGTAGCTGTCCAGCTTCATGCCCTGTCCCAGCAGGGCTTCCGCCGCCGCCGGCGCGTGCTCCCGCAGGCACACGTTCATGGCATCATAGTCCTCCGGCCACACCCGCAGGCTGTCCTGCAGCAGGTGCGCCACCCTCTGCCCGTCGTATGCGGTGAGCAGAGGGAGCAGCAGGGGAGCGGCATGGTCACCCGGCTGGAGACCCTTTCGGAGCAGCTCCGTGAGCATGGGCAAATCACGGGCATAGGCGGCGGCGCACAGCAGCCTGGAGGGCGCGGCGGCAACCTGCTCCGGCGCGGCCCGGCGGATGAGTTCGCTGCCCATGGCGGGGTTTTGCAGGTAGGCATACTGCAGCACCTCACCGGGCAGAGAGGGGGACGGGCTGTCCGCCTTGTCCATCGTCCGGTCCAGCATCATCTGTACCCGCTGGAGATCCCCAGTGTCCACCGCCCGTTTGCAGGCGTCCAGCCAGACGTCCTCCGGGTACGGGGACTTTGCCCCAAGCATCATCAGTTTGGCCATCCGCCTGCCCACTGTGCCCGGCCGGCCCGCCGACTCCACCAGCAGGCTGTACCTCTCCTCCGGTTCTGTCACCTGGAGGGCCAGGGAGGAGAAGGCGTACATCTCCCCGTCCCGGACGGCCAGCACCGCCCGGTCCGCTGTGCTCATGTGCAGAGGGCGGGCGCCCACCTCATCCATGTAGGCGGTGATGCTGCCCGTCATGCGCCGCAGGAGCTGCTCGGTGCCCGTCATCTGTTCCTCCTGCCGCATCCGCTGTTCCAGCAGCGCGTCCATGAGCACCCGCTTTTCCTTCGGGCTGAGATGGAGCACCACGCCCTCCGCTTTTGTGCCGTCCTCCAGCCTCTGGGATCTGGCGTAAGCGCCGTGCTCCCCGTGGAATGCCTTGGTGATGGCGGAGGAGATGAGAAACATCCGGTCCATATCAGAGCCGCTCTCACCCAGGGTCTTGCCCGTGGCGAAGGTTTTGATCACAGGCTTACCGTCCTCCCCGTACCACTTCAGGTATACGTCCAGGTAGATCCCCTCGCTGTCCCCGTAGTCGGTGGTACAGAAGATGTCCGCGTCCTTGGGAATCAATTTGTCATTTTTCCAGTCGGTGTCCAGCAGGAAATATTCGTCCGGCAGACAACCCATGCCCTCCAGCCGGTGCTTCAGCTCCTCGTATACCTCCCGGCCGCTGCGGCCGCCCAGTTCAATGGTTTCCATCTGTCGCTTCCTCCTTCTGAATCTGTGTGGCTTTGGACGCCGCCGGCCGCCGGGACCGGCGCCTGTCCGGCCGGCACCGGGCGTCCAGGTAGGCACGGGTCTCGGCCGGGACGTAGGTTTCGTACAGCTCCTCCAGCGCCCGCTGGAGCTCCTTCTGGGGCGTGCGCTTGTTCTTGGCGGCAAGAAAATACCGGAGGGCATCCAGCCGCTCCGGCTCCATGCTTACCGTTAATTCTGTTTTTTCCATGAGGGGTCCCTCCATCATCTGCTATGCGGCCTGCTTTGGAGCTGCCAGCCGCCCGCCTCCAGCGCTGAGAAAAGCGCGAAGGTCTCCGGCGTCAGGCGCTCCATCTGCGCCGCCTTTTCCGCATTGCTGTGGTTGGTGACATAATAGGCAAAGTAATCCGCGAAATATTCCCGGCAGCTTGTCCCGGCGTAGGCACGCAGAAAGGCGGAGGCCGCATCGGCCTCCGCCTCGTAAAAGGAGCTGTGCTCGGACGGGAATCCAAGCATGCTGTCCAGGAAGTGTCCGAACTCATGGACGGTGGCCTTTGCCTCCGACACATAGATGCGCTTTGCGCCGTAGTCCGCGGCGCCTGTGCAGCTTGTCCCATACCGTCTGCTCAGGCCGGCCAGGTGCTGAAAGTCCACCGCATACGTCCAGCCGCTGTCCACAAAGGCCCGCAGGATGGGCCCGGGTATCCGGCGCAGCTCCAGCAGGTAGTCGTTCAGGTTCACTTCGTCGGGGTTCTGGATTGGAAATTCCGTGAGCATGGGCGGTTCCCGGATGTACAGCTCACGGGTCAGCAGGGTGTCCAGCAGGGCCGCGGCTTCGTCCTGGGTGACCAGCTCCATCGGCTCCGCGCTCGCCGGGCACAGGCCCAGCTCCGCCCCCACCCGCAGGCAGTTCTCGTAGGCGGACAGGGCCTCGCCGCCCGGATACAGGGTGCTGTCATAGACGTGCAGCCCAGCGGCGGCAAAGGCGCTCTGGTACAGGGCGCCGCGGCAGAGCCCGCTCTCCGGCACGGCCACGGCGGTGACGGGCAGCCAGCCCCGGCGGTACGCCTCGTCCACGCAGCCGCTTTCAACAGGGGTATCCAGACTGGCCCCGCACAGCATGGCTGCCCACTGCCGGACGGTAACAGGGTCATCCATTTCGCCCGCGGAAGCGGCCAGCGCCGGCGTCCGCAGCAGGAGTGCCAGAACCAGAGCCAGCAGGCCGGAGCTTATCCGTTTACATCGTGTAGAACTCAATATGGATCTTCCTCTCCACCTCATCGGGCTGGAAGGACTCCGGCTGGGCAAAATGCCGGCCCCAGCGGTCTATCTGCTCCGGCGTAAGGGAGCAGAAGCCGCCGTCCGGGGTGTTCCCGGCCAGGAAGAATGTACCGGCAATGATGTCGTCCCCCAGCCTGCGGCTGCCGGGCAGCCCCATCAGCTTGCCCTCCTCATTGCACACCAGGCAGACGTCCTCCAGGGGGATGACCTCAATGTACCCGCCTACCATCTGCTGCATGGCCTCCAGGGTGTTGGGAATGGTAATGGCCTCCGGCGCCTTGCCGGACGCTACTTTTAAGACCTGAATGGCATCCGCTTTCATGTGCCGAGCCCTCCCAACACGGGGCCGTGCGAAACCTCCGGCGCGGCTGCGGGCCGTTCATAGCTGGCGTTCCACTTCGTCTCCACCTCTCTCAGATACCGCTGTGCCAGCTCCGGGCGTTCTCCCAGCAGGGGGCGGACGTGTTGGAAGCCGTAGTGTTCCTCCGACACACCGCGGTCGTAACGTCCCAGCACATAGCGGAGGGGGACATCCTCCATTGTAAAGAATGTGCCGCGCACCGAGCAGGTCTTGCGGTCCGGGTTGATGGCCTCCACGATGCCGCCCCGCAGAGAGAAATCGCCGGGGCCACAGTAAGCCTCTGTGGCGACAAACAGCACGGTCTCGCCCACGGCCAGTTCTTTGGCCAGGAGGCAGTCCCGCATCCGGTCCACCAGGCCATTCCAGTCCGTCGGCAGCTCTGCCGCTGCCAACGCCTTTTCAAACGCCTTGTTAATGTGCTGCTGCGTAACCTCTGTCTTGAAGTTCCCGTCGTCGTTGGTCATACGCCTGGCCTCCGGGAGGCCCATCGCGATTTCGTAGGCGGTGACCATCTGGTCCGCATAATAGATTGGTTTCAAAATGATCCTCTCCTTCAATAGAAAAAAGGCGGCCTCGCATATATCAATGTGAAGCCGCCTCCCGGTTTGCCTGTTTTCAGTTGTGTCCCTTATAGGGAACGGTCGGGCCCAGAGCTGGATGCACTCCGGAGAGGAACTCCGCCGAGCGCAGATCCATATGCGCAAAATCAAGCCATTCTCTGCTCAGGCTCTGGCTGCCCATAGAGGAGCACCCCCTTTCGTGCTATAGTCCGCTCCAGGGACGGGCCCTGCTGCCGCTGGCGGAATGTGCTTGCCCGGCAGGCAACCACGTCCATAGGCATATCCTGCACCGGGCAGAGGGCGCGGCGGATCCTTTTCACTGCCTCTGCCGGCGGGATACTCCCGTCCGGGATCACCACATAGAGATCCAAATCGCTGTCCTCATTTGGCGTACCGTATGCATAGGATCCGAATAGGTAAACCTGCTCTGCTGTGACCGTCCGGCTGATGATGCCGGTGAGCTCCTCCAGCCGCGCTTGATTCATATTCGCCATACGCACACCCCCATTTCTTGTCTCCAGTATGCCCGATACCACCGCCTGCCGCAACTGAAATTCTTCAGGTGGCTCAATTTGTTGCCGGCAGATAGTATCTGGGGTTTGTCCTCTGGCCATTGAGTCGCACCTCGAAGTGAAGGTGTGGGCCGGTGGAGCGGCCGGTGCTGCCGGACAGGGAGACGATATCGCCGGCCTCCACCGTCTGGCCCACCCGCACCAGCAGCTGGGAGTTGTGGGCGTAGAGGGTGGACAGGCCATTCCCGTGGTCAATCATCACATAGTAGCCGTAGCTGCTGTGGTATTGGGCGGCAATGACTGTACCGGGCAGGGCGGCCCGGACGGGGGTGCCGGTGGGCACCGCCAGGTCCATGCCGGTGTGGCCCCGGGTCTCCCCGGTGAAGGGATCCCGCCGGTAGCCGAACTCCGAGGTGACCCGGCTCTCCCAGCCCGCCCCAATGGGGGAGCAGAAGCCGTCCGCCCCGATGAAGGGCACGTCGGTGCCGGGGATCCAGCCCTCCGTTCCAGTAGATGCACCGTACTTCACGACATTGTAAACGCTGTCCGCGTTGGCCTGCTGTTCCGGTGTGGCTTCCGCTCCGGTAAGATGCCGGATGTTTTGCCAGACCTGCTGGAAATCTGAGATTGAGACGGCCACGGTATAGGTCTCCTGGGTCTCCACCTCATTCCCCTCCTCATCCACAGTGGTCACCGTGCGGGTGCGCTCCTCATAGGTGACAAAGCAATCCACAAAGGCCTGCCCGGCGTGGGCCGCCGGGTCATCCGCGCCGAAGTACAGAGCGAAGAACACCGCCTTGACTCGGACATCATCCAGGCCGTCCCCGTCCTCCATCTGCCCCTCTACGGTCTGCATGGCGGCATCCAGCAGGACAAAGCTGTCCCGCATCTCCTGGATGTATGCCTGATACTCCTCCGGGGTGCCCTCCGGGACGGCCCCGCCGTGAAAGCACAGATCCGCCACAGTGCGGTTGTGTTCCGCCCCACCTGAGAAGGTGGTGCAGAAGAAGGCCAGAAGGAGAATGATGGGAGAGAGTACGGCTATCAGCACCCACCCCACGGCCTTCCGGCTCTTTTCATTGGCGAGAATAGATGCAGCAGCCTTGAGCACCAGGGCTGGAGCGGCCATTATCCTCCGCCTCCTGTGATCAGTGCATGCTTGTGGGGCGGGGCGTGGACGTCCAGCAGGTTGCGGTCCGCACCGGATTTGAACAGGCAGACACCGTTATTGGGGGAACTGATCAGGTCGTACTCGGCACTTTCCAGTTGCAGGTTGTCCATGTAGAACTTCTTGTCCACCTTGCCGCCATGGAAGAGAAACTGGTGGGTGGGGATGGCAAACAGGGGGCGGGTCAGCTCCCGCACGCCCTGGATATCGAAATCCTCCAGGTTTTGCGACGCCAGGATCAGGGCGGAATTGCGCTTGCGCACCCGCTTGAGGCAGTTACGGATGTACTCAATGGTGGTCAGGTTGGACAGCCAGAGGTAGAGCTCGTCCAGGGCGGCCACGGTGTTGCCTTTGGTAAGGAGCTGGTCGCTGAGGTAGGACAGCAGGTTGAACAGCAGGGCGTCCTTGACCGAGGAGTTGGCATGAATCAGATCCTTGACGCCAAACACCAGGAACCTTGCGCTGGTGATGTTCGTGCGGCCGTTGAAGTAGACGCTCTCCGCCCCCCGGCACATGGAGTGGAGCCCCAGCAAGAGTTCCCGCAGCAGCTCCCTGGGATACAGAGGGCTGTCCTCCCGGTCATAGTGTTCATAGGCGTCCTCCAGGACGGCGTACAGATCCTCCGCAATGGGCCAGTCCTCCGGCCCCATGGCCGAGAAGTTTGTCTTGTCTGAAATGCCCCATTTCCGGTACAGCCGCTCCAGCATCAGCTCCAAGGTATCCACCTGTTGGTGGGTGAAGGGCTTGTAGGCCCGGAAAAAGTCCTTGAGGAAGGAGATGTGCTGGGACAGGGGAGATTTCTGCCGGAATGCCTCTGGCTCGTCTGGATTGTCCTCTCCATCCACATCCCACCGCTTGGCCTCCAAAAAGTTGATACGGAACTGCCCGCCCATGAGGTCCGCGTAACAGCCGCCCAGTTTGCCGCAGAGCCAGGTCAGCTCCTGCTCCGGGTCCAGGCAAATCACCGTCTTGCCGCTCTCCAGCAGGTTGCAGATGAGCAGCTTGAGCAGGTAGCTCTTGCCCTCGCCGGAGTTGCCCAGGATGAGCACGCTGGAGTTGGTCTTGTCCGGTGTGCGGCGGTCCAGGTCCAGCAGGATATCCGCACCATAGTGGTCATTGCCGATGTAGAACCCATGGGGATCGCTGCGGCCGGAGTAGTTGATGGGGTACAGGTTGGCGGTGGAGCTGGCGGGCAGCACCCGCTCAAACTGGGCGCCCAGGGCGTTCCGCCCCGCCGGGTTGGCGGAGAGGAAGCCCTCCCGCTGGCGGAGGAGCAGGGGGTCTGCACTGAGCTTGGCCCGGGTGAGCTCGGCGCCCACCTCATCCCGCAGCAGCCGCAGCTCCTCGGGGCTTTTGGCGGCCAGCTCCAGGAACACGGCGCAGTGGATGAGGGGCTCCCGGTTCTTCCGGGCGCTGGCAATGATGGCGGCCACATCCTGAAGGTTGGCCTCCGCCGTGACACTCCGCTTCAGGTTGTCCTGATTGCTCCGATCCAGCCGGTTCTTGTTGACGGCCTTGTGGTAGATGGCGTCCTCCTCCGCCGCTGTCACTTGGCGGGCGTAGAGGTGGAGGGTGACGCCGGCCCGGTTGCAGATGTGGGAGAGCAGGGCCAGCTCCTCGGTGACGGCGGGGTAACCCCGGAGGGCCAGGACACAGCGGTACAGGCCGCCCAGCACGTAGGAGTCCGTGTTGAACTTCACGGCTGCTGGGGCGATCAGGTCCAGGAAGTCCTTGGGCTGGTGCGTCTCCACCGGTTTTTCCACCGGCTTTTTCCGCTTTTTCTGTGCTTTAGCCATGATCGGTCACCCACCTCTCTCCATCCACTTGCTCAAAGTGCTCGGTGACCACGTCCTGCTGGTAGTACACCGCCAGGATGCGCTTCACGTCCTGTTCCCCGGCCAGGCAAACGTGAAAGCCGTGATCCTGGATCTGCTTCTCCAATCGCCGGGGCAGCTCCCGATCCTCTGCGGCCTTGCTGTCCAACCGGCAGACCAGGACGAACTCCCGGGAGGCGGCGGTGGAGGACTGGCGTGCGTCCAAGTGCTCCATATCCTGCCGGAGCAGCTCCCGCAGGGCGGGAGACGGTTCCTCCTCCAGCCTTCTCTGGTAATACTGCTTGTTTTTCAGAAATGACTCCCTGGAGTCCAGGGCCAGCAGCTCCAGGGATGCCATCCCCTGGAGAAGCCCGGTGAGGGCCCGCACCCGGCCCCGGATACCCTTCGGGGACAGGATGGACAGGTTGTCCGGCCGGAGCAGGTAGAAGAGCAGTTCGTCCCTGCCGCACACCGCGCCGTGCTCCGTCAGGCGGGTGACACCCATGAGCTGCCGGGTAGTCTGCCGCTGACGCAGGAACTGCTGTTCCTTTCTATTCATTGTTCTGCCCCCATTCATAGTATTGCTGCTGCAGGAACAGGAAGCAGGCCGCCCGCCGCAGGAAGTCCAGGACGCTGGAGCCCTCCACCTGGATGGCGAGGAAGGCGTACAGCACGGTACCCACCAGGGGCAGCATGGTCCCCGTCTGGGCCAGCGCCAATACAGAGAGCAGAAAGGCCACCCCGATAATGGCCACGTCCCGCAGCTGCCACAGCCACAGGGTGGCCTTGGCCTTCAGGTTGTCTGGGTAGATGAACACGAAAACACCTCCAAAACAGGAAGGGACCCAGCCTGTCCGGCCGGATCCCTTCCTGCAGTTTATCCTTCTGTACTGCTTTCTTCCGTATCCTCGTCACATCCATCTGTTTCCCCCTCGGTCTCTGCAACGGCTTCCTCCGGGAGGCGGCCCTCCTGCTCCACGTGCCCCTCGTTGGCGGTATCCCCTGCAGCCTTACATTCCTCCTGGGCCTCCGCCAGGGCCCTGTGGATGCAGTCCAGGAAGAAGGCGTTCTGCTTGATGCCCTTCTCCTGCAGGTAGTCCTTAAATCGCTCGAACAGCTCGCCGGGCACCTGGAATGCCACCGTTCTCTTGTCTCCGCTCATCGTAGTTTCCTCCTTCTGATTGTCGTAAAATGTTTGGATCAACCAGGCCATATACTGGCCCAGTGTTTTTCCGGATACCTCCTGCTCCTCCCGCACCCGGGCGTGAAGCCCGGCGGGGATGGGTGCACAGAGGTTCTTCACATTTTCTTCCATGGATTGGCCCCCCTTCTGTTTGGTAACGCAAGTATATCGATCCCGGCGGTAAATAGCCATCACCAACAGCAACAAAGATTTTGCCGGAAAGCAAGCATAAGCAACAATGTCAGCCCCCCTCCGCCGCCCGGGCGATGCCCGCCATGATATACTCCACGCATGGCACTGGGACACTATTACCCAAGGCCTTGTACCGGGCGGAGTCCGAGGCGCCGGGCAGGTCTGTCCACCCATCCGGGAACCCCTGAAGCCGCTCACACTCCAGTGGAGTGAGACGCCGGATCAGGAAAACCGCCAGTGTATCACGGCTTGGCTGGCAGATCAGATCGGTGGCATCCTTCCCCTGACGGGCACTCTGGGTGGAGGCGGTATCGTCCTCTCTGAATTTGTCCACCCGCTGGCGGCGAAAAATGGCGTGCCGGTCCGCACTGGTCAGGGTATAGGCCACATCATTTTGGATGCCAATGCCGTTGCCGCCATTGCGGGGCTGCCGGTCAATGGCATTGCCGCAGATACACATAGTCGGCTCCGGCTGGAGGGCCAGAGGCAGGTTGTTGCCTCCGGTACCAGCCCTGGCGGATAGTGTGGGCACGATCGGATGCGGCCCAGTGTATCGGCTGTCAATGCCGTGGTTCTCAAAAACCAGGGGCTGATGCCCGTGCTGTTGTGCCCGCAGGGTTCCGGTCTTATCTTCAGTGCAGTCCATGACGCTGCCGCCCTGGTCGTTGAGGCAGAGCACGGAGGGCATGCGGTTGCCGCTCTGGCCGGCCTTCAGGGTGGGCGCCGCACGCTCCGAGTATCCAATACTGCCCGCGCTGGCCCCCGCCCCGGCGGAAAACCCGGCTGTAATATCCCGGGTATCCGCCAGGCCGCACTCATCCCAGGCGGCCAGCCCCGCCTGCACCAGGAGGGCCGCATGGAGCTGGGGCGGGAGAGGCTTGCCCCGCTCCTTCGCCCTGCGCAGAATGCCCAGGCAGGCTCTCCTGGTCAAATAGTATTTTCGGGGCGGATTGTCCTGCAAAATCAGCGACAAGGAACACCCTGCGTCTCCGCTGGGGGGTGCCGGGCCAGTATTGAGCGTCGAAGACCTTCCACGCCAGGGAGAATGCAGCTCCCACTCGTAATTTCCCAGCAGGTTGCCAGCCCCAGGGGTGAGGTCGAGTGAAAGGTATGGAATTGTCTGCAATTCCGGCGATCTGTTCCAGGACGAACCGGAAGTCCTCCCCTTTAGGGAAGCCGCTGCTGAACACGCCGGGGACATTCTCCCAGCAGAACCATCTGGGGCGAACAGACTTGCCTGTCCGCCCTCGTCGTATATCCGCATCCCGCATCTCCTTTGTCACCCGGATCTGCTCCAGGAACAGCCCGGACCGTGCGCCGGCCAGTCCGGCGCGGGTACAGGATGCCACGGATAAGTCCTGACAGGGTGAGCCGCCGCAGATAATGTCCACCGGCGGCAGCTTCGCCCCGTCCAGCCTGGTGATATCCCCCATATGGAGCGTCTCCGGGAAATGATGTTTCGTGACTTGAATGGGGAAGGGCTCAATCTCGCTGGCCCACAGTGGGGTGATCCCCTGCCGTATGGCGGCCAGCGGAAAGCCGCCGATGCCGTCAAACAAGCTTCCGAGGGTAAGGGTCATTTTACCGCCTGGACAATGGTGCGGGTGGTATTGACGGCAGCCTGGGCGGTGTAGACGGCGCTCATGATATTGGCTCTGGTGGTGGTGTCCAGGCCGAAGGCCCCGGCGATGCGGGGCACCTCTCCGGCGGCCAGCATGAGGCCAAGCCCCAGGAGGGCTTTGTCGCTGAACACCATAAGCCCCGCCACCAGAATGGTGGCCTGGAGGAAGGCGCTGAGACACAGGCCAATGACCTGCTTGCACCACTGGGTGAAGCCGTCCGTATAGCCCCGGGGGATGGAGAACATGTACAGGGAGCCCACGGCAATCTGGATGAGCAGGATGCCGCCCCGTTTCAAGTTTGAGAAGAACACCTTGATTACCGCATAGGCCATGAGGATCATGGCAAAGAGGAGCATGATGGGGTTAGTGCCCAGGCCCCATTTGGCCTGGGCGGCCACGTCCAGCAGGCCGGCGCCCTCCATATCCGCCAGAATCTCTGAGCCCAGCTCTCCGATACTCTTTCCCGCCCCTGTGATTTCCATGGCAAAGGTACCCTGGAGGGAGACGGAGAGGGCGTACAGCCGGACGGGCACGGTGGTGAACAGGCTGACAGCGAAGAAGCCCTTGAGGGCGTTGAGGGCGGGCTGCTGGAGATTGCCCCGGCCAGATGCGTACTCAATGCCGCACTCAAAGGCAGACACCACCACGCTGACGGCAAAGAGGGCCCAGCCCAGTTGGGAGAAGAAGCGCACCACTGACCGCACCCAGGAGAGGTCAAACAGCTCCACCCCCATGTTTCCCATCTGGGCGAAGAAGGCGCCCAGGAAGCCCACCATCTGGCTGTAAAACCAGTCCAGGATGGACTCCATCACCGGATTGGCCACAAAGTCCCAAATAAACACTCGCCTTCACCGCCTCAGATGCCTACGATATTCCAGATGTAATTGGGGGCCAGCAGCACGAAGATCAGGCAGACGAACAGGATGGCCGCCCCCGTCCACTCAAACTGGCCGTGCTTGCGATAGTCGAAGAAGCACAGTGCCACCTTGACAAAGAATGCAATCCCCAGCACCATGGTGAGGGCGGGGAACACCACAGTATCCACCACGGTCTTAATCTGGCCGGCGGCATCCGTCCAGGTCTGCTCCACGGCGTCCGCCACATTGCCGGCGGAGGAGGCGAAGGCCGGGACCATGCACAGGGCGGCCACCGTCAGGGCCAGGAGCAGGATTCTGATGCTCTTTTTTCTCAAAGTCACTTTCGTAGCACCTCCATGAAATTGAAGGGCCGCCCGGGTTGGGCGGCCCTCCTGAAGATGGGTTGCTGGAATCAATAGCCGGTGCGGGGCAGGGGCTCCGAGGGCTTGTAGACCTTGGTCACCCACCGGGAGGTGGCCATAATCCACTGGCCGTTGTACACGCCGCCCACGTCCGCCTGGTTGACGAATTGGCTGCCACCGGTAAGCCAGGCGTAGACGGTGGCATAGACCTGGGGCGCCTCCACCTGCCGGAAGTTGGCGGGCACCACGCCGAAGGACACCATGAATTCGGTGACGTACTCGTTGGAGGCCAGGCCCAGGGCGGCCCTGGAGGCGTCCAATACATAGTTCTGCTGGGTGCTCAGGTTGTCCGCCAAGGTGCGCCAAGTGCCGCCACTCAGGTTGGTCTTGTAGACCACCTTATAATTGCCCGGCACGTTGTAGGTGCCAGTGACAATCTTGTCCAGCCGCACCGCCTGGCCGGGCAGGGTATCCCTCCAGAAAAATGAGGTAAGGCTGGTGGTGGAGTTGTTGCCGATGCCGCTGAAATCGTAGCGGATCTGTTGGCCGGGCATAACCTCCACATAGCCGGTCTTTTGGATGCTTACATTGGTGTAGAGGCTCTTGTTGGTCATAGCCACCTTGACAATCTGGCCGGCAAACTCGATCTCCACCTCGATGGGGGTCTTGTCCAGGCCGTAAAAGTCTGCGGCCTTGGACTCCACGATTTTGTAGCGGCCCAGTGGGAGAGGCCGGGAGGATGCAACGCCGTTCTTGTCCGTCTCAACCGTATCGACTAAGTTGCCGGTCCGGGCGTTGTAGATCTCAAACTCTGTGCCGGGGATGGGGGTGCCGGCGGGCCAGCCGTTGACACTGTTGTAGTCCGCGGAGGTCTTTGTTATCTGGATCTGTCCAGTGATGGGGGTGTTCTCCCACTCCACCTCGGTGGTCTCCCCAGACTCCACATAGACGGTCTTTTTCTCCGTGTCAGGAACATAGCCCTCATTCTCTAACTCTCTGAGATAATACCGCCCGGCCTCCAGACCCTCGATCAGTACATACCCCTCGTTATTCGAAGTGTACTGGCCAACGGGGGTGTTGGTGCTATCATAGAGGATAAACGGCACCCCATAGATGCCCTCGCCGGTGGTGCTGTCCGTTTTGTGGATCAGGATGGCGCTCACCGGCGTGTTCTCCACCTGTAGGACTGTGGTTTCTCCGTTTTTGACCTCAAAATAATGGGGAGTGTCGTCCAACTTGAAGCCCTCCGCGCTCTCGGTTTCCACGGCATAGTACGATCCATTCTCCAGGGCCAGGAACACCCGGCCATTTTTGTCGGTGGTCACGGTATCCACCAGGGCGTCGTCCATACGGCGGATTTCAAATGTAGTGTTGGGAATCCGCTCCTTGGTGTCATCCGCGTTGACCTTGATCAGCTCCAAGCCGCCCACAGGGTCGTTATACACCGTGATGGTCTGGGTGTCGTTGGGGTTGATGACCACCGTTTGGGTACGGGTCTCCTCATGGATGGTGTAGCCCTCGATGGTCTTGGTTTCCGTGATGATGAATGTCCCCACCAAACCGTCAATGATGATCTGGCCGTTTTCGTCAGTGCGGTAGAGGCCCATGCTGGAGGTCATGCCGCCGTTATCGTCCACCACCGTGCCGTCTGCCTCGGTGATGGTAAACTCCACACCCTCCAGGGGCTCATGGGTGACGGAATCCAGTTTGTTGATGATAAGGCCGCCCTTGGGCTGGTTGAACACCTCCAGGGTGTAGGTCTGATGGTCTTTCACGGTAATGGTCTTGGGGGTATCATCCAACAGGTATCCGCTCTTGGCCTGCACCTCCTGGACGATATATGTCCCCGGCTCCAGGTCAGGGATGGAGATATAGCCGTTGCTGTCGGTGCGGTACTCCCCGTTGGAGGTCCCCACCACCGCGCCGTCCGCAGTTGTCACCTTGAAGGTCACATCGGACAGGGGCTCCTTGGTCACACTGTCCATCTTCTTAATGAGCAGGCCGCCCTTGGGGGTGTTGGTGATGACCACCGTTTGGGTATCTCCGCCCTCCCCGATGACCACATTGGTGGAGGGGTTGTCGATGGTGTACCCCTCCGGGGCCCGGAGCTCTGTCAGAACATAGGCGCCGGGGGTCAGGTTGGAAATGCGGATTTCGCCGTTGGCGTCCGTCTCGAAAATCCCGGCTTGGGTCAGAGTGCTGTCGCCAATCACCCCATCCAGGCCCACTTCACACCCGGCTGCCGTGGTGACGCGGAACTGGGCGCCGGCCAAAGGCTGGCCGGTCACACTGTCCCGTTTCTGGATAATCAGGGCCCCGCGGGGTTCATTTTTGAAGGTAAGGGAGACGGTGCGGCCCGCCTGGATCTGGATGGTCTGGGATTGGGTGTCGATCTCATAGCCGTCCGGGGCCCGTGTCTCCGTGACGATGACGCTTTTGCCCGGCTCCAGGCCGTTGATGCGGATTTCGCCGTTTTCGTCGGTGATAAAGATCCCGTTGCTGTCCCCGATCAGGGTGCCGTCCGCGTAGGTGATTTTGAACTCGGCGTCAGCCAGGGTCACGCTGGGGTTGACAGAGCACACCTTGCGGATCAGCAGATTGCCGTCCGGGAGGTTTTCAAAGTGGACGGTGATGACGCTCTGCTCCCCATTGTCCGCAAGGTAGACGGTCTCGGAGCTCTGGATGATGCTGTATCCATCCCCTGGGTCAATTTCCTCCACGATGTATGCCCCCGGCTCCAGGCCAGTCCAGAGGGCCATGCCGTTGGCGCCGGTGGTGCGCTGCCCGATGACAGTTCCGCCAGTGCCGGAGGCTCCGCCCAGGTAGCGGAGCTGGAACGTGGCCCCGCCCAGGGCCTCGCCGGTGACACTGTCCGTTTTGTGCACCACGATAGCGTTGAGAGGGACATTCTCAAACGTCAGAGATTTGCTCTCCCCGCCCTCAATGTAGACCTCCTGGACGGGCTCCTTGATGGTGAAACCGTGGGCAGGCTCCAGCTCCGTCACCTTGTACCAGCCGTCCCGCAGGCCCTCCAGCACGATCTCGCCGTGCTCGTCGGTAAAGTGGGTCCCCAGGTCGTTGAGCTCCCCGGTGTCGGTGTCATTGCTGCCGTACCACACCTGGAACTTGGCCCCCTTGATGGGACTGCCGGTGATGCTGTCCACCTTATGGATGGTCAGGGTGGGTTTCTTGTGATTTTCAAAATAGACAGTGTGATCCCGATTGGGATAGAGGGTAACGAGCTGTGGTTCTGCATCCATGAGGTAGGGGGAGGGCACAGATTTCTCCGTGATTTCATATACCCCGGGCAGCAGGTTCTCCAGGGTGGCCGTGCCGTCCGCCCCGGTCTTGATCTCATCCACGCTGTGGCCGTCTGCCGCCTCCACCAGGAATACGGTGTCCGGCACGGGCTCCCCGGTGTCCGCGTCCCGCTTCACTACCGTCAGGTTGGGGCGCTTATCGTTTTCCAGGATGATGGTGGAGGTTCTGCCCGCAAACAGCTCCACATGGCGCTCCACCGGGTCGATGATGTGGTCTGAGGTGGTGTCCAGCTCCTTGACCGAGTACACCCCCGGCTCCAGGCCGGAGATCAGGATTTCGCCGTTGCTGTCGGTGGTACGATCCAGGTAGTGGGAGCCGTCCTCTATTTTGGCGATGCGGAAGGTCACCCCGGCCAGCCGGGAGCCGTCCGAACTCAGCTTGATGAGGTGCAGGGAGGGCTGGATGGAGTTGGTAAACACGAACCGGGCCGTCTGGTTGGCCTCCAGCTGGATGATCCGCTGGGCCTCGTCGATGATGTAGCCGGGGCACTCCAGCTCGGTGACCACATAAGCCCCGGTGGGCAGCTCAGACAGGTCGATTTCGCCGTTCTGGTCGGTGGTGAACTCCGCCGGGCCAAAGTTGCCGTCCACGGCCTCGATGCGGAACCTGGCGTTGGGGATCACCTTGGACGGGTCGGCGCTGTCCACCTTGACCAGCCAGATTCCGGGCTTTTGGTCGTTGAAGAAGTACAGCTCCTTGATGCCGTCCCCGGCTTTCAGCTCGATCTCCTGGGGGGTGGTGTCCAGCACATGGCCGCTGTCCCCGGTGTCCACCTCTTGGACGCGATAGGTGCCCGGCCGGCAGTCCGTCAGGGTGATCTCGCCCAGGGCGTCCGTCTCATAGTCCCCCAGCAGCTCCCCGTCCCGCCAGATTCGGAACGTGACGCCGGACATGGTTTCATGGCTCTCCCGGTTGTACTTGATGATTTTCAAGCCGGGCAGGGCCTCGTTCTTCAGCGTGTAGGTGACGCACTCCCCGGTGACGACGGTGGTGGTATAGGTCTGAGGGTCACGCTCCCACCCCTCCGGGGCGGCCAGCTCCAAAATCTCATATGCCCCCGGCTTCAGCTCCGTGAAGGTGTAGGAGCCGCCGGTGTCGGTGGTGCCGGTATAGGTGGCGCCGCTCTCGATGTGCTTGATCTGCACCTTGGCCCCGGCCAGGCTGGCGCCGGTGGCCCCGTCAATTTTTTCGATCCGGAGGTCGCCGTAGGGCTCATTTTCAAAGTCCACCTCGGCGGTTTCCCCGTACTTCACGGTGACCTGCTTGACCGGCTCCTCGTCCAGCAGGTGATACTCCGGGGATACCCGTTCGTAGATGGTGTAATTGCCCACCTCAGTGAGGGGGATGGTGATGGAACCGGACTCCGGGGTGGTGTAGACACCGATGGTGTCGCCGTCCGGGCCCACCACCTCGAAGGTGGCCCCGGCCAGGGTGACGGTGGTGCCCGCCTCGTACTTGGTGATTTTGAGGGCGGTTTCGCCGGGAGGGGGTGTGGGCTCGTCCGGGTCATCCGGCTCATCCGGTTCGCCGCTATCCGAGTAGTTGGAGATGGCGCTGCGCAGCAGGCTGGTCTTGGGGTCTGTGTCGCAGAGGTAGCTCTGGAGGTTGCCGTACTGGTCCGTCTCCTGGCAAAGCGCGTAAAACACGACGTACTGGTACACATCGGCGGAGAGGGTAAGCTGCACGCTGCCGCTCTGGCCCACCACGCTGTCCTCGGGATAGAGCACCTTGAAGGTGCCCTTGTAGCCGGCTCCGGTATTGGAGACCTTGATCTGGGTGATGTCCTGGTTGTTTTCGTCCACAATGCGGGTACCGGAAGGGACAGCAGACGGATCCTGGAAGGAGACATTGACCGTCAGTCCATCCACCCAGGTGGGGGAGGTGACGGTAAACACCTGCTGGCGGTAGGCGGCCCCGTCAATGGTGACGGGGTAGGCCGTCTCCTGGTCCGGGGAGGTGGTGAGCTGGGGCTCCGCCACACTGGTCCACCGGGTGCCCTCCGTGTAGATCTGGACGGCGGCGTTGAGGATGGCCTCCCCAATCTCCCGCTCCGTGCCGGTGAGGCCGGGGGCCACGGTGACGGCGCTGATGTCCCACTCGGGGATCAGGTAGCACCACAGGGCAATCTTCCCGGCGTAAAACGCCTGATACTTGTTGGTCAGGCCCAGCTCCTCCAGGGAGCGGTGGGGGTACATGTTGGCCACCAGACCCACCACTTTGGGGTCTGATGCCTTTTCCTCCGCCAGATAGCGGATGCTCTCCCCCTCGGGGACTGTCTGGGGTACGCCGTACTGGTTGGGGTTGACGCAGTACGCTGGAATTTCCTGGGTCTCCCCGGCGGCGTTTTCGTAAAGGAAATAGGTATAGGATTGGGTCTGCACCCTGCCGTTGACGGCCAGATAATTCATGGAATAGCCGCCGCTGTAAATGTTAACCTCACCCAGGGCCTCCTCGGGGGTGGAGGCCGCGCCCGCCGGCACCACCAGCAGGGACAGAGCCACCGCCAGGGTGAGCATCAGGCTGATGATTCGTTTCATAGTCAAGAATTCCTCCTTGAACACGTAGTATTTCTCCAACAAAAAAGCGGGAGGCTGTTTGCCTCCCGCCGGTCTGTCTGGGACGCTGCTGGGTCACGTCCCTCTGATATTGTACTCTGTGTAAAGGTATTTTCCGTTGTGGTACACATCCCAGGCTTCCACCTCGAACCGGGCCCCCGGCGCGGAGCGGAACACCTGGGTGAGCTGATCCTCCTGCCAGGGCCAGAACATCTGCACCGCGTTCTGCGCGGAGATGCCCAGGTGCAGGTTGAGCGTGGGGGCACCATCCTCCCACAGTTCCGGACAGTCCATCGCGGCGTTGTAGAGGGTGTACTCCATCCGCCGCGTCTCATAGAGGTTTCGGATGTGCAGGTTGTCCCCGTACTCGCTCCGGAACCGGCGCACCTCCATCTCCGGCAGCTCCAGCTCCGGCCAGTCTCGGGTGAGTACGGGCAGAGGCTCCGGTTCCTCCCACAGCTGCAGGTCTGTGATCTCATAGGTGGTGCCGTCGTCGCACAGCACCTTGTCCCCCTCCTTCAGCCGGAGGGGCTCGTCCGTCTGGGGGATAGTGACCACCCCGGATGGGGTGGATACCGTGGCTTCCTCTGTGTAAGGGGAGCCGGTGTCTACCAGGACGCGGTTGGCGCCCTGGTCGTACTCCACGCCGAAGTCCGCCGCCCGGCCGATGTCCCGGAGCTGCACATAGTTGTGCCCATTGATGACGTATGCCTCCAGATCCACCTGCTTCCCGTCCACATAGAAGGACTGGGTGCTGGGGATGGCGGTGAGGGTGGATGCCGCCGCCGACGCGGGCCCCGCCAGGGCTGCGCCCACCAGGGCGCCTGCCAATACCGCTGGAATAAGCTGTTTTCCGTTCATGCTGCTGGCCTCCTTTGTTTCTCTGCTGTTGATTTCCCACAGCAACAACATACCGGAAACCTGGGGAAAAGTCTACGGCAAAGGGCATTTCCAGATGGAGAAAATCGGCGGGGCAAATTAGGCGGATTACACAACCTCCACCGCCCGTACCTGCCAGCGGTACTCCCGTTGATTCATCACGCAGGTGTAGAGGGTGAGCATATTCTCCGTGGAGGGCGCGGTGCCGCTGGTGTCGGTCTCCTTGACCTTTTCCACCGAGGTGACCTCATAGGTGCGGGTACCCAGCTTGGTGGTCCAGGTGATGGCGTCACCCCGCTCCAGGGTGTGGAGATCCCCAAAGTCGTCCCGTACCCCCCGGTTGTGCCCGGCAATGCTCACGTTGCCGTCCCAGATGCTGGTGCCCTCGAAGTGGCCCGCGCCCTTCATGAGGGTACTGCTGTCCGTGTCCTCATAGACCCGGACGCTCAGGCCGATGGCGGGGATTTTCAAGGTTCCCAGGTAGCCGCCCGCGTAGTAGAGGTCTGAGGTCACCGGGGTGAAGCCCAGGGTGCTGGATTGCGTCTCCTGATCCGGTTCTGCGGGGAGGGGGGTGGAAGAATCCACAGAGGGCGGGAACACGATGGGCATCCCGCTGCCGCTGATGGTGCCCACCGCCATGCCCTCCGGGGCCAGGTTGGGGGTGAGGTAAGTCCCGGTATTGAGGGTGTCCGCGCTGGCGCTGCCGAAGCCGGGCGGGATGAGGGCGGCGTTCTTGCTGACATCCTCGTTTTTCAGGGCCCCGCCGTCTGCCGTGTGGACCACCTCCACCGAGGTGGGCTTGCCGTAGTCCGGCCCATCCGGGGCGTCAATGGTATAGTCCAAGGCAGAGGCCGGGGTGGCCAGGGCCGCCGCCAGGCAGGCGGCCAGGCACAGGGTGGTCAGCTTCTTCATGATTCAGAGTCCTCCTCTCTGGCCTCCCGGCGCCTCTTGACGAACAGGCAGGCGCCGGTCACGCCGCCCACGGCGAAGACCACGCCCAGCGGGAGCAGGATGGCCGCCCAGTTGAACTGGGCCAGTCCGTCCCCGAGCTCCTCCACGGGTACAACGGGCTCCAGGGGCTCCCCCTCAAAGATGGCCACATAGCGTACCCGGTTCAAGGCGATGCGGCTGACGGTGCCGGTGTAGTCCGCCGTGACGGTGTAGCCGGTGACATAGCTGCTGGTTGCGGTGCCGGTGTAGGTGGCCACGGCGGTATAGCGGTCTCCCATGGCGTAGCCGGCTACATTGGCGGTGTTGTCCGTCCGCCAGTCAATGCTCTGGAGGGTGAGGGTGCGCCCGTCCTCCTCGATGCTCTTGGGGATGTTGGCGGTGTCCTGGCTGGCCAGGTTGGGGTAGGAGCGGGTGGCGGACACCTCCCGGGTGGAGCTGCCGTAGCCTGCCGCCTCCACCTGGACGGTGTCCAGCTGGAGAGCCAGGGTGCCGGACAGGCCGTCCTCCGTGACAAACTCCTTTTCCTGTGGCAGCAGGGCCAGGACGGATTCCATGTCCTTGTACTTACTCTCCAGCGACACCGTCTCCGTGTGCTGGCGGCTCTCATGTTCCGGCAGCTCCTGCTGGAGCAGGTCTGTCAAGGTGTAATGGAAGCCGTCCTGCTCGAAGTCCGACCGGGGGATGCCAGCGGGGTCCTGCTCCGGGGACAGGTCATAGACCTTGCGGATCTCTGTGCCGTCCTCACTGCGGGTGACGGAGGTGGGATAACAGACCTGTACCTCCGGCGCTTCAGGGAAGGGCTCCGCCGCCAGGGCGGTGGGGAGCAGCGCCGCGGCCATCAACAGACCGGCGGCGCATCTCAGAATGGTGCGTTTCACGGTTGAGTTCCTCCTATTACAATGTATTTACGGTCTAAGGCACGGCAGCCAGCCGTGTCTTTTTCCGCATCGTTGCCAAAGCTGTTAGAATGAGAGAGTCTTGGCCTGATGTGTTCCTCCAAGGACCATAGCGTCCGTAGTGAAGTCCGTCAGCCAGCCTCTCATTCGCAGCGTTCGATTTATGCAGGTTGAGCCACCTCCTTGGTGCGCCCGTGTCATCAAATAGATTGGATCGGCAATGGTGGAATGGCTGGTCGCCAAAACAAATCCATGATGAGGAGCGATCAATATGAACAATGTTGCAGGGATCGATGTTTCCAAAGGAAAGAGCATGGTGTCTGTCCTCCGTCCTTTTGGAGAAGTGGTAGCAAAACCATTTTCTATTGGTCACACCGGCAGCGAACTCAAGGAGCTGGCAGACTACTTGAAAAGCCTGGACGGTGAGACACGGGTAGTCATGGAGCACACCGGACGGTACTATGAGCCAGTAGCCCGCTTTCTTCATGATGAGGGCGTCTTCGTCAGTGCAGTCAATCCGAAGCTCATCAAGGACTACGGAAATAACACCCTGCGCAAAGTGAAAACAGACAAGGCGGATTCCCGCAAGATTGCCCGGTACGGTATTGACAACTGGGCAGAATTGCGCCAACATACACCCATGGATACGATTCGAATGCAACTGAAAACACTGAACCGGCAGCAGAGTCTATACACCAAGACTAAGACGATGATGAAAAATAACCTCATCGCCCTTCTTGACCAGACCTATCCCGGTGTCAACGCCCTATTTGACAGCCCTGTCCGTGAGGACGGCAGCCAGAAGTGGGTGGACTTTGCCACGACCTTTTGGCATGTGGACTGTGTGCGGAACATGAGCCTCACTGCCTTTGCCGAGCGTTACCGCAAGTGGTGTAAACGGCATGGCTACAACTTCAGCCAGAGCAAAGCCGTTGAGGTCCACGCCGGAGCACAGGACCTGATCGCCATGCTCCCCAGGGACGCCCTGACCAAAACCATGGTCCGGCAGGCCATTGATGCGCTGAACGCTATCTCTGCCTCTATGGAACGGCTCAAGGCTGAAATGCAGGCCCTGGCAGCGCAGCTCCCGGAATATCCCGTCGTCATGGCCATGCACGGCGTAGGCGATTCTCTTGGCCCTCAGCTCATGGCGGAGCTCGGGGATGTGACCCGGTTTACCCACCGAAACGCCATTACCGCTTTCGCGGGTGTTGACCCTGGCGCTGACCAGTCCGGCACTCACGAGGCCAAAAGTACGAGGGTTTCCAAAAGCGGGGCGCCGGAGCTGCGCCGCGCCTTATTCCTGGTTATGGACTGCCTACTGAAAACACAGCCCCAGGATGATCCAGTGTACCGTTTCATGGACAAGAAACGAGCCGAGGGCAAACCCTATCTGGTTTACATGACAGCCGGCGCCAACAAGTTCCTGCGCATCTACTATGGCAGAGTAAAAGAATATCTGGCATCCTTGGAGGGAAATTAAGGAAGCATCCTTCCTTGTTGGGGAACGATACTGCATTTACGCTAAAAACATCTTATGACAGAAAGAGAGCGATTAAGATGTTTTTAGACAATTTATCCACCTCCGTCCTCAAATTATGTGATACTCGAAGACTCAGCTATGAAGCCGCCTCGGAACGATGCGACCTCAGCTCCAGATACTTCGCTGACATTGCCCGGGGCAAGACTGCGCCTACGATCCTGACGCTGGAAAAGCTCTGCGTTGGTTTTGATCTGACGCCAAATGACCTGTTGATCCCCTCAGAACTCTGGCGAGAGATGGCCTTCCGCGAACCAATGCCGGTTACACATATCCGCTGCTTTCACTTCTTTCACGGCCTGACTGGTTTCCCAGTTTGCCCCCAATGTGGGAGAACTCTCGAACGGGAATACCAGCCTTACTGTGACCGCTGCGGGCAATGCTTGGATTGGAAAGGTTTCTCCAAAGCAACGATTATCCTGCCTCAGAAATAATCCTTACTGCTACATACCTGCTAATCCGGCCAGCGTCCTTTACCTGCTGGCTGCTTTTGGCATGTCCTTTTCCCCTCCTCTCAATTTTTCTTCATTTCCCTATTGACTTTTTATTTGCAGACTTCACATTTTGTCATATTTTGCTCCAACCGCTCCAGGGTGCGCCGGGCCAGGAGGCGGAACTCCCAGGGCTCCAGCTCCAGGGGGCGGTAGTCGCCTTTGTCCGTGATGCCGTCCGCCCGCACCTTGAGCACCAGGGGCAGGACGGCGGCAGGTTCCTCGAGCGCCGAGGGGGCCAGCCAGCCCTTGCCGGCGATGTACACCCACCGGAGGGCGGAGGCCGGATTGCCGGGGACGTCAGGCCAGAGGTATTTCCCCGCCAGCTTCTTGCGGCGCTGCTTCTTATTGTGCGGGATGGGAGCCAGGATTTTGTCCTCGATCTGGTAGCGGAGCCCCAGGGCCTCCATACAGGTGCGGACGGCCTGACGGACCTCCGGGGTGTCCGCCCAGGCGGGCAGCGGCTCCCCCAGCTCCAGGGCCAGCACATCCTCCCCATCTTCATCCTTTGGAAGCAGGGGCACACTTTTTACCAGCTCCAGCACGTGGAAGCCGTCCGTCACGCCCAGTACCTTCCGTTTGGTGATGGGGATGCCCCGGTAGTGCTCCAGGGCCTCCTCCAGCTCCGGGAACTGCCGGATGGTCCAGCCCTTCCGGAGGAAGCCGCCCCGGCCCAGCCGCAGGTCATCCATGGAGTAATAGGTCAGGCTCATTGGGCGTCCTCCTCCCGGGCCAGCAGGGCGCCCAGCCCATACAGATCCACGCCGCAGTGCTCCAACATGTCCAGGAAATCCGCGTCATAGGATCGGAGTGCCCTGGGAACTCTTTTGTGCGGCCCAGTCTTTGCCGCCCGGCTGTCCAGGGCGAGGCAGACAAGTGTGCCGATGTTCAGATTGTGGAGCAGCCGGATGGTCTCCAGCCGCTCCCTGGCTGTGGGCTCCTGCCGGGTAAGCACCGTACAGCCGTGCCCCACATGGAGGGTCAGCCGCTCCGCGTCCTCCAGCCCGGAGAGCTGGAGTGCGGCCCGGGGGATGGCCAGGGTCTTCTTATTCGTGTCGTGGCAGATGGTAAATTTCATCTTCTGTTTTCACCTCGTATTCTCAGTCCTGCGGCCAGTCCCAAACCCGGGGCAGCCGCCCGGTGGGGGCGGACAAGATCCGCAGCTCCGGCCGGTCGCTGGACTCCATAGCAGGCAGCTCCAGCAAGGAGAGCTGGCGGTTGAGCATGGGGCTGGGGTCAAAATTGGTCATGAGCAGTTCATGATACCTGGAGTCCTCATGCCGGGCCATGGGGTTGGGGCGGTCAAAGCCCACGATGTAAAAGTCCGGGGCAAAGAGATCCAGGATGTCCGGATGACTGTTATAGGAGAGCACGATATGGCTGTCCCGCACTGCCGGGTCGCACAGGCAGTCGTGGAGCCGGACGTGATCCCGGAGGGTAAAAGATGGCGCGTACATTTTCTCCGCCTCCAGATAGGGCGGATCTGCGTAGATCACCGCGCCGGGCCTGGCATACTGCCGGACCACATCGCAGCAGTCCTTGTTCTCCACCACGATCCCCTGCAGGGCGTCTGAGGCATGGCGGAGCAGGCCGAGGAAGCGGCGCAGCTCCACGCTCCGGCCGCCGAAGGTCTTGCCGGTGGCACTGTAGCTGTACCGGATGCTCAGGTAGTAGGCTGCGGCCCGCTGTACGTCCGGCAGGCTGGCCCGGCCCACCAGGAGCTTCTTGATCTCCTGCCGGTCCATGGGCGGGAAGTAGTCCTCCGCGATCTGGAGCTCCTCCTCCAGGTAGTCCTTGGGGTCATACTCATGGTTGAGGAAGCGGAGTACCAGCTCGAAGTCCGCCCGGGCGTGGAGGGGCAGGAAGCCCAATTCCCTGAGCAGCGCCAGGGGCCGGTCCCGGGCGCTGCGGAACAGGTTGGCCAGGTCGGCGTCCATGTCGTTGTACACCCGCAGGGGGGCATACCCGGCGCCCAGGCCCAGGGTCACCGCGCCGCTGCCCCCGCAGACCTCCAGCAGGCGGGGCGCCCGCCTGGGGAACAGATGGAAGATATAGGGCAGCAGGAAGAGCTTCCCACCCACCCAGGGGAAGAAGGGCTTAGCGATCCGCACCACCTCCCCCGGGCAGGCGGAAGGCCCCCATGGAGCCCTCCAGGCCGCGGATGGACGCATCCACGCCGTCCCGCATCCGCCGGAGGTGCCCGATGGTGGCAATCACCTCCCAGGCGTTGGCGGGGAAGAAATAGCCGGTGCGGTCGCTGCAGACGGGGATGCCCTCCACCCGCAGGTTGTGTACCATCTTCCGCAGTTCCGCCTCACGGACGTGAAACATCTTTTTCAGCCGTTTGCCGCTGATGGCGTTTTCCCGGCCGGGGCAGTGCTTCTTCAGGTAATGCAGAAGTTCTTTTTCGTTTGCTCTCATGACGTCCTCCTCCGGGCCGCTCTCCCGAAAAAGGGCGCAAAAAAACAGGGGCCGCTGTCCCCTTCGGGAAAACGGCCCCTGTTTCATTTTAATATTGATTTGATATGGGGTTACATTTGCTGTATCTGTGTGGGCACCTGGGTCTGGGCGCGCGGGCCCAGGATGTAGGCCCCGCCGTCCGCCGTCTGGGTGTAGCCCCTCTGCTTCAGCAGATCCCTCCCGTAGCGTTCCAGGTCAAAGCAGCCGGCGGCCGTCGGTTCCACCTCGCCCACCACTGCCCGCAGTTCCTCCAGGGCGAAGTCCCGGATCTGATCCCCACGCACCACTTGGTAGCGGTCCAGGCACTGGGCAATCTCCAGGGCTGCGGGCAGGGTGGTGCAGCCCTCGCGCTCCAGGGCCCAGAGATAGGTCTGGAGGAAGCCCTTCTGCCCCTGGTTCTGCTCCCGGAGGATAAAGCCCAGGTTCTGGCCGTCATAGATCAGCTCATCCAGCCGCCCCTCGTAGGCCGTCTCCAGCCCGGTAATGCCCGGCAGGCTGCACCGGGCCTCCAGCAGGGTGCAGTCCTGGATGGTGCGCACCTGCAGGGCGTCCAGGGCCAGCCGGATCTCCCCCGGCCGCACGTCCATGATGTCGTTGTAGTCCGGCAGGGCCAGCCACGCTCCCTCCGGCGCCGCCGGGGAGGCCAGCTTCAGCCGCAGGCTCCAGCTGTAGTCCGGCCCCGGCAGGGTGACGCCGTCGTATGGCTGGGCCGGTTCCCGCTCCGGGTATGCCGCATAGCAGCCCCCGACAAAAAGGCCGGGATGCTGTTCCTCGTAATGCCTGCCCAGCCTGTCCAGATCGATGTAATCCCGCAGCTTGAGGAGCATGGTGTCGTTCTCCTCCAGGTCATACAGGCCCAGATCCTCGTAACTCTGGATGCCGCCCACCACCTCGTACCCGTCCAGATTCGCCAGCAGGCTGACCGCCTCTGCGCTGTCCTGGACGGGATGGCGCTGGATGGCCGCGTCCAGGGCGATCCCCTCCCGCACGGTCAGCACCTCCAGCCGCTCCCGCAGCCATGCCTGTTCCTCCGGCCGGCCGGGTAGCTTCGTCAGTTCTTCTCTATTCATATCAATCACCATGCCGACCGTTTCACTATCGGCACAAATAGAGATGAAAGAGTGCAGACAAACGGTCGCCTTTCTTATAAAATTAGCTTGAGGAGGAAGCATACTACAATGCACGGGGAGGTGAGTCGTAGACTGCTTCCAGAGTTTAAAACAGTATATCAATCAGTGCTGGAACCATCTTTCAAGCACAAATAAGTGGAGCTGCGAGCCCGCACACTAGGAATTGTATTAACACCTGTTAATAGCTTGGTGGTTCAGTCACTGCTTCCTCCGCACTATTTTGCGAAAAGGAGTATGTAGTTTGAAAGTCGTATTTCCAACCTGCTGCGGGGTTGACATTCACAAATCCTTTCTGGTGGCAACCATCATCAAGACTCCACAGGATAGTTTGCAGCCCATATATCAGAAGAAACGCTTTTCAATGTTCAATTCTGACCTGAACCGCTTTGCCGACTGGCTCCATGAGAACGACTGCATGGATGTTTGTATAGAGTCCACTGGGAAGTATTGGATTCCTGCCTTTAATATCTTGGAGAAGCGAGGCGTCCGGGTCATCATCGCCAATCCCAAATGGGTCAAAGCTGTAAAAGGCAACAAGGATGATACCAAAGACTCCAAATGGATTGGAGATTTGTTCCGCATCGGCCTGGTGAAAAGCAGCTTTATCCCGGACAAGGATATCCGCATCCTCCGTGAGTTGACTCGTTACCGCTATAAACTGATATCCATGCGAAGCAGCGAGAAAAACCGCTTTCAGAACGCTTTTACCGTCTGCAATGTGGCGCTGGATTCCGTCGTGTCCGATATGTTTGGCAAGTCCGCAGCTGCCATTACGGACTACCTCACATCCGACGAGGATTTTGACCCACAGCATTGCGTTTCTTTGTTGCAGCGCTCCCTCAAGAAAAAAGCAGATGATGTTCTCGAATCAATTGAGGGATATGAAATCACACAGGAGCAGAAAACTCGTATTGGAATCGTCCGGGACCACCTGCACTACATTGGCTCCTTGGTTGAGCGGGTAGATACCTGTATTGATACCATGGTCAACAGATACGAAGGATACATCATACTTCTTTGTACGATACCAGGCGTTGACCGCAGCAGCGCAATTACCATCCTGTCTGAAATTGGTATTGATATGACGCAATTTGGTTCTTCTAAGCGTCTGTGCTGTTGGGCCGGTCTTACCCCAGGCAATAACGAATCTGCCGGGAAGAAAAAATCTGTCCGCATTTCACGTGCGGGAGTATATCTCAAACCTGCGCTGGTGCAAGTCGCCCACGCAGCCGTGAAGGACAAGGCTTCCCCCTACTACGTGCTCAAATATGAACGTATTGCCAAACGCCGGGGCAAGAAACGGGCCATCATTGCCATTGCCAGAATGATTTTGACTGCTGTTTACGTCATGCTCTCCAACTTAGAAGAATGGAATCCTGTTGACCTGTATAAGGTTGATATGCCTGAGCACTTGAAGGAAAAACAGCTTGCCAAGGCCGTGAAGCAGGCGGTTCGATTCCTTGAAGCACAAGGGCTAACCGTTCTTGATTCTGCCTGACCATCTTCCACAGTCCTTCCCGTTGCCCTGCATACTTTGATGTTGACAGGGCTGGTTTCGTATGCTCTTTTTTATTTGCCCTCGACCGGCTCTTTCTTTCACACTAGGTTCACCTCATCTCCATGCCGCCCAGCTTGGGCTGGGGCGGCAGCGGTTCCTGCACCGGCTGCTCGTCCGCCCGGGTCAGCAGGCCGTACTCCGTCAGCTCACCCCCGTACTGCTGGATCAGCGCCTCGCCATAGCCGTAGAGATTCAGGTAACGGCACAGCAGGGCGGCCTGCTCATCCCCTACGGCGGAGCGCAGCTCCCCACGGGCCACATCCTCCGGGGAGGCGGCGGAGCGGTCCAGGGTATAGGCGTCCAGCCGCTCCGTCAGGGCCATTGCCTCCTCCAGGCTGGAGGGGGGCGACACCTCCAGCACCGCCTTGTACTTGACCAGCTTCAGCGGTTCCCGGTCCTCCAGCACCGTCAGCCGGATGGCCAGGCAGTTCAGAGTATCCAGCCGCTCCGGGATGGCCCACGCAGCCGGGAGCTGTGGGATCCGGCTGCGGAAGGCGGTAACGGCGCAGTTGGAGAGGCCCACAGCATCCATCCGGTCACGCACCTCCGCCAGCTCCTGACCGGCGGGGAGGGTGAGCTCTGCCTGCTCCTCCCCGAGTTGAAGCTCCAAGCGGAATATGCCCGCCGGGGTCTCCGGCGCGACACGGGCCTCCTGGCTTTGTGTCGGCTTCCAGCTCCCATCCGGCGCTACAAAGCCATGCCTGGTGAAGATACCGCCCTCTGCCTGACGGATCCGGCGGCCCAGGAGCTGGAAGTCCAGCAGTTCAAACACCTTGTCCGGCACATCCGCCACCTCCGGGATGAAGCCGTTCGCCGCACAGAACCGGCCCAGCGAAGCGTCATCCGCCGCCTCGGGGACCACATGGCAGTGCCTGGCCTGCTCGGCCAGGGCAGTGAGGGCGCCTGGTTCCATGGGCCTGCCGTCCTGCAGCCTGACCAGCCCCTCGAAGGCGGTGCGCTCCTGTCCACTCAGGCCGGCCAGCTTCTCCGCCAGGGCATTGAGTGCCGGGAAGTCCTCGCCGGACGCAAGGGCGGGGAACAGCTCAGGGAATTCCCCATAGTCCTCGATCTCCCACTCCACCCTGGTATCCGGCGCTGGCCGCAGCCGCTCCCATGCGTCCAGCACAGCCCAGGGCTCCGCCGGCACGGCCAGGGTTACATAGACGTCTTTGTCCGGGTTGCACAGGGACACCGTAAAGGCCTTATCCATGGCTCATACCCCCCATCGTCATCGTCGTTCCGTGCTCCATATCCTTCGCCTCGTCCTGCGTCTGCCCGAACCGCTCCGCCTCCGTCTGGATGCTCCAGCCGTCTACCTGCCACAGGTGGGCGTAGAGCTCCCCGCCGTCCACCCGGATCTCCCGCTGTTCGAATCCCTCGCCCCATCCGTCTGATGCCTGGCCGGTGAGGAAGTCCTTCAGCCCGGCCAGTTCCTCCGGGGAGAGCTGGCCGATGATCTGGCACTCAGCCACGCCCCACAGCCGGCCGTCTCTGGCCTCTGCAGTGAACATGGCGGAGCGCACTTTGGCATCCACGCTGTCCTGCACTCCGTGCCAGTACATGAGGCCCCGCTCCGCCTCCTCCGGCGTGCGGTTCCGCACCATGGCGGCCAGAATCCTGTCCTCGTAGTCCAGAAGCGTCCGGCCATCCCATTCCTCACCGATCTCGTCCAAATCCCCCCACTCATTCCGGGCATGGAAGCTGGCGGTAAGGGGCATGTACAGCTTGAGCAGGGTGGGCTCCGGCGGGTGGACGGAGAACATCTCCTCCCCAAGGGCCAGGATATGCTCACCTCCATCGCTCTGCCGGACATGGAACCGGCCCTCGTCATCGATGTGGTTCAGTGTTCCGGCCTCCTTCAGCGTGTTTTTGGGATCATCCAGCTCCCACGTCTGGACCCGGCTGCCCGCGGGGAACTGGTCCCGCAGGAACTCCAGCCACTCCTTGGATGGTGTGTTCATGTATCATTCTCCCTTCTGCCCCTTGCTGGGGTATGGCGTTCTTTTGGCTCCGGACAGCAAAAGGGCCCGTCTCCTTGCGGAAACGGGCCCACACAATCCGGCCGACGGCCTGGTATTCTGCTTCGTCTCTCTGTCATGGGTTTCCCCCCTTTGGCAAGCACACAGCATACCACAGTGTGCCCGTAATATCCAGCAGTTTTTACATCTGCGGCTGCATAGAGGCCTGGCTCTGGCTCCGCTCCAGCCACAGCGGGTGATAGGCCACCTCCGCGATGCCCAGATCCGCGTTGCAGGTGATATGGGCGGCCACGGCGGGGCAGTCCGCCGGGAGCTGGAACAGGGCCTCGGTGAGCTCTGAGCCCCAGCCATGCAGGATACAGCGGGGCCCGCCGGGTTTTGCGGCAAACTCTGGTTGATCCAGGGTGAGGCAGGCCATGGCCTGGGTTACGGATATGCCTGCTTTCCGTCCATATGCGATGGCCATCTTCAAGGCATGCTGCGGGTTGAAGCGCCCAAAGTCCATAGTGTAAAACCGCTGCTCCCGCCCGGCCTCCACCATGGTGCAGGCCGCAATCCGGCTGGGCTCCTCCGGCCGCTCCGGGCCGAAGAAGCCCATGAGCCGGCCCTCCCTGGCCAGTCCGGACACCTCCGCCGGTGTGCGCCCGGCCTGGAGGTAGACGGCGGCGGCAAACATCTCGCTGGGCAGGGCGGCGTTCTGGTGCTGGATGATCTCATAGGCGCCCTGGAGGGTCTCCTCACTGAAGTTCCGCGCCACCACCCGCAGGGCGGTGAGCATATCCATGTACTCCGACTCCGCACACTCCCGGTCAAAGCGGTACAGCGCCTCGGTGGTGACGGGATCCGGCCTGGGGATCAGCTCATTGAGCTGCCGGATAAATCCTTTTTTCTGCATCTTCTTTCCCTCCGGTTCACATTGATTTGCCGTCCATGGACGGCACATGGCCGGGCTGGTTCCTGCCGGCCAGCAGGTGTACCAGGTTTTTCAAATCCTCCGGCGCAATCCGCTCCGCCGCCTGGCACAGCCGGTTGAGTCCGAGTATGGGAAGATGCTCCACGGGGATGCTGTTAAAGACCGCACCGGGCAGGGTGTTGTCCACCACCCGGAAGCGCACCTGGGAGCTGTACTGGATTCCGGCGCGGCCCAGGAGCCGTTCCAGCCTGGCCTGGCTGTCCGGCAGGAGCAGCAGGGTGCTCTGCCCTTCGCCGGCGGACGCCTCCAGGAGCATGCTGTACTGCCTGTCTACGTACTCTGGGAAAGGGCCTCCCTCCCGGTAGAGCTGTTCCAGCTCCTTGCCGTTGTCATAGGCCACACCGTAGGGGGTGACGGCGCCCTGCCCGTTGAGGATCAGCTTCAGTGCCTCCTTTCTGCCGTCCACCTGGGCCAGCTCGTCCACGGGCATGTGGCCGCCGCTGGCCGTCAGGACGTGCCTCCGTCCGACCGCCTCCAGATCTGAGAAGTCTGTGATCACCGTGGCCTGCTGGCAGCAGAAGGTCAGGTTGATGAAGTCCGTCATATCAAATGTGCCCAGCCTGACCGCCATGGCCTGGAACTGGGCGGCCTCATAGCTGTCAAAGCTGTCCAGACGCCGGGCCAGGTAGTCCAGCTCATCCAGGTTGATCCCTACCTTCTCCAGGCGCTTGAGGATGGGGAAGCCGCTCTCCAGTTCGTCCAACCGGCAGTCCCGTTCCAGGGGGTTCCCCAGTTCCATGGCGGCCAGGAGTTCCAGGGTACGCTCATACTCCTGGGCGGGGATAGGGAAGGGGACAGTTACCTGGCCGTACTCCGGGTGTGCCGCGTTGCTCAGGGCACAGCGCAGCACCGGCCGTCTGTTCTGTGTGGTCACATCTGCTGCCCTCCTGTCTCCGGGCCATGGCGGGCGATGTAATCCTCCAGCGGCCTGGGGTTCTCCTCCCCATACAGGTCATAGGCCATATCGTCCACCGCCTTGCGCACCGCCGGGTCGTCTGTCAGGGTCTCAAAGCGGAAGCCTGTCACATCCTTCATGGACAGCTCCTCCCGGATTGTACGGAGGTAATCCCGCGGGTCTGTAAACTCCATGTGCTCGCCGTTGGCAAAGGTCACCCGGCCCACCGGCCTGTCCAGCGTCTGCCGGCGCAGGTCATAGCAATAAAGGTAGCACTGGTATTCCCCAGGGCTGGGGGTGCACCGGAGGCAGAAGCGGTAATTCCCCACCTCCGCCAGATACCCATAGCTCCGGCCGTCCTCTGTGATGGCCCCGCCGTTCTGCCGGCAGAATTTGTCCATAGAGGGCAGGTCCTTCAGCGGCCCATCCGCCCGCATAGCGTCCACGAACTGCTGCAGGGCCTCCTTGAACTCCGACGTGTTGAACCGGTCCCCGTTGTGGGGCCACCAGGTGTGGTAAAACCCCCTGCCGTTGGAACCGAAGTCCATCCGGACATGGCCCACTGTGCCCAGCGCCCTGTCCGCCTGGTCGTCTGAATAGAACAGGCCGGCCTCCTCCCGGGAGGCCGGCCGCAGGGGGAAGCGGCTGTGATATGGATTCATCCGTGAATTACCTCCTATTCCTTCTCTGCCTGTCTGGGGCATCGAACTTCCGCATCTCCGAGCGCAGGCACTTCCCATCCCTCCCCCAGCAGAGGAAGCCGTTGGCGGGGTAGGGGCAGCCCTCGCAGAGGGGGGAGCGGGTACACACCGGCCTGGGCGGAGGCTCCGCCGGGTGCTCCGGGGCGTACAGCTTGTGGGCACAATAGTGGAACAGTGCCTGAGCATAAAAAATGGCGACGCCCTTTTTGGCGCCGCCCTCACATAGACTGTTCAAGATGATGACCTTCCCTCTGCATTTGATTTTGCTCCGTTGCCGGCAGCTGTTCGTTGATCTGCTCCAGTAGGCGTCGGCACTGGTACTCCTGCTGGTAGGAGGCGGGGCCCTCGCCGCGGAGAAAGCCCTGCACCGCCTGGCGCAGTTCCTCCAGCTGCTCCCGGTCAAAGACCCGCTCCCGGGCCACCAGACCGGAACGGAGGGCGAAGTCCTCCTTGGCGCCCTGGTAGTCCTCCATGTAGTAGTGTCCGTTGTTGACTCCTCTCCAGTCATAGTCCCGGGCCCATGTGACGAACTGGGCCCCCAGCAGCGTCTCTGTCCCGGCCAGCACCGTGCCGTTGAACTCTGCCAGCACCCGGTAACCATCCGTCAGACCTTCCGCCTTCAGCGGCGGGGCCGCCTCCAGAAGTGTCATGTACTCCAGCACCGTCCCCGCCGCTTCCCTGACCTGTGCCAGGGCGGCCTTTGCCTTGTCAGTGTCCACCCAGGTGGGGTCATACCGGACGGCGCCGCGCTCCGTAACCCGGCACAGGATGCAGCCGTTCCACTCCACCGGCAGCAGGCCGTCCTCCTCCACCGGCCGGGGCAGCAGCTCCCGCCTCCGCAGGGCGTATGACAGTTTCTCAAAATAGGCTTCTTTGGTCATCTTCGTATCTCTCCTCCGGGCTTAGCGCCCTATTTCCCATGTCAGTCTGAGCGATGCAGGCAGGTCACTGCATGGTCATCTCCTGGCCCTGGTTCCTGCCCTGCCCGCTGAAATCCATATATTCGTCATAACACCGCAGGTATTCTTGATAGTTCTCCCCGCCGATTTCCTTTAGGAACTCTTCCTTGAACCGCCAGAGGGGATACTGGCAGAAACCGCTGTGCCGGCTGAATCCTGTGTCTTCTGCAATGCCTTGCTGGAGCAACTGGCCAGCAAAGTAGCAGTTGTTGGTGTCGATATATGCCCCATTTTTCAGACTGATAAACTCGCCAAAAGACACCGTGAGTACGGCATATTCTTCTGCTTCCTCCGGAGTGCTGCTTACCTCGTCCAGCACAATGGCCAGGCCGGGCAGCTCCTTCCCCATAAAATCTCTGACAGAGTAAAGCTCCACCCTGGGCTCCAGGGAAATCCGGTCACCCGCCCAGTCCGTAATCGTGAGGATCATGATACCATCGCCATCCTTTCATGTGATAATTTCGAATTACATCATCTGCACCATCCGCCCCTGGCCTGGTTCCTGCTCCGACTGGAGCCACAATGCCATCTCCGCCATAGTCGGGCTGAATATGGAGCCAGGGGGCCTCTCGCCCCGTTGGATCGAGCGCAGGGCGTGTGTAACTTCTTCCTGCATTTTCTTATCTGGGCACTGGTCGATCACAGAGCCGGATACACTCATGATCAGCTCGTAGGAGGTATCTGTCAGGGTGACCCTGTCCGCAAGGTCGTGGTCTGCCAGGAAGTCAGCAATGTTTTGGGGTGTGCCATGCAGCAGATAACTGTTCCGGCCTCCATCCTGCTCCACAAAGGCGTGCACCTGATCTGGACTCTGAAACAGTTCGTTCAACTTGATCTGCCTGACTAGCTCCCTGTCAGGTAGGGTATGCCCTCTGGAACAGATCCGCGGAAACAGGGTGGGCAGATCCCGCTCATTCCAGCCGTCTGTGATGTCCCCCCTCTGCGGCAGTCCAGAGCGGATGTCCTCCAGGATTCCGGCGTCCAGGGTCCGGCCGCGCAGATCGCTGTATAAATCCCGGAGTTCTTCCGGACAGTTCCGGAAGAGCTGCACCTCGTAGGCATAATACACTGCCAGCGTAAGCCCCTTGAACTGGAATGCATCACCATTACCAGGGAGATCTGCCAGGCAGTCCGGCTCCTCCAGAACGTTCCGGTACACCTCTTCCCCTCCAGCGATGAGCCAGGCCCGGAACTGGCTGAACCCATCCCCTAGGCAGGGCACGCCCCGGGCAGCGGCTGCGGCCAGAATATCCTGCCGGCAGGCAGACTGCATATATTCTTCCAGGATCAACTGCCAGTCCAAGATCTCCTCCATGGTGTGCTTTTCCAGGGCGGCAGTCATCCTGCACCGCCATGTCTCTTGATCCGGATAAGGCCCTGCCGCGTTGGTGCTGTCGATAACGTCCCAAAACATGTTCCTGTCCAATTTCAATCCCTCACTTTCTCCATCTGCTGGCATAAATCTGTATGTCACATGCTGTCGATACAGAAGCCCTGCTGTTTCGGCTCTGCGCGGAAGGCCTCTTCCTGGGCCTGTTCCCTTGCAAAATAGTCATTCATTGACAGCCCGGTCTCCTCCATGCAGAACTGCTCCATTTTCTTCTTGAAGATCTCCTGTTCATGGGGCTGCAGGCGGTAATCAAAGTATTCCTCATAAAAGATGTTCAGCTCATGCGCATAGACGAGCAGGGTATCTTGTACACACTGGTTCCTGACGTCAAATACGGCATAAACGTCCGCATAGGCGTTCCGAGCCGCCTTTCCCACCAGGCCAAACACCTCGTCCAGGTTGAAATCATCGGGCCAGTACATACAAAACCCCAGCAGCCCTTCATCCAGTATTGGATACACATCAGCAAACTGAATCTCTTCTGCTGTCAGCCTCCGGCTTCCGCACACTTCCACATGCTCAGAGGGCTCAGGCTCCGGTGTATTTCTCTCGTGGTCGTCCATATCCATCACCATTTCAGCCGCTGCACGTCTGCGGCCGCAGGGCCACATCCATCCGCGCAGGAGCGGCCGCCTTTCCAATCAAGTTTTTTGCTTAGGGAACATACCTGTAGGGATTTTTCTGCAGACTGCCAGCCTTCCTCCTTCCTGATCCAGGGCCGCCTGCCTCCGCATCTGTGGCGTCTTCGCTGCAGGAAGCCGTTCTTCTTCAATTGCTGCCCCTGGGCCTCTTGCCTGGGAACTCCATCATGCCATCTTATCCACGGAAAATCTATTCAGCAAAGCGGACGAAAAAGCGTGTGCCCTTTTTAGCAGCAGCAACAAGAGCTGGGCTGCACCGAAACTTCTCCAGGCGCAAATTGAATAACGCCCTTTTTCGACTTGCCGGGGAAATAAAAAATGCTGGCTTGATGGTGACGAAACCAACAAACCAGCATCTCTATTTTTGTATATAATTTTTCTGGATCGGAGCGCCCTTTTTCTCCGGCAAAAAGGGCGCTCCGATCTAGAAGAGGGTTACACTGGGGCAACTCGCTGTAAAACCCCTTCACCCACTGGATCACCCTCGAAAATATCTTTTTTTCAGGACGCAAATTTCAGGAAAATAAAAAAGCCACACC
>OOCU01000235.1_pt1 | contig 61681 bp, 39 predicted proteins | sample 1671781 | NCBI WGS metagenome assembly OOCU01 (sample SAMN06348192, study PRJEB24527) | human gut metagenome | reverse complement strand
ATCGCGGCCGCGCCGGCCACGTCGGCGCCGGTGGCGGTCAGCTTGCCGCCGGTGGTCGCGCCGTCGCTGCCGGAACCGGTGGAACCGTTGCCGGAACCGGAACCGTTGCCCGTGCCGGAACCGTTGCCCGTGCCGGAACCGTTGCCCGTGCCGGAACCGTTGCCGGAACCGTCACCCGGCTTGGTGTCGGGGCCGGGGTCGGGGTCCGGGTCGGGCGTCGGATCGGGATCGGGGTTCGGATCCGGTTTCGGGTTCGGGTCCGGATCGACCGGCTTCTTCTCCAATCCGTCGATGGCGTCACGCAGTGCGTTCTGCGCGGTCTCGACCTGTTCGGCGGTGGCGGCATCGTCGTCCAGCACGGTCTGCGCGGCGTCGCGCGCGGCGACGAGCGCGGCCCACGACTCATCCGTGTAGTCCGACTCGGCCAATCCCAGAGCCTCCTCGACCGTGGCCTTCAGCGTGGACTTGTCCACCGGAACGGGTTCGGGGCCCGGCGTGGAGGCGGCCATGTAGGCGATGACCGGGGAGATGTGCGCGGACGGCTTGTTCATGCCGGACGCGGACGTCGCGGTGACGCGGATCCAATCGCCCGCCTCGACCGCGATCTCGCCCTTGTCGGCGACGCAGTTGGCGAACTCCTCGGAACGCTGCTTGGAGACGGTCAGGTCGGCGAAGCACACCACCTTGTCGTCGTGCATGAGACGAAGCGTCAACGCCTTGCCGTTGCTGCCGTCCTGGCGCAGGTACGGCTCGTCCTCGCGGATGGACACCTTCACCGTGCCGGCCTTCGGCGCCTTCCACGCCATGGCGGAGCCACCAGCGGACGCGGGCGAATCGCTGATCAGGCCATGGATGGCGGAGCGGTCGGTGGGCAGGCTGTGGTTCGCGTAGTCCACGCCCGGACCGTAGTAGGTCTCGTACATCCAGTTCGGATACGTCGCGTCGAAGTCGGCGATATCCGACCACACGCCGTCGGCCTCGGTCTGACGCTGCCCGTACCAGATCGGACCCTGCACGCGCACCTGGAAGTCGTTCACCCAATCCCACGTGGTCTTCGACTTCACCACGTAGTCGTCGGACACGGTGGAACCTTTCGCGGAGAAGCGGAGCACGTCGTTCTCGGCGAGTTCTGCGCCGGCCTCCAACCGCACGCCGTCACGGTACACGCCCTTATCGGCGCCGGACGGTTCGGCCGTCACCTTGGCGAGCAGCTGCGCGACGGTCATCGGACTGTCGGCGGAGAACGGCGCGTAGACGACGTTCACACCGTCGACAGTCGCGGTCTCCAACTCGGACGAGCCGAGCGCGGCGGGCGCGGTCACCTCGAAGCGGGCGGTGGAGGAGACGCTGGCGCCGTCGTCGGCGAACGTCACCGTGACGGGCACGGTGACGGTGCCGCCGACCCTGCTGTTCAGCGTGACCGTGCCGTTCGCCATGTCGACACTCGCGCCGGCCGGCGCGTTCGCGCCGAGCGCGAACGTCGTGCCTTCCGGCACAGACGCGGCCGCGCCGTCCGCCTTCAGCGTGAACTTCGGCGTGCGCTTCAGGTCCGTGCCGGCGTCGCCGCGCACGGTCGGGTACAGCACGTTGAGACGCTGCGCGTGCGATTGCGCGACACGGAACGTGACGGTCGTCTCGTCGCTCGAACCGTCCGCGTACGTGACGACGACGGTGCGGGTGACGGTCGCGCCGTATTGTCCGGCGGCGGGCGTGAAGGTGACGGCGCCGGTGGACGCGTCGATGACGGGCGAGGCCTCGCCCTCATCGCCGCCGTCCTTGAAGGCGAACGCGACGCCGTCCGGCGCGTCGGCCTCGCCGCCGTCCGCGGTGAACGCGGCGGCGACGGCCGACTGCGTGCCGACGACGGCGTCCGTCGCGGCGTACGAGACGTCGTAGCGCACGTTCTGCTTCGGCGCGGCGGGCGCCTTGTCCTCATATGTGATGACCGGGCTGATGTGCAGCGACGGCGCCTTGACTCCGGTCTCGGCGTCGGCGACGATGCGGATCCAGTCGCCTTCCTGCACGTCGATCGAACCGTGCTCGGCGAGGCACTGCGCGAACTGTTCGGAGGACTTCTGATAGACGGACAGGTCGTCGGCCGAACAGAGCGTCTCGTCGTTGCGCATCAGCGACAATGTGACCTTCTTGCCGGCGTTGTCCGCGTTCTGACGCAGGTACGGTTCAGCGATCTTGTCGGCGAACGTCTTGAGCGACAGCATGACGGTGCCGGACTCCGGCGCCTTCCACGCCATGGCCGTGGGCAGGCCGTCGCCGGGCTTGTCGATCAGCAGGCCGTGCGTCTGCTTGCGGTCGCCGGAGAGTTCGGCGAGGGTGCCGTTGACGCCGACACCGTAGTACTGGTCGTACACGGTGTTCGGCCACGAGCCGTCGTATGCGGAGATGGTGGTCCACTCGCCGCCGGCGGACGTGCGGCGCTGCGCCTTCCAGTCGAAGTCGGCGACGCCTTGCTCGTAGTCCGCGACCCAATCCCACGTGATGCGCTGGCGGATCGTGTACTCGTCGGTCTCGTCCGTGCCTTCGGCGGAGAAGCGCAGGATGTCGCCATCGCGGACCGGTTCGGAGTCGGCGAGCTTCGTCTCGTCGTCCTTGGCGTTCCGGTCGGAGCCTGGGAGCAGGGAGAGCAGGCGGTCGAGCATGTTCGGTTCGGACTCGGCGGACCTGGCGTCGGCGGACTTGCCGGACTTGGCGTCGGCGACTCGGTACACGGCCTTGTCCACGCCCTTGTCGGCGGACACGTTGGAGAGCAGTTCCTTGACGGTCACCGGGTTCTTGTCGGTGAAGGTCACGTGGATGACCTTGGTCTTGTCACCGGTCCCGGAATCGGTTTCGGTTCCGGTCTCGTACTTGGAGGAGGCCATCGTGACGGACACCACGTCGCTTTCCACGGCGCCCAGATCGGGCCTGCCCTTGACTGCGTTGCCGAGGAAGTCGTTCTCCACCGCGTAGTCGTTGAGGTCGGAGACGACCTTGCCGGCGTTGATCGCCTTCGAGCCCGCGACCGGACGGTAGCCGTCGAACGCGGCTTTCTCGCCGGTGCGCGCATGCTCGGCGCCGCTCTTGAGGGCGGATGTCGGAGCCGAACCGGCGCCCGCAAGCACTGCGGACACGTCGTCGGCCTCGATGGCGTTGGCGTCGGAGGTGGGCTTGTTCGCGTAGTTGACGTACATGTTGTTGTCGTACGTCTGGCCGCCGTTCTGGCTGCCGCGGTTCCAGGTCTCCGTCTTCTTCGTGTTGGTCGCGTTGATGAAGATGTTGTTCTCGAACAGGGACTGCGAGTTGGAACGCTTAGTCAGCACCTGGCTGTCGGCGTCCACGTAGACGGTGTTGTTGTAGATGTGGTTGCCGGGGCCGTTCGACGGCAGGTCGAACACGCCCTGACGGTCGTTCTGCGAGATATTGTATCGGAACGTGGTGTTAACCGCGTACCAGTTGCAGATCATCAGCGAGGCGAAGCTGTTGCCGTACGAGTAGTTGTACTGGTACAGCGTGCCGTCGCCGTAGTCGGCGTCCCACGCCTGGCCGTCGCCGTTGCCGTGCTCGGCGTTGAGGTTGTTGTACATCTCGTTGTACTGGAACACTGGATCCTTGCAACGCCACGGCCAGATGCCGGCCGCCACGCGTCCGCCGTAGGAGCCGGGCTGCGTGTAGTCCTGCGTGTTGATGTGCTTCGAGACGCTGTCGCCCACATTGTGTTCGATGACCGGGCGGTCGCAGTACATCAGGGTGATGGCGTCGCCGCCGGCGCCCTTGACGTAGTTGTTCTCGATGCGCACGTTGGTGGAACCGTACTTCGCGATGAGGGCGTCGTCGATGGAGCCGTCGCCGTAGTTCGCGTCGATGTAGTTGAGGTAGGCGGTGTAGCCGACGGCGATGCCCCAACGATCCACGTCCTTGACGGTGCTGTTTCTGATGGTGACGTGGTCGAAGCGTGAGACGTGCTCCCTGAGCCAGACGTCGGTTTCGGCGCTCGTGTTCTCCATGGGGTAGTGGGCCATGAAGTAGATGCCGCCGTTGGCCATGTGCTTGTTGTAGATGTTGCCGTCCACGTCGTGGATGTAAAGGTTGTCGAGCGTCACGTTGCTCATCGTCGCGCCGTTCTCGGCGATGCCGGCCACGCCGGTGCGGTCCATGCGCGAGGCGCTGCGGTCGAGTTTTGTGCCGTCGGAATCAGGGGTGTCGGTCCACTTCCACGTGTCGATCGGATCGTAGACGTCCGCGTCGTCGTTGGTGATCTCCAGGTTGGAGACGGTGATGTACGACACGTCCTTGAGTAGCAGCGTGGTTGAGACGGTGCCCTTGTTCTTGTGGTTGCCGACGTTGGCACGGTAGTCCTGCTCCCACTGGCTGCCTTTGACGCCGTTCGACGCGATGACCGGCTTGCCTTCGTCGGCGTCGCCGTAGGCGGAGATCGTGATCGGCGCGTCGGCGTTGCCGGCGGTGTCCTTGATGTGCAGGTACTGGTCGTTGAATTCGGAGCCGTATTCCAGCAGCACCGAATCGCCCGGACCGAGGTCCGAGGCGATGTCGTTGACCTTGGTCAGGGACTTCCAGGGCGCGTTTTCGCTGGTGCCCGCGTTGGCGTCGTCGCCGTGTGCCGACGACACGTAGTAGGTGGTGCCTGATGACGTGGTCGTAGCGGTCTCCTTTCCTTGCGTTGCTGACTGCGCGAACGCAGCGGTCGGCAACGCCAGCGCGACGGCCACGCCCATTGCGGCCGTCGCGGCTATGGCTTGTCTGCCCTGACGGGATGTCATGCCGCTTTCCTTCCTTTCGATTGTGGCGCACCGGCGTGCCGGTGGGGTGCCGGGCGTGTCCGATATGTCCTCGGTCCGTTTCCGGTATGGCCTTCGGCGTGGTTTCGGTGTGGAACCGGAGCGGTCGCCGGTGCGCTTCGGTGTGCGTTCCGGTGTGCTTCCGACGTGCTTATGGTTGCCGGTGTTTTGTATGGGTTGTTGCTGTTTTCCGTGTTCTGTTGTTTTCTGTTGTTTTTCTTTTATTCCGGCTGTTCGCCGTGGGTTGATGGTGGGTTGATGGTGTGGTCCGGCCTCTCTGCCGGACGTTTCTGTAAACAAGGTTTACAAATCAATGAGTGTATCCGACATCGCGCATAACGGCAAAGCCGTACGGTGTGGCGCGGCGTTGCGGAGGCGTGGCGTGCGGTGATGGGGGCGTGGCGGCGCGGTGTGGTGCGACGGCGCGGTGCGGCGTTGCGGCGTGATATGGCGGATGTCCGGCGACGTGCCGGTTATCGGAAAAAGATATAGCCGATTCGCGGGCGCGCGGCGACGCGCGTCGCGCGACTCGCCTACGATACCGTTCATGGTCACTCCCAGAATCAGCTATGCGCACCTGCTCGCCGAGCCGAACCCGAAGCATGTCGAGAGCCTTCTGAAGTTCTTCGAGGCGGGGCGCTCCAAGCGCGGCACCGGTGGTTTAGGTGTCGAGATTGAGCATCTGCCGGTGCATGACGCCGACGACACGGCCGTAAGCTACTACGAGCCGAACGGCATCGAAGCGTTCCTCAAACGGCTCGCTCCGTATTATGACGAAAGCAAGGAATACTGGGAGAACGGCCATCTGGTCGGACTCGCGCGCGAAGGCGTTGCGGTGTCGCTCGAACCGGGCGGCCAGGTGGAGGCTTCCATCGGCGTGCTTCATGAGCCGGGCGACCTCAACGGCCTGTACGCCGACTTCCGGTGTGAGGCGGACCCGATCCTCGAGGAGCTGGGCTTCCGTTTCGTCAACTACGGATACCAGCCGAAGTCGAGTTTCGTCGACGTGCCGGTCAATCCGAAAGGCCGCTATGACGCGATGACCGACTTCCTTGGCCGCGTCGGCCAGTTCGGTCCGTGCATGATGCGCTGCTCCGCCTCCACCCAGGTGAGCATCGACTATGTCGACGAGAAGGATTCGATCGATAAGATGCGCGTCGGCACCGCCATCGGGCCGATTCTCGCATGGTTCTTCCGCAACACCCCCTACTTCGAGGGCCGTCTCAACCCGTATCCGCTGCTGCGCCAGCGCATGTGGGACTACCTCGACTTCCAGCGCACCAACGTGACCCCCGGCCTGTTCGACCAGCGTTTCGGCTGGGAGGACTACGCGCGTGACGTGCTGTCCACGCCGCTGATGTTCGCCGACCTGACGCACACGCCCGAAGCGGTGGAATCGGGGCTGAGCCGCAAGGAGCTGCATCGCGCCGCCTTCCGTGAGAACGCTGGCGAGGTCTACCCGGACCGCGAGCTCAACGCGTATGAAATCAACCACATCATCTCCACGCATTTCAACGACGTGCGTCTCAAGAACTTCATCGAGTTCCGCCACTGGGATTCGCTGCCGATCGAACGCGTCGAACGGCTCACCGAGATCATCGCGTCCCTGTACTACGTGCCGTCCAACCGCATCCGTCTCGAAAGCTACTTCGACGGGCTCACCGAGGAAGACGTGTTCGAAGCCAAGGCGAACATCCAGGCGCACGGCCGCGAATCCAACCCGTATGGCCAGCCGCTCGACTTCTGGCGTGAGTTCCTCGGCCTCGAGGGCCTGCTCGACGATATTCCCGGAGATCCGAAGCACCCCGACGTGTTCCAGCGCTGACCGGGTTCCATGCCGGCCGTGATTCGGGCCGGAGCGTCCTGGCGGGCGTTCTGGCCCTTGTCGTACCGGCCGCGGCCTGCCAGGTGCCGGGTGTGTTTGGTCTAGGATTACGAAAACCCCGGTCGGTGGTCGGCTGGCCGGGGTCGCGCCAGAACTCCCTGTTCACCATCACCGCCGACACGCACGAGGTGCGCCACAACCCCGAATACTACGTGATGCGCCACTTCTCCAAGTACGTGCGCCCCGGCGCGAAGGTGCTCGGCACCACCAGCCACTTCAACTCCATGGCCATCGCCTTCCGCAACCCGGACGGCACCATCGTGGTCGTGACCCAGAACGCGCTGGAGGACGAACGCCCGTTCGAGTTCGCCGACCCGGCCGACGCCTCCCGTGGCTTCAAGGCCACGCTCGCCCCGCGCTCCTTCAACACCTTCGTCATCGAGTGACCGCACGGAACCCAGAAAGGCGAACACAACCATGACCGCGACCACACCGGAAACCACAGTCGAAACGCTGCCCTACAAGAACCCCGACCTGCCCGCCTCCGAGCGCATCGCCGACCTGCTCTCCCGCATGACCCTCGAAGAGAAGGTCGGCCAGATGATGCAGCTCGACGCCCGCGGTGGCGACCTCGACGAGCTCATCGTGAACAAGCACGTCGGCTCCATCCTGCACACCAGCCCCGAGGACCTGCCGCGCGCCGTCGAAACCGTGAACACCAAGACCCGTCTCGGCATCCCACTCGTCATCGGCGACGACTGCATCCACGGCTACTCCTTCTGGCCCGGTGCCACGATCTTCCCCTCCCAGCTCGGCATGGCGTTGAGCTGGGACCCGAAGGCCGTCGAAGCGGCCGGCCGTGCCACCGCCGAAGAAGTCTCCTCGACCGGCGTGCACTGGACGTTCTCCCCGGTGCTGTGCATCGCGCGCGACACCCGCTGGGGTCGCGTGGACGAGACCTTCGGCGAGGACCCCATGCTCATCGGTGAGATGGCCTCCGCCATGGTCAAGGGCTATCAGGGCGGTGCCCAGGCCGGCGAGACGCTGCCGAAGGACGCGATCCTCGCCTGCGCCAAGCACTTCGCCGGATACTCCGAGACCCAGGGCGGCCGTGACGCCTCCGAAGCGGACCTGAGCCACCGCAAGCTTGAATCCTGGTTCCTGCCGCCGTTCGAACGCATCGCCAAGGAGGGCTGCGGCACGTTCATGCTCGGCTACGAGTCCATCGAAGGCGTACCGGTCACGTTCAACAAGTGGTTGCTCACCGACAAGCTGCGCGGCGCATGGAAGTACAACGGCACCCTCATCACCGACTGGGACAACGTGGGCCGTTCCGTATGGGAGCAGAAGGTCAAGCCCGACTACGTGCACGCCGCCGCCGACGCGGTCAAGGCTGGCAACGATCTGGTCATGACCACGCCGGGGTTCTACGACGGCGCCATCGAGGCCGTGCACACCGGTCTGCTCGACGAGTCGCTCATCGACGAGGCTGTCGCGCGCATCCTTGCGCTCAAGTTCCGCCTCGGCCTGTTCGAGGACCCGCGTCTGCCGGACGAGAAGCGCATCAAGGCCGTCATCGGCTCCGAGGATCACCGCCGCGTGAACCTCGAGCTCGCTCGCGAGGCCGTTGCCCTGCTGCGCAACGACGGCGGACTGCCGTTCGACGCGGCGCCGGCCGAAGCGATCCCCGGCTCCGGTGACGCGCCCGCGCGCAAGCGCATCGCCGTGGTCGGCCCGCTCGCCGACGACGCCCAGAACCAGCTCGGCGACTGGGCCGGCAGCTCCGGCCAAGTCGGCTGGATGCCCGACGGTCATCCGCGCGGCATGATCACCACCGTGCTCGACGGCTTCCGTGCGCTCGCCGGCGACGGATGCGAGGTTACCTACGCCCGCGGTGCCAACGTCATCGACCTCGTGCCCGACCCGGAGGGTGAGTTCTACCCGGACGGCCAGCCGCGCCCGAAGATCGGAGTGAGCGCGCCCGTTGACCGGGCCCTGCTCGACGAGGCCGTCGCCGCCGCGCGCGAGGCCGACCTCATCGTCGCCGTCGTGGGCGATGTGGTGCAGCTGGTCGGCGAGACCTGTTCCACCGCCACGCTTGAACTGCTCGGCGGCCAGAACGCGCTGCTCGACGCACTCGCCGACGTCTCCCGCGAGACCGGCAAGCCGATGGTCACCGTGCTGGTGAGCTCCAAGCCACAGGTGCTGCCGCGTTCCATCGTGGGCGATTCCGGCGTGCTCGCCGGCCGTTGCAACGATCCGAAGTCCGGCGCCGGATCCATCCTGTGGGCGCCGAACCCGGGCATGGAGGGCGGACAGGCCATCGCCGAGATCATCCTCGGCGAGGTGAACCCGTCCGGCAGGCTCCCGATCACCTTCCCGTGCCACGCGGGCCAGCTGCCGGTCTACTACAACCAGATCCGCGGCCAGCACGGCAACCGCTACGCCGACCTTACGCAGGACCCGGCGTTCGCGTTCGGCGAGGGCGAAGGCTACACGACGTTCGCGTACGGTGAGCGGACGATCGTCGGCGGGGCCTCGAACGCGGACGGCACGTTCGCGCAGACCGACACCGTGCACGCCGAGATCGCCCTCACCAACACGGGGCGCCGCGCGGGCACCGAGGTCGTGCAGGCGTACGTGGGCGACGTCGTCACCTCATACAGCTGGGCCGACCGCGAACTCAAGGCGTTCCGCCGCGTCACGCTCGAACCGGGCGAGACCGCGACCGTCGTGTTCGACATTCCGGTCTGCGACTGCACCATCGCCGACGCCGATGCGAACCGCATCGTCGAACCCGGCGAGTTCGAGCTGCTCATCGGCCACTCGTCGCGCCGCGACGACCTCAAGCGCACCACCTTCACCGTCGCGTGAATCTGCTCTGCGTGAGATGCTCTCGCGTGAGCCGGTCCCGTGTGAATCGGTTTCGTGTGGGCCTCATATGTTTCCGCCCGCTCCGGTCGTATGCTGGAGCGGGCGGTGTCGTTTGTGCGGAACGGAGCAATGATGCGGAATACTGATGAGAGGGCCATGCCGGAAGACGATGGGCGAATCAACGGAGTGAACCTCGGCGGCTGGCTGGTATTGGAACGGTGGATGACGCCCGGCCTGTTCCGTGCGAGCGGCGAGGAGGACGAGATCTGGCTGCACCGGTCCACGGACCCGGCCGAACTGGAGCGCCTGCTGCGCCGTCACCGCGACACGTACATCACCGAGGACGACTTCCGCGCCATCTCCGCGCACGGGCTGAACCTTGTGCGCATCCCCGTGCCGTTTTTCATCTTCGGTGACGTGCCCGGGCATCCCGGATGCGTCGAATACCTCGACCGTGCGTTCGACTGGGCGGAGAGGGCCGGGCTTAAGGTGCTCATCGACCTGCACACCGTGCCCGGATCGCAGAACGGGTTCGACAATGGCGGCCTGACCGGCGTGGTCCGCTGGCATACGACGCCGCGGCAGGTTGCGTTCGCACTGGACGTGCTCGAGCGTCTCGCGCGACGTTACCGCGACCGCCCTGCGTTGTACGGCATCGAAGTGCTCAACGAGCCGGTCGACCGTCTCACTTATCTCATGTCGCCGTCGAGCTCCCGGGCGAAGGATCCGGGGGAGGCGCGGGGGAGCGGCCACGTTCCGATGCGCTTCCTCAAACGGTTCTATCGGGCGGCATACCGATGGCTGCGCCCGGTGCTGGGCGACGGGCCGGTCATCGTGTTCCATGACGGATTCCGCCTGAACCGCTGGCGCGGCTGGTTCGTACGTGAGGGCATGCGCGGCGTCATCATCGACACGCACGCGTATCTCGTCATGTCGGAACGGCCCGAGGTGCTGTTCCGCATACTGCCGGACGCATGGCTTATGCGCTGGTACCGGCTGTTCGCGGCGTGGGGCGCGCGCCGCATCCGCCGTGCCGCGCGCTTTACGCCGGTCATGGTGGGGGAGTGGTGCGTGGCGAACGGGCTTGCGGCGCGCATGGGGGAGTGCGGGGCGCAAGGTGAGGTCGCGTCCGTTGATGCGTCTGGTGGTGCGTTCGACGGATATGGTGCGTTCGGTGACGGCGGTGCGGATGTTGGAGACGGCGCATCCGGTGACGTCGGTTCGCGCGCGGGCGACGCCGGGGACGGCGTCCCGTCGCCCGCCGCGCGCCGCCGCGCCGTCTACCTCCGCGTCGCCGCCATGCAGCTCGACGCGTGGAACGTCTCCGCCGGTCAGGTCTACTGGAGCTATCGACTGCGCGGCGGTCGCGGCGAGTTTGACCGTCTCGCGCCTCCCGCGCCCGGTATGGGTGACGGGGACGCCGCCGTGATGGACGACACGCGCCTCGACCCTTGGGATCTGCGGCATGTCTGGCATGCGGGATGGATGGGGTGATGGTTCGGGATGACGGTGATTGATGACGCGGTGGCGGAGGTGATGTGCGAGACGCGCGATTTACGGAAGGGTCAGCGGTATCCGTCCCATAAGGGGGAGGGGAACAGCACATCCTCGCAGTCGACCCACATGGCGTTGAGATCGCGACCGGGAGAGCGCAGCCAGCGCAGCTGAATGCCGTCCATCATCGACAGGCCCGCCTGAAGCACGTGCTCCACGTTCGCGCCGTCGGGTACTGACCAGTTGATGTTGAGCGCGTTCGTCACGCTGCGGCGCTCGCGGTCCGCGAAATAGTCGTGCGCCGGATGCTTTGAATCGAGGGCTTCGATCGCGAAACCCTCGACATGCCCGCCAAGCAGATCGCCCTGCTCGAACAGGTCGCCGCCGCGAACCAGAACGTCGTGGTCGTGCTGTCCAACGGCTCCGTCGTCTCCGTGGCCCCGTGGGCCAAGAACGCCAAGGGCATTCTCGAATCCTGTCTGCTCGGCCAGGCCGGCGGCCCTGCGCTCGCCGATGTGATCTTCGGCCAGGTCAGCCCGTCCGGCAAGCTCGCCCAGTCGATTCCGCTGGACATCAGCGATGACCCGAGCACGCTGAACTGGCCGGGCGAGGAAGGCCACGTCGACTACGGCGAGGGCGTGTTCGTCGGCTATCGCTACTACGACACCTACGGCAAGGTTGTGGACTACCCGTTCGGCTACGGCCTGAGCTACGCCACATTCGAGATCGATGACGTCGCCGCCGCCAAGACCGGCGCGAACACCGCCACCGTGACCGCCACCGTGACCAACACCTCCGATGTGGATGCCGCCGAAACCGTGCAGGTGTACGTGGCTCCGGGCAAGGCCGACGTGGCCCGCCCGAAGCACGAGCTCAAGGGCTTCACCAAGGTGTTCCTCAAGGCCGGCGAATCCAAGACCGTGACCATCGACCTCGACGAGCGCGCGTTCGCCTACTGGTCCGAAAAATACAACGACTGGCACGTGGAGGCCGGCGAATATGCCATCGAAGTGGGCGTGAGCTCCCGCGACATTGCCGACACCGTTGCCGTGGCCCTCGATGGCGACGGCAAGACCCAGCCGCTCACCGAATGGTCCACCTACGGCGAGTGGGAGGCCGATCCGTTCGGCGCCAAGATCGTGGCCGCCGTGGCCGCCGCCGGCGAGGCCGGCGAGCTGACGAAGCTGCCCGACAACGCCATGATGCGCATGTTCCTCAACCCCATGCCGATCAACTCGCTGCCCACCCTGCTGGGCGAAGGCGGCAAGAAGATCGCCCAGTTCATGGTTGACGAGTACGCCAAGCTCGCGAAGTAAGGGCTGAAGCGAGGCAATCGCACGGCGTAATACAGCTGGCTTCCCTCTCCTGAGGGGAGCCAGCTTTGTTTAGGCTCAACAGTTGTTTGGAGATACTACAACACGCCGATTGTTGTATGTGCAACTGTTGTATATAGGTCTCTTTATCATGAATTGTTGCGTATACAACAATGTGGGGTGAAGGTACAAACGCACACGGCCCCCGCATGGTACGGAGGACAATGGATCAGCATATTCTCAGCATCGAAATGCGCGCGGTAACCAAAGCCGTCGACCGCTATTTGGGCGAGAGCATGCCGCAAACCGCCAGGGAAACCACCGGCGGCAACGCGCATATCATCATGTTCTTGGCGCGTAACCGCGGCCGTGAGATATACCAGCACACCATCGAACAGAAATTCTGCATCACCCGGTCCACCGCCTCGCGTGTGCTGGCCCTGATGGAGAAGAAGGGCCTGATCGCCCGTGAATCGGTGGAGCATGACGCGCGCTGCAAGCGCATCGTCCTGACCGACAAGGCGGACGCGATCGTCGCCGATCTCAAGGCGAACGGCGATCGGGTCGAACGGTTGCTGGTCGGCGGCTTCTCCGATGGAGAGAAGGCCGCTCTGCGCGACTACGTCGCACGCATGCGTGCGAACATCGAGCGCGCACAACGCGAATTTGAACATCAAACACTCCCTCAGTCACCTGTGGTGATGGCTCCCGATCAAGACGGAGCAGAGGTTGCTAACACGAAGGAGGAGAACGAATGAGCGATACCGCAGAGGCAATCGCGCAGGCGCGCAAAGCCGTCGAACCGGACAAGCCCAAACATGTACTGCGCACGTTGGGCCAGTCGATTCGTGAATACAAGAAAGCCAGCATCCTGGCTCCGGTGTTCGTGACGGTCGAAGGCATCCTGGAGATCCTGATCCCGACCATCATGGCTTCGCTGATCGATGAGGGTATCACCGGTGGCAGCATGCCGGCCACCGTCAAGTTCGGCGTGATTCTGCTGGTGTGCTCGATGGTTTCGCTGGGTGCCGGCTTCCTGTCCGGAAAGTACGCGGCCGTGGCCGGCGCGGGCTTCGCCAAGAACCTGCGCAAGGACCAGTTCGAGAAGGTGCAGGGCTTCAGCTTCACCAATATTGACCGGTTCTCCACCGGTTCGATCGTGACCCGACTGACCACCGACGTGACGAACCTGCAGAACGCCTACATGATGATCATTCGTCTGGGCGTGCGTGCCCCGATTATGGTGGTCGTATCCTGGCTGTTCTCGTTCCGTATCTCCCCGTCGATTTCCATGGTGTTCCTGGCCTGCATCCCGATTCTGGCCATCGGCCTGTGCGGTCTGGCCGTGCTCGTGCATCCGGTGTTCGAGCGCGTGTTTCACACCTACGATGCGTTGAACAACGTGGTCGACGAGAACCTGCAGGGCATCCGCGTGGTCAAGTCCTATAACCGCGAATCCTTCGAGGTCTCCAAGTTCGGCCGCATCTCCCAGCGCATCTTCAAGGACTTCACCAAGGCTGAGCGCATCATGAGCTTCAACAGCCCGCTGATGATGATCTGCATCTACGGTTCGATGATCCTCATCGCATGGATGGGCGCGCAGCAGATCGTCGCCTCCGGCAACAACCCCGCCGTGGGCCTGACCACCGGCGACCTGACCGCACTGGTCACCTACGCCATGCAGATCCTTATGGCCATGATGATGCTGTCCATGATCTTCGTCATGGTGATTATTTCTCAGGCTTCTGCCGAGCGTATCTGCCAGGTGCTGCAGGAGGAAAGCACGGTGCAGAACCCGGCACAGCCGGTGACTGACATGGCCGACGGCTCCATCGAATTCGACCATGTCACCTTCCGCTACTCCGACAGTTCCGAAAAGCCCGTGCTTGACGACATCAACCTGAAGATCCGCTCCGGCATGACCGTCGGCATTGTCGGCGGTACTGGTTCGGCAAAGTCGTCTCTGGTACAGCTCGTGCCGCGACTGTACGACGTGAGCTCCGGTTCGCTGAAGGTCGGCGGCGTGGATGTACGCGACTACGATCTCGAGGCGCTGCGCGATCAGGTGGCCATGGTGTTGCAGAAGAACGTGCTGTTCTCCGGCACTATTGCCGAAAACCTCAGGTGGGGCAACCCGAACGCCACCGATGAAGAGATTCGCCATGCCGCGCAGCTCGCGCAGGCCGATGGATTCGTTCAGGAATTCCCCGATAAGTACGACACGTACATCGAGCAGGGCGGTACCAATGTGTCCGGCGGACAGCGCCAGCGCCTGTGCATCGCCCGTGCGCTGCTGAAGAAGCCGAAGATTCTGATTCTCGACGATTCGACCAGCGCCGTCGATACCAAGACGGACAAGCTGATCCGTTCCGCGTTCCACAACGAGATTCCGGACACCACGAAGATCATCATCGCCCAGCGCGTGGCCTCCGTGCAGGAATCCGACATGATTCTGGTGATGGATTCCGGCCGCATCATGGCGTCCGGCACACACGACGAACTGCTCGTCACCTGCGATGAATACCGTTCCATCTACGAATCCCAGACCAAGAACCAGGCCCAGCCCGAAGAACTGGCTGCTGCCGAACAGGCTGCTGAGTCATCTACCGCTGAGCCGTCCGAAACCGTGACGGTGACAGTGCCCATGCCCACGGCCGATACCAGCGCAGCTGATACCAATGCAGCCGATACCAAGGAAGGAGAAGCACGATGAGCAACGACCAGAGTTTCAAGAACCGCAAGCCCGCCATGGGCAAAGCCGAGCCTGGCACCATCAAGCGCATCTTCAGCTACATCTTCCAGTACAAGTGGCGCGTCATCGCCATCGTGGTGTGCATCTTGGTCGGTGCCGCCGCGCAGGCCGGTTCCGCGCTGTTCCTCCAGTCGTTGATTGATACGTATATTCTGCCGATGGTGGGGGAGTCGAACCCCGACTGGGCCCCGCTGCTGCGGGCCATCAGCCTGATGGCGTGCCTGTATGTGGCCGGCATCGTGGCGTCCTGGCTGTGGCAGTGGCTGATCGTCACCGTCGAGCAGGGCACGCTCAAGAAGATTCGTGACGACATGTTCGCCCACCAGCAGAAGCTGCCGATCCGCTACTTCGACAGCCACGAGCACGGCGACATCATGAGCCACTACACGAACGACACCGATACGCTGCGCCAGGCCATCTCGCAGTCGTTCCCGCAGATGTTCTCCTCGATTATCTCCGCGGTCGCGGCGCTGCTGTCCATGCTGTGGCTGTCCATTCCGTTCACCGCGTTCGTAATCGTGTTCACCGTTCTGCTCTACTTCATCGTGCGCAAGATCGTGAGCCGCTCCGGCCGCTACTTTGTCAAGCAGCAGCAGTGGATCGGCGACGTGAACGCCTTCGTGGAGGAATCCGTCAACGGCCAGAAGGTCATCAAGGTCTTCAACCATGAAGACGCCACCCAGAATACCTTCGACGAGAAGAACGAGGAACTCTTCGAGGCGTCCGCCGAAGCGAACACCTGGGGCAACGTCACCATGCCGGTCGTCGGCAACATGGGCTACCTGCTCTACATCCTGCTTGCCATCGTCGGCGCCGCCGTCTCGCTGGCCGGCGTCAACGACATCGGTCTGACCGGCGTCAAGCCGCTCACCCTCGGCACGCTCGTCTCCCTGCTGACCCTATCCCGCTCGTTCATCAACCCGATCGGCCAGGTCTCCCAGCAGCTGACCATGGTGATGATGGCGCTCGCCGGTGCCTCCCGTATCTTCAAGCTGATGGACGAACCCATCGAGGAAGACAAGGGCACCGTGACGCTCGTGAACGTGGAACTTGGCGAGGATGGCCGCACCATGACCGAAGTCGACCACGAGACCGGCCACTGGGCATGGAAGCGCGAGGTCGGCGACGACGGTACGAGGTCTCTGAAGGCCGCAGAAAAGCTCAAGGGCTCGGCCCGCGAGGTGGCGATGAAGGCCAAGGAGCAGGCGATCACCTCGCCCGACGGCCGACTGACCCTGCTGCGCGGCGACGTGCGTTTCACCAACGTGACTTTCGGCTACAACCCGGACAAGCCGGTGCTGCACGACATCACCTGGTTCGCCAAGCCCGGCCAGAAGATCGCGCTCGTCGGCGCCACCGGTGCCGGCAAGACCACCGTGACCAACCTCATCAACCGGTTCTACGACATCCAGCACGGCCAGATCCTGTACGACGGCATCTCCGTGGCCGGCATCAAGAAGCCTGACCTGCGCAGGTCTTTGGGCATCGTGCTGCAGGACGTGAACCTGTTCACCGGCACCGTGATGGACAACATCCGTTACGGCCGCCTGAACGCCACCGATGAGGAATGCATCGAGGCCGCGCGTCTGGTCAATGCGGACAGCTTCATCCGTATGCTGCCCGAGGGATACAACACGGTGCTGGAAGGCGACGGTTCCGGCCTGTCCCAGGGCCAGCGCCAGCTGATCTCCATCGCTCGCGCGGCGGTGGCCGATCCGCCCGCGCTGATCCTTGACGAGGCCACGTCCTCCATCGATACCCGTACCGAGGAGGTCGTGCAGGCCGGCATGGATAACCTGATGAAGGGCCGTACGGTCTTCGTCATCGCCCACCGCCTGTCCACCGTGCGCAATTCCGATGTGATCATGGTGCTCGACCACGGCAACATCATCGAGCGTGGTTCGCATGACGAGCTGATCGCGCAAAAGGGCGAGTACTACCAGCTGTACACCGGCGCGGTGGAACTGGAGTAGTGCTTTTTGGCTCCCCTCAGAGAGGGGAGCTGTCAGCGAAGCTGACTGAGGGGAGCCGCAGACTAGATGCGGTTCCCCTTAATTGTCTGCGGTGGAAACTGCCTTAAGACAGATACCCGTGCCGCTACTGTTCGCTGTGATGGACGTAGGCGTCCAGCGAGAGCCGGTCGATAAGCGAGGGTATGACGCCTTTGCGGGTGATTGAGTACCCGGCGGCATAGGTGGCGATTTCGACCGCCTGCCGCACGGTGTATCCGTACATCAGATACGAGGCGAGCGCGCTGATGAACGCGTCGCCGGCTCCGGTGCTGTCTACGGGGGTGAAGTCAGCGGCCGGATAGTGGCACTCGACATTCTGGCCGCGCAGGTAGCAGCCGTGTTCTCCTTGGGTGACGATGACGCAGCCCGCGCCGCGTTCGAGAAGATGCGCGGCCTTATCCTCCATTGTTTTTCCCTCAGTTTCGATGATCGCCAGTTCGTGCTCGTTCGGCACGAGAATGTCGGCATTGGCGACGATGGAGTCGGGCAGATAGTCGCATGACGAGGGCTTGATAATGGTTTTGGCATGGTGTCGTCGGGCGGTGATCGCGGTGACTTTGGCTGATTCCAACGGTATTTCGGTCTGTATCAGGCAGTATCCGGCATTGTCGAACAGGCGTTCGTTGGAGGTGATGTCATCCGGGGTGAGCGACGCGTTGGCTCCGGAGAGAATCGCGATGACCGATTCGCCGTTGGGGGCGAGGAATATGAACGATGAGCCGGTGTCCTCTCCGGCGCAGCGTCGCACACCGGCCGTATTGACCCCATGCTGTTCCATCGCCTTGAAGATGTAATCGGACCCATTATCGACGCCGACATTGCCGATAAGGGTAACGCGGTGCCCGAGCTTGGCTGCGCCGATCGCCTGATTGACCCCTTTGCCCCCGGGGTATCGCGCCGCCGATTTGGTGGATACCGTACCCCCGATATGAGGTAGCCGCGGCACTGACAGATAGTGGTCAATATTGATGCTGCCGACGACCAACACATGTTTGATGGCGGAAGTGGGCGGGGCTGCGATGGTGCTGGTGTTGTCGAGATGAAAATCCTGTACGAACGAGGGATGCTGCTCTTTGTCGTGCTCTATCTGCGCAATGAGCTTCTCGCAGAGGTAGGCGCCGAAGTCGGAGTTGCGGATGGTGTAGGTAGATATTTCCGTGTTGCCGGGATAGGCCAGCGCTTCGGCGGTGTCGTTTTTGATGGAGACAAGTGAAGCATCCTCTGGAAGCCGGTAATGCAGGGGGCTGATCATCTGCGTGAACTCGAGTGCTCGCCGGTAATGCGAGGAGACAAATCCGGTGATGTCCCGGCTTCCGATTTTGCCGGGCAGCGAGTCGTTGAGGTCGTAGTAGACCAGATCGTCGCTATAAGGCAGCTGATGATCGAACAGGCAGGAGCGAAAGCCTTCGAGAAAATCCTGCGTGCGGCGTCCCTTGGTCATTAGGCAGGCGATGTGTTGGTGCCCCCGTTCGATGAGCTCGCTGGTCAGTTTGTAGGCCGCTTCTTTATAAGGCAGTAGCAGTGACTGGTCGCCGCCGTTGGGTCCTATGGTCAGCAGTGGGGTGCTTTCGGGGAATTGCGAGGCATAGGCGAGGCTGTCCGGAGTGGCCGGTTCCCAGATGACGCCGTCGACGTTGCGGCCGCATATCGCTGCGATGTTTTTGAGCTCGCGTTCCGGATCGGAATAGCTGTTGTAGGCATCGGTTGCGTATCCGGCGTTCTGGGCGGCCTGGATGATGCCGTCCAGCGTGCTATCGAAGGAGATGGGGGAGCGCAGCAGCACTCCGATGGTGTAGCTACGCGTGCGCTGTGAGGCGGAGGCATATGGCTTGTAATGATATTCCTTGACGATCGTCAGGACCTTCTTGCGGGTTTCCTCGCTGATGCTGGAATCCTTGCCGTTGACGATTTTGGAGACCGTCGAGGTGGAGACGCCCGCGATGCGTGCGATGTCCCTGATGTTCATGTCTCCCCTCCTGCCTGTTTTCCTCTGTATCAGTGTACAAGGGCGTAGCGTTCTGTTCCTTGCTACGTCGCCATTGTGGGCCGTTCGGTCCGGGTTGCTTGACCCTCGACCCGCCGTGTTGACACTGACGTTGGCGTCCTATAATCTTATCTCAAGAAAACATTTTAGGAAAATGATTTCCTAAGATTCCGCAAGACAAACAATGTAGATTGCACACTGCGGAAAACCAAGGGTTGGAAAATAAAGGAGGGCCAGCATGGCAAGGAAGCTGTCGTTCTGGGAAGGGATCAAGGCACAATTCTCCACAAAGTGCCTGGTGCTGATTCCGATCGCGGTTGGAATCAATCTCATTGGCGGAACTCTGTGCTCCGCACTCAAGCTGCCGCTGTTCCTCGACATGATCGGCACCATCGTCGTCGCATGCCTGTCTGGACCATGGGTCGCGGCCCTGACCGGCCTGCTGACCAATCTTTTCCTGGCACTGGTAGCCAACCCGGTCTATCTTCCCTATGCGGCGGTGTCGGTATTGTGCGGTTTGGTCGTCGGCTATATGGTCAAGGCCGGACTGTTCCACAAGAAGTGGGGCGTCGTGGTCATCTGGCTGGTGTGCACGTTCGTCAATGCGATCTCCGCATCGCTGATCACCACATTCGTATACGGCGGTGCCACCGGCGTCAACGGTACATCGGTGCTGACGGCAACGCTGGTCGTGGCCATGAAAGACATTCTCGCCTCGGTGATCTCCTCGTCGCTGATCGAGAACCTCCTCGACAAGGGCATCACTGTCGCCATCGCGTGGGTGATCGTGCAGAAGATTCCCCGTCGCTTTCTCAGCCAGTATGCGGCCGACTCCATGGGCGGCTCGGACAATGATGCGCTGAGTGATGATGACGAAGAAGAAGACGAGTAAGACATGTCGTCGCATATGCCGGTCATCAATGACACCGTAATTGGGAAGCTGAATCCGATCACCAAGATAGCGGCCGTGTTCGCCTTGGGTCTGTCCGCATTGGCATGGCCTGACTTCACGCTTGGTCTGATACTCGTGGTGTTGCTGCTTGTGGTCTCGTTCTTGGCTCATATACAGCGTGATTTCGCCAAGATAATGTTCGGTTTCGGCATCCCCGTCACTGTGATGCTCATGTTCATCCAAGGGCTGTACAGTCCCAAGAACCGTACCGCATTACTGGATTTTGGCTTCGCGCAACTGGGGCTCGAAGGCGTGCTGTATGCGGCCAAAGTGGTGGTGAGCCTGCTGGTGTTTCTTGGCAGCTTCTACATCATGAACAAAACCACCTATGTCGGTGCTATGGTATCCGCGCTCACTTCGGTGGGGCTCAGCGCCAAGGTCGGATACCTGGTGCTCTCCAGCCTGAATGTCGTGCCGCAGATGCAACGACGTATGGCGGTGATTCAGGAGGCGCAATCCGCTCGCGGACTCGATGCATCGGGTGGGGTCATCGCCCGCATCAAGGCGTATATCCCGTTGCTTGGTCCGGTTGTCATGTCATCGCTGACCGACGCCCAGGAGCGGGGTATGACCCTGGAGACTCGCGGCTTCGGCATTACTGGAGTGAAGCAGACCAGTTATGTCAAGGTCAGCTGGAATGCCGCCGACAAGGTACTCAATTGGATCTTCGTCCTGTTTCTGATCGCCGTGGTCGCCGTTTCCGTATGCATCCGCATCGGTGTGATTCCGTTGCCGGTCTCGTGGGGAGGCAAGTGAATGAGTCCGATAGTAGAGGTCAAGGATTTCTCCTTCAAGTACCGCGACACCAAGCGTCGGGCCGTCAAACACGTGGACTTCCAGGTCGAGGAAGGCAGCTTCTTCACCATCATCGGCGCGAATGGGGCAGGCAAATCCACGTTATGCAATGCGCTCGTCGGCCTGATCCCGCACTATTTCGTGGGGGCGGGGGCTGGACACATCCTAATTGACGGGACCGATGTCGCCGATTCGACCATCGCCGAACTGTCGAAGACCATCGGCCTGGTGTTTCAGAACCCGTTCAACCAGCTGTCCTACACCGCCGGGACCGTCGCCGAAGAGCTGGCCTACGGATTAGGCAACCACGGTGTGCCCAGAGCGCAGATGATCGACCGCGTCGAAGCTGTGGCGAAATTGATGCGCATCGACCACATTCTAGACAAGAACCCGCTGGAACTGTCGGGTGGACAGGTGCAGCGTGTGGCTTTCGGATCCACTTTCATCATGGAACCGCGCATTCTGGTGCTTGACGAGTGCACCACGCAGCTCGACCCGATGGGCAGCGAGGAGATTTTCGACATCGTCAAACAGCTCAATGCGGACGGCGTCACCGTCATCATGGTCGACCATGACATGGAGCGAGTGGCACGATACGCGGATACCGTCATGGTGCTCGAGCGAGGCGAAGTCGTGGCCCTTGGCTCTCCGATGGAGGTGTTCTCCGATCCGGCGATCGAAGAGCATGGCGTGGAAGTGCCCGATTACGTGAAGATCACCCGTGCGCTCGGTGGCCCGATTGCCATTACCGAGGAGCCGGCCATCCGCATGGCCAAGGAGGCGCTCTCATGAAAATCGAGTTGCAGGCACTGGAGCACGCCTATCCCGGAGGGGACAAGGCCCTTGACGGAGTGGACTTGACACTTGACGGCAACGAGCCGGTGGCGATCATAGGGCAGAACGGTGCAGGGAAGACCACGCTGGTCAAGCATTTCAACGGCATTCTGCGCCCCACCGGAGGCAAAGTGCTGATTGATGGCATTGACGTCAATGAGCGCAGCACCGCCGAATGGTCTCGCAGCGTGGGCTATGTCTTTCAGAATCCCGACGATCAGCTGTTTCTGGAAAGCGTCCGCAAGGAATTCGAATTCGGTCCGCACCAGATCGGCATGAGCGATCAGGGCATCGCGCATCGCGTGGACAGCATCGCCGAGCTGGTAGGCCTCACCAAAAAGCTCGACGTGCACCCATTCGACCTGACGCCCACCGAGAAGAAATTCTGCACAATCGGTGCCGTCATCATGATGGACCCATCCGTGGTGATTTTCGACGAGCCAACGTGCGGTCAGGATGCGTCGGGCAACGCCCGCCTTGCACGCATCATCGAACGTCTGAAAGCACAAGGCAGACTCTGCATCACGATTTCGCACGACATGAAATTCGTCACCGCGAACTTCTCCCGTGTCATCGTGATGTACCACGGCCGCGTGCTGCTCGATGGCCAGGCCCGCGAGGTGTTTGCCCAGACCGACACACTTCGGCGTTCCTTCGTGACGCCGCCGCCCGTCACCCGAGTGGCTCAGGGTGCAGGCCTCAAGGAGACGGTATTCTCCGTCCCCGCGTTCATCAACGCCATTGCTCAGGAAAGGAACCATCGTGGCTGATGTCATTGCTCAAATCTATGGAATAAGGAATGTCGAGGACGCTCGCATGGTAATCGACATGGGCGGCGAACATATCGGCGTCTCCTACGGCAAAATCAAGCGGACGCCCGGTCAGCTCGATTGCGAACGGGCCAGGGAAATCTTCGAAGGCGTGCAACCACAAGCCGTGCGCATAGGCCTGACCGTCGCCGAAGACATCGACGAAATCAGCGAGAACCTGCGCGAAGCCATGCCCGACGTGTTGCACCTGTCCGGCGACATCGAAGGCATCAGTCCGGCCGAAGTGGCGGAACTTAAGAGCCGGTTCCCCGAACTGAAGATCATGCAGGCCATCCCGGTGCTAGCCGGAGTGCCTCTCGACGAACAGAAGGTCATGCAGTATGTGAAGGACTATGAGCCGGTTTCCGACTTCTTCCTCATCGACACCAAAGCACCTGCTGCCGGAGACATCGGAGCGACCGGCCTGACCCATGACCGGGCCATCGACCGGGCCATCATCGAGGCCACCGACGTGCCGTGCATCATCGCCGGCGGTCTGGACGCCTCCAATGTGGCCGAGGCGATTTATGCCACGCACCCGTATGGCGTCGACTCGTTCTCCCTGACCAATTACGACGATGATCGCGCCGATACGGATCGGTGCAAGGACCCGGCCAAGGTCGAGGCTTTTATCAAGGCGGCCAAAGATGCCTAAGGTCGTTGTCGTCGGCGATGCCAATGTGGATATCATCGTGCCCTATCCGCGTTTTCTCAACGAGGAGCGCACGCAGGTCGAATATCCGCAGATCGGCATCGAGGGAGGAGGAACCTCGGCGAACACGGCCGTGGCGTTGGCGAAGCTTGGCCTGGATGTATCGTTCGTGGGCACCGTGGGAGATGATCAGTACGGGCGTTTCGTTATGCAGGACTTCAAGGATGCGGGCGTGGACGTGACCGGGCTGGTTGCGGATTCGACCCTGAGCACGGTCGGCGTATTCGCTTTCGTGGACGACCGCGGAGAGAGGTACCTGTGGGGATGGCCTCGCGAACGGCAATCGTTCAAGGTGCTCGACGAAAACCTTGTGCCGATGCACATGATTCGTGAGGCGGATTGGGTCCACTCCTCGGGCATGTGCCTGACCTACGACACCAGCGCTAGGGAGACGATCATCCGCATCTTCGAACAGGCCCACGATGCCGGAGTCCCTACATCTTTCGACCTGAACCTGCGTGTGGACGACGGCGTGCTCGACCCCGATTTCGCGGCTGCACTCGAACGCATTATTCCGAATGTCGATTATCTGCTGGGATCAGGGCCGGACGAGTTCGCCTATTTAGGCGACGACGACATGATGGGCAACGCCACGGCCTATGCGGTGGACGGCCGGACCGTCATCGTCCGGGACGGCGCCCGAGGATCGATCGGTCTTACGCAAGACGGCCTGACGGAAAGCCCGGCGTTCCGGGTGAACGTCGAAGACACCATCGGAGCGGGGGACGTCTATAACGCCGGTTTCATCGCTGCCAGACTCGCCGGAGCCTCCCTCGCCGAATCATTGCGAGAGGGCAATGCCGTCTCCGCATACAAAGTGGCCCGTCGCGGGGCACGTTCCTCGCCGGACGCTGCACAGCTGCACGAGTTCCTCGCCGGGCAAACCGGCTGAACGCCATGCCCGAATATCGACCAATCCAAAGAACACAACCAACGGAGGTATCCCTATGGAAAACAAGAAGAAGGTCATCCTTGACTGCGATCCCGGACACGATGACGCGTTCGGCATCATGCTCGCCGTGCAGCACCTCGACGTGCTGGGTATCACGACCATTGGCGGCAACTGCACACTGGAGAACGTGACCCGCAATGCCATCAAGGTGCTTGAGGTCCTTGGCGTGGCGGACCGCATCGGCGTATATCCGGGGCACAGCTGCCCGATGGTCGCACCGCTGGTCACCGCACCGCAGTTCCACGGCGAGACTGGTCTGGACGGTCCCGTGCTGCCGGAGCCGACGCACGCCGCACAGAACAAGCATGCGGTCGACTTCATCGTCGACACCGTAATGAGCACGGATGACGTGACGCTGATCGCCACCGGTCCGCTGACCAACATCGCCTCCGCCATCAACCGTGAGCCGCGCATCGTGGAACGGGTCAAGGAGCTGTGCATCATGGGCGGGTCCGTCACCTACGGCAACTGGACCCCTGCCGCCGAATTCAACATCTTCGTCGACCCCGAGGCGGCATCGCGCGTGTTCAACTCCGGTATGCACGTCAAGATGACTGGCATCAACCTGACCCGTCAATGCGAGCTGACCGCCAAGCACGTAGCCAAGTTCCGTGAGATCGGCACCAAGGCCGCGAACCTGGCCGCCGATCTGACCGATTTCTTCATCGGCGCATGCGAGGAGGAGTCCGAGCTGACGGGCGCCACCATGCACGACGCATGCGCGGTGGCATGGGTTATCGACCCGTCGCTGATCACTGCGGTCCCGATGCATATCGATATCGAGCTGCACGGCGCACTTACCCGCGGTATGACCGTGTGCGACTACCGTCATCTGCGCGGTACCGTGCCTGCCGTGGATCTTGAACGCACGCCGACGATGGGCTATCGCGGCGAAGAGCCGAATGCGGAAGCCGCGCTGGAACTCGACTTCCCCGGATTCGTCGACCTACTGAACAGCACCCTCGAAAACTACGACTGAGTCTTGCCCCTGAACAACCCCCTCCACCGCCGGCCGGCGACTCCAACCCCTTCTGGCCGGCCGGCGGTATCTCGCCTCCAATCATCGACCACCGCCATGCGAATGAACGAAAGGAGCAATCCAATGGAGTACCGATGCCTGTTATGGGATTTCGATGGCACCCTTGCCGACACTGGCAGCGACGTGTGGAATTCCCTGACGTACGCCGCGCGTCGTGCGGGCGGGGCGATCGATGACCTGTACATGCGCGATGACGCCAATCTGGCCGATCCGATGGATGAGATCATGCGGCACGTGATCCCCTATCCCGGGGAGGCGTATCTGGAGACATTTGATGAGGATGTACGCGTACACTACCGCACGCTCAATGATTTTTCGCGCACCAGACTCTATCCGGGCATTCAGAGCATGCTGAATGAGCTGAAGGGACATAGCGTACGCAATATCATCGTCACCAACAAGCCGGAGGGCGCATTGAGGCGCATACTCGGCAGCAAAGGCTGGGCGAACCTGTTCGACGATTGGATCTGCCCCGATTCCATACCCGGCCGTGAGGCGACGAAGGTCGAAATGATAGCCGAAATCGTTCGACGGCATGGCATCGCGCCGAGACAATGCCTCTATGTGGGAGACACCTTCAGCGACATCGAAGCTGCACGGACCAACGGCATCTCCTGCATAGCGGTCACATACGGGGATGGCGACGAAATCGCGTTGCTCAGCAGAAACCCCGCATATGTGGCGCACGACATCGCGGAACTCAACGACATCATGACGGACACCGTCATACACGCAAGGAGCATGATATGAGGGATTTCACCATATGCATCGGAACCACCTTCGTTTTCGGGCGCGACGCCGAAACCAAAGTGGGAGACGAACTGGGCGCAAAGGGCGTTTCCCGCGTGCTCATCCATCATGATGGCGGAGCATATCTGGAAACCAGCGGCTTGCTAGATGCCGTGCGCCGCAGCCTTGGACGGGCCGGCATTTCCTATACGGAGCTTGGCGGCGTGAAGCCGAATCCCCGACTGACGCTGGTGCGTGAAGGCATCGCCATCGCCAAAGCCCGCAATGTCGACGCCGTTGTGGCCATCGGCGGAGGCAGCGTCATCGATTCGGCCAAGGCAATCGCGCTGGGAGCCGCCGGAGAGCGTGACGTATGGGATTATTTCACCGGCAAAGTGCCGGTAGATCGCACCCTTCCCGTCGCGGTGGTACTGACGTGCCCGGCATCGGGCAGCGAATCCAGCCAGGTCGCCGTCATCAACAATGAGCATGAGCATTCCAAGCTCACGCTGAGCGAACCAGTACTCCGGCCGGCATTCGCGTTCATGAACCCCGAACTCAGCGTCACGGTGCCGGCGTTCCCCACTGCCTGCGGCATTGTGGACATGTTCTCCCACATCTGCGAACGGTATTTCAGCGCCGACAACGAGATCGGCGTAATCGACCGTATGGCCGAAGGCGCATTGCGCACCTTGGTCGATGTCGGCCCGAAATCGTTGGCCGACCTTGCCGATTACGACTTGCGAGCGCAAATCATGTGGATCTCCACCATCGCGCAGAACAACACCCTCGGCGTGGGTCGTGAACAGGACTGGTCCACCCACCTGATTGCCAACGAGCTGAGCGCGCTATACGACACCCCTCACGGGGCCACCCTGTCAATCATCATGGGATCTTGGATGCGCGTGGCCAGCGAGAAGGCCCCGTTCCGTTTCGCGCGATACGCCACTGAGGTATTCGGCATCAGGCCCGGCTCGATGAACGAAACCGAACTGGCCCGGCGTGGCATCGCCGCAACGGAATCGTTCTTCCGCTCGCTAGGCATGCCTGTTTCCTTCAAGGACTTCGATCTGCCGGGCGACGGCATCGAACGCATGTTGGACAACATCGATTTCTACGGGCCGGACGCCACCATCGGGTCCATTGCCCGCCTTGATCGCGACGATTGCCGTCGCATCTACGAACTGGCTGTCACCGGTCCCGTCATGGGAAAGGAGTCCTGATGCGCATACTGAATTTCGGCTCGCTGAACATCGACTATGTGTACGGGGTGGATCATTTTGCGGCCAAAGGCCAGACCATCACCTCGCATGCGCTCGACGTGTTCCCCGGAGGCAAGGGACTGAATCAATCGATCGCATTGGCTCGTGCCGGCGCCGATGTGCACCATGCCGGCCAGGTAGGACGGGACGGCATGTTCCTGCGCGACCTGCTCGAATCCTGCGCGGTGGGCGTGACCTCGGTGGTAGTGCGCGATGATGTGCGCAGCGGCAACGCCATCATCCAAAACGATGCCAGCGGCGACAACTGCATTGTGCTGTACCCCGGCGCGAACCGTGCCATCGACCGTGATTTCGTCGATCAGGTGCTTGACGGGTATGGGAAGGGCGATTGGCTGCTGCTGCAGAACGAAATCAGCGAACTGCCCTATATCGTGTCCCGCGCCAAGGCCCGCGGCATGTTCATCGTGCTCAATCCCTCGCCGGCTGACTCGCGGCTCGACGAAGTCGATCTTGATGCCATCGGCTGTTTTGTACTCAATGAGGGCGAGGCGGCGATGCTCACAGGGGCCGAAGAAGATGGGGAGACACTGATCCGTGCGATGCGTGCGCGTTTCTCCCAGGCGGATATAGCCCTCACCCTCGGCGAGTGCGGTTCGATGTATTTGCGTGGGGACCACGTCGTCACGCAGTCCGCTTATCTCGTCGACACGGTCGACACCACGGCGGCCGGCGACACCTTCACTGGTTATCTCCTTGCCGACCTGATGTCCGGCGAACCCATCGCCCATGCACTTGATTTCGCCGCGAAGGCCTCGGCCCTCGCGGTATCCAGAAGAGGCGCGGCGCCGTCGATTCCCATGCGAGAGGAGGTAGCTGTTTTTACTCCTTGCGCTCGCGCATAAGGCATTCCACCAAACTCAAACCAATAGAAAGGAATCACCATGGCAGAAACCGCTGTCAAGGAGAAGGCGAACGGTATCCCGGTGCCTGAGGAGGGCACCGAAGAGTTTGCCCGTATGAACAAGATGGCAAAGATCGCCATTCCGATCGTACTGATCATCTTCACCATGGGCGTGCTGCAGCAGCAGGCTTTCGGCATGATCTATGTGAACATCGGCGACCAGCTCGGCCAGGCCAACCTCGCCCCGTTGATCACCTCGATTCCGGGCATCGTGCTCGGCATCGTGTGCGTGATCTACGGTTCTCTCGGTGACTTCGTGTCCCTGAAGAAGATGATGATTCTCGGCACGATCGTGTTCGTGCTCGGTTCGATCCTCGGCTGCTTCGGCGACCTGAGCATCTGGATCGTCATCGCCGCCCGTACCGTGCAGTCCGCAGGCTGGCAGGTCTCCGGCTCCATCTTCCTGGTGCTCGTCTCCAAGTACATCGAGAAGAAGAAGCGAGTCATCTGGTACGGCGTGTTCGTCGCCGTGTTCCGTATCGCCGCGGCTCTGGGCGTCTTCCTTGCCGGCTACATGACCCTTGTCGATTGGCGCATCCTCTTCGGTATCGGCATCATCGCGGTGTTCTTCATCCCGATCCTGGCCAAGAACCTGCCTGACGAGCATGCCAAGGGCGCGCGCGTCGACGTGATCGGCTTCACGCTCATTGGCCTGTTCGCCGGCTCGGTGACCATGTTCTTCACCGACATGACCATCTTCTGGGGTATCGCGGTGCTGGTCACCGGCGTGGCCTTCGTGGTCTACATCAACAAGGCCGCGGATCCGTTCATCACCCCGGAGATGCTCACCAACCCGGCCTTCGCGATGACCATGATCGTCATCTTTGTCGGCTACTTCTTCAGCTACACCCTGAACGCCGGCTGCAACGCCATCGGCCTGAACGTGTACGGCATCGACTCCTCCCAGGTCTCCAACCTGCTGGTGTGGTCGATCATCCTCGCCGCCATCATGGGCTTCGCCGCTGGCCCGATCATCCAGAAGATCGGCCGCAAGGCCTCCATCATTCTGGCGCTCGCCTGCATGGGCGGTGGCCTGATCGCCGTTGCGTTCCTGATTCCGATGGGCCAGATCTGGGCTCTTGCCGTGGCGCCGTGCATCTACTACTTCGGCACCTCGTTCTTCTACCAGCCGATTGTGGATACCGCAACGCTGACCGTGGAGGCCGAGGAATCCGGACGTGCATTGGGCTTCAACGATCTGATGCAGGCCATCACCGGTTCGGTCGGTGTCGCGATCTTCGGCCAGCTCATGGCCAATGGCGCGATGAGCGGCGGCTCACTGTTCGGCACCGAATCCGGTCCGGCCTCGACCTATGCCAACGTCTTCATGGTCGGCGGCATCATCGTCCTGGGTGCGATGGTTATCTTCATCTGCTCGATGAAGATGATCTACAGCCGCTCCCGCGTCGCCGAAGACGAGAGCTGACGTCAGGTCATATCGTCTGCTGATGTGACATTGATATCGCAAAGCCCGTGACCGGTGTATTCCGGTTGCGGGCTTTGCGCGTTACACTAAGTAGTAAAGTAATTTACTGAAGTACTACGTAATGTTTGCATTGAGGGGATGATGTCATGGTCACGATGAAGGAAATCGCGCAGGAATCAGGTTTCTCGCAGGCCACGGTATCCCGGCTGCTCAATGGGGACCCGACATTGTCTGTCAAAGAGGAGACGCGACGTCGCATCATCGAGGTCAGCGAGCAGCTTGGCTACGCTACCGGATCACGCCGTATCGTATTGCCACGCCGTGTGGCCGTACTCGACAACGCCACCCGCGAGGAAGAACTGGCGGACGCCTATTTCGATGAACTGCGGTCCGTGCTCGGCGACAATGCCAGAGCCCAGCACATGGAACTCACGTCGTTTTCCCATATCGACGATCTGATTGCCAACGCCGGTGATTTCGACGGCTTCATTTCCATCGGACCGTCCGTACCTTCTTCGGATGAACTGTTGAAACTCCATCTGGTATTGCCTTATGGCGTATTCATCGACATCAATCCTGCGCCCGGCCTGTTCGATTCGGTGCAACCGGATTTAAGCCAAACCATTTTGGACGCATTGGATGTGTTGGTGTCCTCGGGCAAACGACGCATCGGCTATATCGGCGGTACTGGCTTCACGATGGGTTTGCACGAATACCCGGAAGACAGCCGATTAACCGCATTCCGCAATTGGACCGAGCGTTTGGGGCTGGATGCGGAAGGCCTGATTTACGCGCAAGGCGCGTTCACTGTGGACACCGGGCGCACTCTAGGGGAGAAAGCGGCTAACGATCATCGAGATGACATGCCGGATGCGTTCATCGTGGCTGCGGACACGATTGCAGTCGGCGTACTGCAGGCGTTTACCGCTGCGGGAGTGCTGGTGCCTCGCGATACCAGTGTGATCAGTATCAATAACCAGGCCATCGCCCAGTACACTTCGCCGACATTGACCAGTTACGATATCGATCAGAATGAGCTGGCCGATACTGCGATTACGATGCTTGCCGAGGCCATCTCCAGTCGGCGCACGCTGCACCACCACACCTTCATCTCCACCACCCTAGTAGTGCGTGACAGTTTCGTACCAGCACGATAAAGAAGCTCCCTCGTCAGAGGGAGCTTCTTTATCGCTGTTAGAACAGTTCCAGATTCACGTCGAGCGTGTAGGCGCGATCGGCGGGCAGCTGGTACTGCTCATGGACGGGCGCGCCCCATGAATCGTCGCCGCCCACGCCCATTTGCGCGGCCAACAGGCGCAGGAACGTGTGACGGACCGGCGGCAACTCGTTCTGGTGGGTCGCCTCTTCCAGCATGAGCGAGCTGTACGGCAACAGGCTCGCCGCGAAATGTTCGCTGCCGGCCTGGCTGATACGCATGCCGTGTCCTTGGGCGTCAAGCACTTCGGCCCAACGCACGTCTTCATGGTTGCCGGTCTCCTGCGGCACCAGATACGGTGCATTGTCTTCGGCCGCGGTGCGCTCGAAAATGCCGAGCTTGCCACCGTGCAGACGGTCGCGATAGGTCTCCTCGGGGCCAAGGCCGTAGAAGCGCAGGTTCTCGTACTGCTTGGGAAGTGTCCATTCCAATCCGAATGCCGGCAGCGTCGGCGCATCGGTGGCACCGGCATATCGGGCGGCCAGATGTACACGTCCGCTGGCGGCATCCACCTCATAGCGCACGGCAACTTGGGTTTCGCCCGGCTCGGCCAACGTATATGTGTATTCGGCGATGACACCAGTCTCGGTTTGCGAGAACTGCTGATTCGCTATACGTGCATAACGGCCGGCACCGAACCAGCGCACGCGGTCGAAGCCGCTGCCATTGCCGCGATCATTGTCGGTCAGCGGGCGGAAGCAGGTGATCGCCGGACGGCGCAACACCATTTCGCGACCGTCACGCTTGAATGACACCATGCCGCCCTGCGTGCGTGAAAGCAACGCTTCGGTACGTCCGTCACCGCTGACCACGCCGATGTTCCAGCGGCCAACCGTTACTGTACCGGTATCGGAAGTATCGGAATCAGCCGTGGAGGGAACCGCGCCGCACGCGGTCGAATCGGTTCCGGCGGAAGCCGGCACGACTGACTGAACGGTGTGTTGGCCGAACGCCAGTTCATAGTCGGCTGGTGCCCACGGTGTTGCCGTTGCCAGCGACTGATCGACCTCATAGGTGATTTCGCCAGCGGCGTCCACCGACGGGAAGTCAATCGGGAAGGTGCGGGTCTCGCCGGCGGGCACATCAAAGCGGTAGTCGGCCTGCCAGATGGCATTGCCGTCCGCCAGCAGTTTCGCCGTGAACGCGAAATCAATGGTGGAGACGAACAGATTGCGGTTTTCGATGGTCACATCGTGGTCGCTTACGGTCAGTACCACGGGAGCGTACAGACGCTTGACCTCTTGCAGCTTCGGTGAGGGAGAGTGGTCGGCGAAGACTAGGCCGTCGCCGGCGAACTCATAGTCGCAGGGACGATCGTCCCAGTCGCCACCGTAGGTCAGGCGTTCGGTGCCGTCGTCCAGCTGCTGCCACAGGGCCTGATCGATGAAGTCCCAGATAAAGCCGCCCTGATAATGCGGGTAACGCTCCAGCTCGGTGTACAGATGCATGCCGCCGACCGAATTGCCCATGGCGTGCATATATTCGCAGGAGATATAGGGCTTCTTCGGATCATTGGTCAGATATTCCTCGATTTCCGCGGGCTTGGCATACATGCGGGTCTCGATGTCGGTCACGTCGTCAAAGGGGCGGTCATGCACCACGCCTTCGTAATGCACGGGTCGCGTGGAGTCGGCCGCGTGAGCGAAGCGGTACATCGCGCGGAACACCTCGCCTGCGTACGATTCGTTACCCAGAGACCAGATCAGTACGCTCGGATGATTGCGGTCGCGCCCGATCATGCTGGCGATACGGTCCACGCAAGGGCCTTCCCAGATGGGATTGCTGCCCGGAATGGCGGTTTCAGGGGTCTCCACATCACCGGGAATGGTCCAGCTGCCGTGGGTCTCAAGGTTCGTCTCGTCGATCAGGTACAGGCCGTATTCATCGCACAGTTCGTAGAATCGCGTCTGATTCGGGTAGTGGGAGGTGCGAATAGCGTTGATATTGTTGCGCTTGCAGGTGATGATGTCGGTGAGCATCTCCTGCTCGGTGATGGCACGGCCCAAACGCGCGTCGAACTCGTGGCGGTTGGCGCCGCGGAAGATGATGCGCTTGCCGTTGAGTCGCATAATGCCGTCAACGATTTCGAAATGGCGGAAGCCGAGACGTTGCGGCACCACTTCGATGATGCTGTTGTCTGCTGCGCGCACGGTGAGAGCCAGCGTGTACAGGTAGGGCTTTTCGGCGCTCCATGGACGAATGTTGGCCAGATTCGCGCGGAATTGCACGGCGGTGCTGTCGATCGCGGCGTCTGCGGTGCCGCAGCAGGGTACGCCGGAGGTGTCGACGATGTCGGACATGGCATAGGAATCCTGCCAGACCGGCGTGCCGTTGGCATCCATGAGTGCGGCGCTGAGTTGCTTGGCGTCGGCGATGTTGCGGATCACGGCATGGGCGTCGATGGTGCCGGCATGGGTGGTCGCCTCGAAATCGGCGGTGATGTGCAGGTCTTCGATGTGCACAGTGGGTTGCGCGGTGAGTTCAACGGAGCGGAACAGACCGTGCATGCGCCAAAAGTCCTGATCTTCCAGCCAACTTGCGGTGGCGTATTCATAGCAGGCCACGGCCAGTGTATTGGTTCCGGAAATCAGTGCCTCGGTGACGTCGAATTCGCTGGGTGTGTAGGAGTCCTCGGCGTAGCCGACGAAGGAACCGTTGAGCCAGACGTAGATGGCGGTGGAGGCGCCGTGGAAGGTCAGCGTGATGCGGCGCTTGTTTTCGATGGCGGCGGAGACGGGGGTGCTTGTCTCGAAAGTGCGGCGGTAAATGGCTACGTGACCATCAGTGGGGATGTTGGGAGCCTTGGGGTCGCTGTGGCCATCCCAGGGGTACTGCACGTTGACGTACTTATGGTTCAGCAAGCCCTTGGTTTCCAGTGTTGAGGGAACGGCGATGCGGCTGAAACCGGTGTCGTCATAATCGGTTGCGGTGAAATCCGGAGATTCAGCGTTGCCGGAATCGTTCATGGGGAAGCCGAAAACCGGGGCGGTCGTCACGGCGACATTCCACAAGCCGTCAAGGTTTTGCTTGAGGCTCATCGTTTCGTTCGGCTGCGGTACGTGATCGTAGAAGCGATGGTCGGAATGGGCTGGTTCGCGGTTGACGGCGAATACGGTCGGATCGGTGAGCCAATCAGATGATGCGATGGTGGTGGGGATGGGATGCTGCATAACCGCTTTCCTTGAGTTGATAACCACGTTGTCGATTCAGAGGGTAAAACTCTTTACTGATTATGGTAAAGCCTGATGGTGCAGATCGCAAGTTGCTGGAGGTATTTTCTGTGGCGGTGTGTCGCGCTGTCGATAATTCATATGGTGATAGAGGTGTGTATTCGTTGGAATTCTGCGATTTTTGCGAGTGCTGCGACGTTGGTTTTGAGATTGGTTCTATTGACAATAATTAGTGAAAAGATTTATTAAATCTTGGTAATGATGTACACTCTCCAACGAGGTCGGAGAAGACCTCACCGAGAATGACTCTAAGGAGAAAATGTCAATGTCCGTTTCACAGTCACCGGAGAGCGAATCCCAATCACCGAATCCGGCCGGAGATGAATCCGGCCAGATAAATCGTCCTACCAAAGCAGAGACTCTGAGGCGCCGTGCCGCCTATGCTTTCGGTAATCTAGGCCAGTCGGCGTTCTATAACGCGCTGAGCACCTATTTCGTCGTTTACGTGACCAGCGTGCTGTTCGTCAATGTCGAGAAAGCCTTGGCCACCAAACTCATCGCACTGATCACAAGCCTTATCGTGATAATCCGTATCGCAGAGATCTTCCTTGACCCGTTACTGGGTAACTTGGTGGACAACACCAACACCCGCTTCGGCCGGTTCCGCCCGTGGCAGTTCATCGGCGGCTTGGTCTCCGCCGTGCTGCTCGTCATGGTCTACACCGGTCTGTTCGGGCTGGTCAACGTGAACCAGACTTGGTTCATCGTGCTGTTCGTCGTGGTGTTCATCGTCCTCGACGTGTTCTATTCGATGCGTGACATCTCCTACTGGGGCATGATTCCCGCCATCTCCTCCGACTCGCACGAACGCAGCGTATATACTGCGCTCGGTACGTTCACCGGTTCGATTGGCTATAACGGCATCACCATCGTCGTGGTGCCGATCGTGACCACTTTCAGTTTCATGTTCACTGGTTCTCGCGCCGAAAGTCAGTCGGGCTGGACGGCATTCGGCATCATCACCGCATTGCTCGGCATCCTGACCGCATGGACCGTGGCGTTCGGCACCAAGGAAAACGAAAGCGTCCTACGTTCCAGGGCAGATCAGAGCGGCAACCCGCTGCAGGCGTTCGCCGCTATCGTAAAAAATGACCAGCTGCTGTGGGTGGCGTTGAGCTACCTGCTGTATGCAGTGGCGAATGTGGCCACCAACGGCGTGATGTTCTATCTGTTCAAGTTCGTGCTTAACCTGCCGGATGCCTTCGCCATCACCGGCGTGATCCCCGTGATCGCGGGCTTGGTCATGGCGCCGCTCTACCCGGCCCTGAACCGCCGCATACCGCGCCGATACCTGTTCTGCGGCGGCATGGTACTTATGGCAATCGGCTATGTGCTGTTCATTCTCGATTCGGCCAGCCTGCCCGTGGTGATCGTGGCGTTGATTCTGTTCTACCTGCCTGGCACGTTCATCCAGATGACCGCGATCCTCTCCCTGACCGATTCCATCGAATACGGCCAGCTCAAGACCGGCAAGCGCAACGAGGCCGTAACCCTCTCCGTGCGTCCGATGCTCGACAAGATCGCGGGCGCGCTGTCCAACGGCATCGTCGGCTTCGTGGCCGTGGCCGCCGGTATGGTTGGCTCCGCCACCGCCGCCGACATGACCGCCGCCAACGTGCGCACCTTCGAGACCTTCGCGTTCTACATCCCGCTTGCCTTCATCGTGCTGAGTCTTCTCGTCTTCATGTTCACGGTGAAGATCGACGAAAAGATGCACGAGCGCATTGTCATCGAGCTGGAAGAGAAGCTCGGTGTGGACAGCCTCGACGATTAGTTGTGAAGGTAGATTGGCTCGGCTTCTCTATGACGAATGCCGCCAACGGGCACAAACCTCGTTGGCGGCATTCGTCTTTCCAGGACACCGCAATCGCGGATGCATGCCGTTTACGCGTTGAATACGTATTGGTCAAGGCGGCGCATGGCCTCCTTGATGCGGCTTAAGGGCAACGCAAGGTTGACACGGATGCTGTAGGGAGCCTGGAACATGCTGCCGTCCTGCCAATCGACGCCCACATCCCAGCCGCGCTTCTCCAATTCCGCCAAAGTCAAACCATGAGCCTTACACCACTGCTCGCAGTCGAGCAGCAGCATGTAGGTGCCCTCCGGCTTGGCCAAACTCACCCCTTGGAAATGCTTGGTGATGTAGTCATAGGCGTAGTCGACATTGCCGGTGAGCACCTCTTTGAGTTCGTCGAGCCACTCATGCCCCTCAGGCTTGTAGGCACCGATAAGCGCATGCATGGAAAGCACGTTCATCTCGTTATAGTGGGACTTCGAGCCCTTGGCCACGATCCGGTCGCGCAGCATGGGGTTATAGATAATGTGGTAGCTGCCCACGAGCCCGGCGAGGTTGAAGGTCTTGCTGGGCGCGTAGAACGCCGCGGTTCTATTGCGTGCGTCCTCGCTGACCGACTGGGTGGGGATGTGCTGGTGATTCCCCAGAGTCAAATCGGACCAAATCTCGTCGGAAATGACCACGCAATCGTTGGCCTTGTACACTTCCATGGCCTTCTCGATTTCCCAACGCTCCCACACGCGCCCGCAAGGATTGTGAGGGCTGCAGAACACGGCCACATGGATGTGATGCTCCTTGAGCTTCTTATCCATATCCTCGTAATCCATGCGCCATACGCCGTGCTCGTCCAACTTGAGCGGGCTGTGGACGATGCGATAGCCGTTGTTCTCGATGCACATGGTGAACCCGATGTAGGTCGGGCTGTGCAGGAGCACGCTGTCGCCAGGAGCGGCGAACGCGGTCAGCGTACTGATCACGCCGCCCAAGACCCCGTTCTCATAGCCGATCGCCTCGCTGGTCAATCCGGTAACCCCATTGCGCGTGGATTGCCAGTCGATAATGGAGTTGTAATAGTCGTCGGTGGGGGAGAAGTACCCGTAGACGGGGTGTTGCGCGCGTTCGATAATGGCCTGCGGAACCGTGGGCACGGTCGGGAAATTCATGTCCGCCACCCACATCGGAATCACGTCAAATCCGTCCCTCGGTGGGTCGGGAGCGAAACCTAGGTCGGTTCCCAACCCATCGACCGCAATCGCATCCTTGCCATGCCTGTCCATAATCGACGTGAAATCGTACGTCATTCCTCAATAATCCTTTCTCCGGCCCATACGGGAGCCGCCCCTGAGCCAGATGTGCAATATCGCCGGTAAAGGAGCCTAGCGTGTTTGCTGACAATGGTGCACGCGATGAATACAAAAATGAGAAAGAATGAACATTCCTGATGAACATTCCCATCGATTTGACCGCGTGGCGTGTTACGATATGCACCGTTGTGAGGCAGTGATCCGTTATCAGCGGGGAGTCTTCGGAAGAACGGCGGCAATCGCCCAGTAGAACCGACGGGATCGGCCCGAGACAGCCGAACACAAGCGGTCGCGCAGGCTCGCGGCTCCGAGTGCAACAGTTCGGAGCGGCGCAACCGGTGCGATAAGCGAGGTGGTACCGCGGTGCGGAGCGCATGCCAGCGCCCGTCATCGTCCTCGTAGGCAGGAACGGCAAACCTGGCTGTTCCGGGCGGAACACAGTCAGTTCCGGCTGCGAGGCGATTGACGCAATCGGCCCCACGGTTCGGTACGTGACATTCGTGAACCCAGCCGGCACACGTCGGCGCCCGGCAATCGCCATCAATGACGCTCCTGTAGGACCAGTGCACAGTACAACTAGGAGATTTACGGTGAGCGAAAACGTATATCCCAAGGCGAACGAGGGCGGCGAGACCGCGCACGTCGCGCCGAACCCCAGCTTCCCCAACATGGAGGAGACCGTTCTCGACTACTGGGACAAGGACGACACCTTCCAGAAGTCCGTTGAACGCAACCCTTCCGGCGACCACAGCCAGAATGAATTCGTGTTCTTCGATGGCCCGCCTTTTGCGAACGGTCTTCCGCACTACGGCCACCTGCTGACCGGCTACGCCAAGGACGTGATCCCGCGCTACCAGACCATGAAGGGCCGCAAGGTCAACCGCGTGTTCGGCTGGGACACCCACGGCCTGCCCGCCGAGCTTGAGGCGCAGAAGGAACTCGGCATCGACTCGGTCGACCAGATCGAGAAGATGGGCATCGACAAGTTCAACGACGCCTGCCGCGCTTCCGTGCTGAAGTACACCAACGAATGGCAGAACTACGTGCATCGTCAGGCCCGTTGGGTGGACTTCGAGCACGGCTACAAGACCCTGAACATCCCGTACATGGAATCCGTGATGTGGGCCTTCAAGCAGCTCTACGACAAGGGCCTGGCCTACCAGGGCTACCGCGTGCTGCCGTACTGCCCGAAGGACCGCACGCCGTTGAGTGCGCACGAGCTGCGCATGGACGCCGACGTGTACCAGGACCGCCAGGACACCACCGTGTCCGTGGCCGTGAAGATGCGCGATGAGGACGACGCCTACGCCGTCTTCTGGACCACCACCCCGTGGACCGTGCCCACCAACTTCGCCATCGTGGTCGGCGGCGACATCGACTACGTCGAGGTCCGCCCGACCGAAGGCAAGTTCGCTGGCAAGAAGTTCTACCTCGGCAAGGATTTGCTGCCGCACTATGAGAAGGAACTCGGCGAGAACTACGAGGTCGTGCGCGAGCTCAAGGGCTCCGAGCTGGAAGGCCGCCGCTACTACCCGGTCTTCCCGTACTTCGCGGGTGACGAGGCCGAATCCGAAGGCCACGTGCCTGGCCCGAACGGCTACACGATCTTCACCGCCGACTACGTCGACACCGTTGAAGGTACCGGTCTGGTTCACCAGGCTCCCTATGGTGAAGACGATATGAACACGCTGAACGCTAAGGGCATCAAGAGCACCGACGTGCTCGACGATGGCTGCCGCTTCACCGCGCAGTGCCCCGACTACGAGGGTGATTTCGTGTTCGACGCCAACCTGCCGATCCTGCGCAACCTGCGCGCCGGCGATGGCCCGCTCGCCGAGATTCCGGAAGAGCGCCGCGCGATCCTCTTCCAGGAGAAGAGCTACGTGCACTCCTACCCGCACTGCTGGCGTTGCGCCACCCCGCTGATCTACAAGCCGGTCTCCTCCTGGTTCGTGTCCGTGACCAAGATCAAGCCGCGTCTACTGGAATTGAACCAGCAAATCAACTGGATCCCTGGCAACGTCAAGGACGGCCAGTTCGGCAAGTGGCTCGCCAACGCGCGCGACTGGTCCATCTCCCGCAACCGCTTCTGGGGTTCCCCGATTCCGGTGTGGGTGAGTGACGATCCGAAGTACCCGCGTGTGGACGTTTACGGTTCTCTCGAAGAGCTCAAGGCCGACTTCGGTGACTACCCGCGCGACAAGGACGGCAACATCAACATGCACCGTCCGTGGATCGACAACCTGGTCCGCGTCAACCCGGACGACCCGACCGGCAAGTCGCACATGCACCGTATTTCCGATGTGCTCGATTGCTGGTTCGAGTCCGGTTCCATGTCGTTCGCGCAGTTCCACTACCCGTTCGAGAACAAGGAGAAGTTCGAGCAGCACTTCCCGGCCGACTATATCGTGGAATACATCGGCCAGACCCGCGGCTGGTTCTACCTGCTGCACGTCATGGCGACCGCCCTGTTCGACCGCCCAGCGTTCAAGAACGTGATCTGCCACGGCATCGTGCTCGGCTCCGACGGCCAGAAGATGTCTAAGCACTTGCGCAACTATCCGGACGTGAACGGCGTGTTTGACAAGTACGGTTCCGACGCCATGCGCTGGTTCCTCATGTCTTCGCCGATCCTGCGTGGCGGCAACCTGATCGTCACCGCCGAAGGCATTCGCGACACCGTGCGCCAGGTCATGCTGCCGGTGTGGAGCTCCTACTACTTCTTCACCCTGTACGCCAACGCGGCCAACGGCGGGGCCGGATTCGACGCCCGCCAGCTGCGCGCGGACGAGGTCGCCGGTCTGCCGGAGATGGACCGCTACCTGCTGGCCCGTACCCGCCGCCTGGTGCTGGCCGCCGAGAAGTCGCTGAACGAGTTCGCGATTTCCGACGCCTGCGATGCGGTCTCCGACTTCATCGACGTGCTCACCAACTGGTACATCCGCAACACCCGTGACCGCTTCTGGAACGAGGATGCGTCCGCGTTCAACACGCTGTACACCGTGCTTGAAGCGTTCATGCGCGTGCTTGCGCCGCTGGCCCCGATGGAAGCCGAGTCCGTGTGGCGCGGCCTGACCGGCGGCGAGTCCGTGCACCTGGCCGATTGGCCGTTCGTGGTGGACGAGAAGACCGGTGAAGACACCGAACTCGGCCGCGTGCTGGTCGACGACCCGGCTCTGGTGGACGCGATGGAGAAGGTGCGTGAGGTCGTCTCCGGCACCCTGTCCCTGCGCAAGGCCGCCAAGATCCGCGTGCGCCAGCCGCTTTCCAAGCTCACCGTGGTGGTCGAGAACGTGGACGCCGTCAAGGCATACGACGAGTTGCTGAAGTCTGAATTAAATATTAAGAACATTGAGTTCTCGACTCTGGAAGACGCCGCCGCCCACGGTCTGAAGATCGTGCACGAGCTGCGTGTGAACGCCCGTGTTGCGGGTCCGCGCCTCGGCAAGCAGGTGCAGTTCGCCATCAAGGCCTCCAAGTCCGGCGACTGGCATGTCGATGCTGCGTCCGGTGCGCCGGTGGTCTCCACGCCGTCCGGCGACCTTGCGCTGGTCGAAGGCGAGTACGAGCTGATCAACCGTGTGGAGGAGGAGAACGCCACCGTGGCCGCCGCTTCGGTCTCCGCCGCTCTGCCGACCGGTGGCTTCGTGATCCTCGACACCGCGCTGGATGACGACCTGCTGGCTGAAGGCTACGCCCGCGACGTGATTCGTTCTGTGCAGGACGCACGTAAGGCTGCCGATCTGGACATCGCGGACCGTATCGCCCTGGTGCTGACCGTGCCGGCCGCCAATGTGGCCAAGGTCGAGCAGTTCCGCGACCTGATCGCCCACGAGACGCTGGCTACCTCCTTCGAGGTGAAGGAAGGTGCCGAGCTGGCCGTGGAGGTCGCCAAGGCGTGAGGTCGTAATGTATTTAGTGCTCGCGGAGATTTTGGGTTGGCCAAGATTTCTGCGAGCACAAGTCATCTGATGGTGCCGTGCTCTGAATCTGTGGGGATGCCCTGGCGAAAGGCCGGGAACCTTCCACCAGACCAAAAGGTTTAAAGGGTGGAGGGCACCGGCCTTCCGACCTTTATTATTGCATGACTACGAGTTTGCCCTGCATACGCGGGGATGATCCGTTGATAGGGAGGAATGAAAGTTCTTCTGCTGATGGATGCCCCGCATTCGCGGGGGTATTGAATGAGAGTTGACATATCTCATTCAATCTGATGGACCGTCCATGGATTCCAGTGACGATGACCGATGGTTCATTCCTCCAGCTGTCTATCAAGGAGGCCTTTGCGCAGGCGAATGAAATCCGCAGCATCGATGGTGATATCCCATTGCAACGTTTTGCGCTGTGCCGTTTGCTTCTTGCAATCATCTATGGAACGTTCGGCCATCTTCGCGGTTCTGGTATTACGGACTGGAAGACCCTGTTCAACGATGGTGTTGAAACCCGAAATGCTTGTGATGCGCTGATGGATTATTGCGACTATTACAGGAACCGGTTCGACCTATTCGACGATACGGCACCGTTCTATCAGGTCGCCGGTCTGCACACCGCGAAGAACGAGGTCTCCGGACTGGAACGTCTCGTGCTAGATGTGCCCAATGGCGAGAAGTTCTTCACCACACGCAGTGGTGAGGGTCTTGCCACGATGGGCGTCCCGGAGGCGGCTCGATGGCTGGTGACGTTGCAAGCGTTTGACCCGTCCGGAATCAAATCAGGGGCGGTGGGAGACCCACGCGTCAAAGGCGGCAAAGGTTACCCCATCGGCGTGGCATGGGCAGGGCATCTGGGTGGGGATCTCATTGAAGGTTCTGACCTGTGGAAGACGCTGATACTCAATTATGCCAGCGCCGACGTGTTCGACGCCGGCGATGGTGGTGCGGCCTGGTCTGTTGAAGATGACGCCCCGATCTGGGAACGCCAGCCATTGACCGAGCAGGCTGAACCGGGATTTGACCAACCGATGGACCGGACAGGCGAAGCTGGTAGCTTCATTGGGCCAGCTTCCTTGTTGACATGGCAGTCCCGACGTGTGTTGCTCGCTCATGACGGTGAGACCATTACTGGGGTGCTCATTTGCAATGGCGACAGGTTGAAGCCTCAGAACGCGCATCGATACGAGACGATGACCGCCTGGAGACGCAGTAACGCTCAGGAGAAGACGTTGAAGATGCCGCTGGTCTACATGCCGCGCAAGCATGATCCCGCACGGGCACTGTGGCGCGGATTGCCGACCTTGGTCGCCGATGAACAAGCAGGGAAAGAGCACAGAGAAGGGCCTTCCGAATCACTGCGTCCTCTTACGTTGCGATGGTTGGACAAAGTCAAGATTGGTGATTTTCCAGTCCGGCTGCATTCGTTCGGTGTCGAATACGGCAGCAACGAAGCCGTGGTCGACACCACTGTGGACGATGTACTCGATTTGAATCTGACGGTGCTATCCTCGCAGCATCCTGAATTGGGAGGAGTCGTCCGCGATGCGGTTGGTATGGTGGATACCGGTGTGCAGGAGTTACGAAATCTGGCGGGGAACATAGCTATCGCTGCTGGATTGCCAGTAGACGGACCACGAGCTCGGGCCGCGGACGCCGGGTACACTGCTTTCGATAGCGCATTTCGACAGTGGGTGCAAGGACTTGACTCCGATACCGATACGGAAGATGTCCGGCAGCAATGGAGCATGATTGCACGGCGCATCCTGTTCCGGCTCGGAGACCAGATCGCCGCTCAGGCATCCTCCCGTGCGATCGTTGGCCGTGACGTCACCCGCAGAAACCCGAAGACCGGCGCATCGACGACCACACATTACTGCGTGGCGCTTGCCGAAATCTGGTACCGAGGGAAGATCAACAAGCTTATCCCCGATGTCCCCAACGAAGGAGAGAACGAATAATGGAACAACATATGGAGCAATCCGGTCAAGGCAAGCCTTCGACCATACGGCTCACGCCGCTTGGCATATGGGTGTCGGGGCGAGTGCGTCGGCTTGCCAACGGCAGTGGCAGTGAGAAAGGGTATTTGGGCGACAGCGCCTACGCGACCGCAGCCATAGCCAAGCTCAGACACAGCGTCGGACATGAAATCGGAGATGCTCCCGATGTATTCGCATGGACTCTGCCGGATACGGAGGATTGCGAGATCAGGGGATACGATTCCACCAATTCCGGTACGCCAACGCCGCAAGAACATGCCATCTATGCGGCTGTCACGCTATTTGCGCTGCATCAACAGTCGATTCGTGATATGTCGATGCACACCGATGCAGGGGTTTCGCTTGGCTTTGCGGTAGGCCGTATGGCATACGACAATTTCAATGAGAACGGCATCCGTGGCATGTTCGACCGGCTGCAGACCGCCAACAGCTGGAAGGAACTGACACGACATGCGCGAGGCCTGATTCGACTACTCCGACGCGAGCGTATCGCCATTAATTACGGGATGCTCGCTCAGGACTTGGAAGGACTGCGTTCCGGACGGGCGCGAGCCAATGCGGTTCGACTGCGATGGGGACGTGACTTCCAGCGAGGCTATGGGGCCGCGAGGACCAGTGATAATCCGAATGGTTAGTTCAGTGCTCTGAACCTTGATTCATCTCTATTCATCTACCGACTTATTGACCCATGACGTCTTCACATCGACGTCTTGTATATAGACAATCCGGCAGCAAGTGCCGTCGTTTCCGGAAAGGAACAATACATCATGTCAACTATCAATCGCACTATCATCGAAATCCACGCGCTGGAAACCACCGCCGCCGGCAACCTCAACCGTGATGATACAGGCAGCCCCAAAACCGTGGAATACGGTGGAGTAACCCGAGCTAGGGTCTCTAGTCAGGCTTGGAAGCGGCCGACGCGCGAATTGTTCAAGGAACTGGTTGACCCGAACGATCTGGGAGTGCGCACCAAGCGCGTCGTGGAGGAACTAGCGAGCCGTATCCTCGAACGCCGTGGAGATCTGGGTGAGGATCAGGCAACTGATCTCGCCGAAACCGTATTGCAGGGCGGTGCCGGTATCAAGCTGGAAAAGCCTCGCAAGAAAAAAGGTGACGAGACTGATGATGATCGTGCCAAGCAGTCTCAGTATCTGCTGTTCTTAGGCAATCGTCAATATGGCCAGTTGGCGGATATTGCCATCGAAGCGGCTGACACCGAGAATCCGACCAAAACGATTAAAGGTGACAAAAAGCGCATCAAGCAGATTGTATCCAATGACCGTTCCATTGACGTGGCGTTGTTCGGCCGCATGGTTGCCGATGACACGAATTTGAATGTGGATGCCTGTGCTCAGGTGGCGCACGCAATCAGCGTGCAAACGGTCGAGCCCGAATCTGATTTCTTCACCGCGGTGGACGATAATCAGCGCAACGGGGGAGAAGATGAGGCGGGCGATGCCGGAGCAGCCATGATGGGACAGATTGAATTCAACGCCGCCACTTTCTATCGGTACGCGAACGTAGACGCCAACCGGCTGCAGGACCGGCTGGGCGATGTCAACGCCACGGCAAAGGCAGTCTCCGCATTTGCGCAAGCATTCCTGACCAGTGTGCCGCAGGGCAAGATTAATACTTTTGGACAGAATGTTCTGCCGGATCTCATCGTGGTCAATCTGCGCGATACGCAGGCGGTGAACTTGGTTGGTGCTTTTGAGCGGCCTGTCGTACCGGATTATGTGCAGCATGCGACTGAGGCTCTGGTGCGGCGCCAACAGGACCTGGACAAGGCCTATGGCATCACACCGGTGAAGACCTGGGTCGTACGTATCGGCGACGACACCGCGGCTGCGGATGCTTTGGTCGACGGTAAAACCACGTCGCTGCGTGACCTGGTCGCCGATGTTGAGCGAACCGTCGCGGATCGTCTGACTCAGGAGTGAACGAGCCATGTCAGTTTTGCCAGTATAAGATATAGGACAATCGAGCAAACAAGCAGAAGCATAGGGGCTCATAATGATTGTTATCGTACTTACAGTGTCCCCTCCGAAGCTGCGTGGACACTTGACACGTTGGCTGTTTGAGGTATCCCCTGGTGTCTATGTAGGCAAAGTTTCTGCTCGTGTTCGGGAGCTGCTGTGGCAGCAGATATTGGAGAATATTGGCGAAGGGCGTGCCGTCATGGTGTACTCTTCCAATAACGAACAAGGTTTGGACTTCAGAACACATGGGCAAGAATGGGAGCCAGCGGATTATGATGGATTAAAGCTGATTATGCGACCAAACTCAAGTCAAAAGCAGAAGCGTAATGGAGTTTTGAAAACCAAGAAAAAGACTGGTTGGAGTAGTGCCTCTCGATATAGGCGTTTTGGCCGATGACTGGAGGCAGGAACAATAGTACGAAGATTGGAGCCACTGTGCGAATCCAATTATTGAGGGTCCAGCGCTCAAGAGTTTTCGCATAAAATCGGACTGTTTGCCCCGCATGCGCGGGGATGATCCGGCAGTTGTTGTTGACCTGTCCGGTGCCCCATGGTTTGCCCCGCATGCGCGGGGATGATCCGGTGGGACGTGCGCAGATTGAAGCCGACCTTGAGTTTGCCCCGCATGCGCGGGGATGATCCGGTTTCCGAACCGCCGGGGAGACGAAACCATGGGTTTGCCCCGCATGCGCGGGGATGATCCGAATTGGGCCTCACCCTCGGGCGAACCGCCCATGTTTGCCCCGCATGCGCGGGGATGATCCGTCCACGTTGTCGATGACACCGGTCATGCAGGCGTTTGCCCCGCATGCGCGGGGATGATCCTGCGGGAAATCGCAGCTGGTACGCGGTGTGCACGTTTGCCCCGCATGCGCGGGGATGATCCGGACCGGCCATGAAGCCACGCTGCATCCTGTGCGTTTGCCCCGCATGCGCGGGGATGATCCGTGCTCTCGTAGCCGACGCACGTGCTCTCACGCGTTTGCCCCGCATGCGCGGGGATGATCCGTGGTTTTCGGTTTGCTTTACCCATGTTTTAAAGTTTGCCCCGCATGCGCGGGGATGATCCGTCCATTGGAGGACGCCAGCTTTCGGGCAGGGTGTTTGCCCCGCATGCGCGGGGATGATCCGACCACGGGAGGCAACGGCACCCCCAACTGGGAGTTTGCCCCGCATGCGCGGGGATGATCCGTCGCCGTTGACGAGCTCCCTTGGATACGTCGTGTTTGCCCCGCATGCGCGGGGATGATCCGACTCCGGACCCCTGCAAATCTACTGACCGTTTGTTTGCCCCGCATGCGCGGGGATGATCCGGTCGGGGTCGGCGGCATGTTTGATGGTGCCGTGTTTGCCCCGCATGCGCGGGGATGATCCGGTGACACCATCGCCCATGTCGTTCGCGGCCACGTTTGCCCCGCATGCGCGGGGATGATCCGGCGTTGCCCTTCGGATCGGCCTGAAGGTCATAGTTTGCCCCGCATGCGCGGGGATGATCCGGGCACGTGGTTTGCGGATATCGCAGAGCAATAGTTTGCCCCGCATGCGCGGGGATGATCCGGACGGCAAGTGGGCCACGACCGCAGGCTGCGGGTTTGCCCCGCATGCGCGGGGATGATCCGGTCCCATACGACGGGCCGGTGCCACTCGCTGAGTTTGCCCCGCATGCGCGGGGATGATCCGTGCAGACGCTGACGAATAATCTTGACCAGCGTGTTTGCCCCGCATGCGCGGGGATGATCCGTGCAGGAGACGGAGCATCAGATGGCCTTGTTCGTTTGCCCCGCATGCGCGGGGATGATCCGGTGAAGCGGGTGACCGTCCCGGTGGCGATGTAGTTTGCCCCGCATGCGCGGGGATGATCCGAAGGATGCCGAAGCCAAGAAGCAGAAGGCCGAGTTTGCCCCGCATGCGCGGGGATGATCCGGTCGTACGAGTAGGTGAACGTGGGGCCGGTCCGTTTGCCCCGCATGCGCGGGGATGATCCGAAGGCGAACGCGAAGCTGACGGAAGCGCAGTCGTTTGCCCCGCATGCGCGGGGATGATCCGGCGAACACGGCAGTCGCCGCCGCACAGGCGAAGTTTGCCCCGCATGCGCGGGGATGATCCTGTTACAGTGCGACAAAACGTCTCCCAGTCGCCGTTTGCCCCGCATGCGCGGGGATGATCCGTAGTCGTAGATGGCGCGTGTCGCACAGCTGACGTTTGCCCCGCATGCGCGGGGATGATCCGAGCAGTAGTAAAAAACACAGGGCAAAACACAGGTTTGCCCCGCATGCGCGGGGATGATCCGGGCAGGGCACGCCAAGCGTGGGCGACGGAGAAGTTTGCCCCGCATGCGCGGGGATGATCCGGGAGAAGCCTCAGATGAGTCTTGATTATCTCGGTTTGCCCCGCATGCGCGGGGATGATCCGAAACCGGTCAAGCTGCCCAAGATCACGGTGGAGTTTGCCCCGCATGCGCGGGGATGATCCGTACTATATATAATTACCAAAAAACAGCCGAAAGTTTGCCCCGCATGCGCGGGGATGATCCGTCCCAGCACTGTGCGCCATAGCTACCGTCCATGTTTGCCCCGCATGCGCGGGGATGATCCGGGCAGGGTACGCCAAGCGTGGGCGACGGAGAAGTTTGCCCCGCATGCGCGGGGATGATCCGTCGGGAACGGCCATCAACCCGATTGATAATAGGTTTGCCCCGCATGCGCGGGGATGATCCGCATGTACTCCACGGTGACGGTCTGGCCGCCGTGTTTGCCCCGCATGCGCGGGGATGATCCGAAGTAGGCAAAATAGAAAGCAGCAGAGATGATGTTTGCCCCGCATGCGCGGGGATGATCCGGACACGAAGATGCCGAACTATCGCAAGCATTGGTTTGCCCCGCATGCGCGGGGATGATCCGGCGTTGACATCGCGGCTGGGGAAGCCGCTGACGTTTGCCCCGCATGCGCGGGGATGATCCGCTGCCGCCGAACGATTTGCCGATTTTCGAACCGTTTGCCCCGCATGCGCGGGGATGATCCGGAACCCTTTTTAATCATTCGACCGATGGAGGTGTTTGCCCCGCATGCGCGGGGATGATCCGGAAGGTGTCATAATGTCCAGTATCAACAAAACGTTTGCCCCGCATGCGCGGGGATGATCCGTTCTTCACGTAGGGCGGCCATCTGTCTGAGCAGTTTGCCCCGCATGCGCGGGGATGATCCGCACCGTTTGCAAGGAGTCCTGTCTGCCGTATAGTTTGCCCCGCATGCGCGGGGATGATCCGTACGAGGCCGACCACATGTTTCAGGCGAAGGCGTTTGCCCCGCATGCGCGGGGATGATCCGCGTATAGGCCGGTTCCTCGCAACACAGGCAGGGTTTGCCCCGCATGCGCGGGGATGATCCGACCACAGCGGACAATGCGCTCTCATTGGCGCAGTTTGCCCCGCATGCGCGGGGATGATCCGCTTTTTGACGTGGTGGTGCTGGAATTGTCCGAGTTTGCCCCGCATGCGCGGGGATGATCCGCAACAGAGATGATACACAATGACAGAACAGGAGTTTGCCCCGCATGCGCGGGGATGATCCTGGTTTTGGATAGTTCCGCCACGGTCGCTTCCAGTTTGCCCCGCATGCGCGGGGATGATCCGTCATCATTACAACACACCTCCGATGCCCGCGTGTTTGCCCCGCATGCGCGGGGATGATCCGGTTCGCCACGCTTCCACCCAGTCGGAGGCGGAGTTTGCCCCGCATGCGCGGGGATGATCCGGATGCCTGAGCATCGAGAACACCGCGTCATCGGTTTGCCCCGCATGCGCGGGGATGATCCGGGGGCGACATTGACGTGTTGACCCAAAACCCAGTTTGCCCCGCATGCGCGGGGATGATCCGACCAAGGTCGAATACGCGGACCTCGTGGAAGTGTTTGCCCCGCATGCGCGGGGATGATCCGGTATGTCACAACGGCGGCAGCAACACCGCAACGTTTGCCCCGCATGCGCGGGGATGATCCGTGATGAGGAATGCGGCACGTTCAACGCGCCTGGTTTGCCCCGCATGCGCGGGGATGATCCGAAGCGCCCGACATGGCATATCATGGGGTACTTGTTTGCCCCGCATGCGCGGGGATGATCCGTTATGGCACCCAGTGCTGGGACTTGTGGGCGAGTTTGCCCCGCATGCGCGGGGATGATCCGGTTCCGGGCCGTCTTCGCGGCATGGGCCCCATGTTTGCCCCGCATGCGCGGGGATGATCCGATTATATCATCGGATACGATTCATTGGACCCCGTTCGCCCCGCATGCGCGGGGATGATCCGGGTGATTATGCGTTCCGCAGTTTCGACAAGACGTTTGCCCCGCATGCGCGGGGATGATCCGTGGCGAAGATGTGGGGCAACGCCTTCTGCTCCGTTTGCCCCGCATGCGCGGGGATGATCCGGACGTCTGCATCTACAGCGTGACGGCTTACTAGTTTGCCCCGCATGCGCGGGGATGATCCGAACAATGGTTCGACAAACTGGATGGAGTGGAAGTTTGCCCCGCATGCGCGGGGATGATCCTGACCGGAATGTCAATCAGGAACTTGTCAGTAGGTTTGCCCCGCATGCGCGGGGATGATCCGTGCCCACGGATGTTGAACGTGCCCCATACACCGTTTGCCCCGCATGCGCGGGGATGATCCGCAAATGATGATAAAACTTTTACAGTATCAGGAGTTTGCCCCGCATGCGCGGGGATGATCCGCGGACAACTGACCGATGCTCCGAAGCCGCCCCGTTTGCCCCGCATGCGCGGGGATGATCCGACTGTCGGTATCACCGCCCGTGACGGTAACGCGTTTGCCCCGCATGCGCGGGGATGATCCGGACGTGATGAAGGCGCTCGTGGCCCTCAAGGAGTTTGCCCCGCATGCGCGGGGATGATCCGAAAAAAGAACCGCCGAAACCCTCAACAAGCTGCAGGTTTGCCCCGCATGCGCGGGGATGATCCGCCAGTGGGCGGGCATTCGATGGACGTTCCCCTGTTTGCCCCGCATGCGCGGGGATGATCCGCGGGCGGCAAGCACGCACGAATAGGCGTTCAGGTTTGCCCCGCATGCGCGGGGATGATCCGCACAGGCTTGCCACGATGTCGCTTATGAAGTCGTTTGCCCCGCATGCGCGGGGATGATCCGGCGTAGGCGTCTACCACTTCGCGCACACGGAAGTTTGCCCCGCATGCGCGGGGATGATCCGCAACCGAAGGCATCGGATACGTCAACCCCGATGTTTGCCCCGCATGCGCGGGGATGATCCGCACTACACGCCGGGCCGCGCCGGCCACCGCATGTTTGCCCCGCATGCGCGGGGATGATCCGAGGGAAGTTGTAGCGGCTTGTAGTAGGCGAGAGTTTGCCCCGCATGCGCGGGGATGATCCGTACGCCAATTGCCTGACCATCGCGCAACGTCTGTTTGCCCCGCATGCGCGGGGATGATCCGCGGTTTCAACGTGTTTTCTATAAACGCGCGTTGTTTGCCCCGCATGCGCGGGGATGATCCGCTCGCCCATAACGACGGCACCGTTCGCACCGGGTTTGCCCCGCATGCGCGGGGATGATCCGGTTGCCGATGGCGTCCACAGCCATACCGATACGTTTGCCCCGCATGCGCGGGGATGATCCACCTATGGTCGATCAGATCACCCAAATGCTTGAGTTTGCCCCGCATGCGCGGGGATGATCCGGGCACGACCATAGCGTCTATGGCGATGACCGAGTTTGCCCCGCATGCGCGGGGATGATCCGTCAAGTCGGCGCTTGACGTGCAGGGCCTCGCCGTTTGCCCCGCATGCGCGGGGATGATCCGGTGTTCATCCACCTTATCGGCGGTCTGCATGGGTTTGCCCCGCATGCGCGGGGATGATCCGCATTCACATCACCGTAGAACTTGTCAAGGTCAGTTTGCCCCGCATGCGCGGGGATGATCCGCATTCACATCACCGTAGAACTTGTCAAGGTCAGTTTGCCCCGCATGCGCGGGGATGATCCGTTCGCAATGGTCATGACGTCTTCGTAGCGTAAGTTTGCCCCGCATGCGCGGGGATGATCCGGCGGCTATGGGTATCGCCGGCATCGGCGGTAAGTTTGCCCCGCATGCGCGGGATGATCCGGTGCGAACCATTGTTTTTGATGAGATTTTTCCGTTTGCCCCGCATGCGCGGGGATGATCCGTGGCCACGGATGTTGAACACGCCCCACACACCGTTTGCCCCGCATGCGCGGGGATGATCCGACCATCGCGCCGAGTTGAACGAGAAAATCGTCGTTTGCCCCGCATGCGCGGGGATGATCCGACGGACGCACCACCGTCATACCCAAGGTCGACGTTTGCCCCGCATGCGCGGGGATGATCCGAGTCGCCGTGGATTTAAATTCTTTGACCTCGAGTTTGCCCCGCATGCGCGGGGATGATCCGGAAAACCCTCTCGAAATCTAGTTGTTCCCGTTGTTTGCCCCGCATGCGCGGGGATGATCCGCGTCCTCCTTTCCATTTCTCTGGTGGGATTGGGTTTGCCCCGCATGCGCGGGGATGATCCGAGCAAGGATTCCGACAGGGACTGACCCGACCCGTTTGCCCCGCATGCGCGGGGATGATCCGATCAGCCGGATCATCGAGAACGCGCCCGAGGAGTTTGCCCCGCATGCGCGGGGATGATCCGACGACCGTCTGGTGGCATCACGCGCTGGTGCGGTTTGCCCCGCATGCGCGGGGATGATCCGATACGGTCGGGGTCGGAGTCGGTGTCCTGCTCGTTTGCCCCGCATGCGCGGGGATGATCCGACCATCAACATACATGCGGACGGGACCATGACGTTTGCCCCGCATGCGCGGGGATGATCCGCATGCGAGCTGCGCTTCGCCGGCACGCTGTTGGTTTGCCCCGCATGCGCGGGGATGATCCGCCGGCGCGCCCGAAGCCGACGCGACCGGACTGGTTTGCCCCGCATGCGCGGGGATGATCCGGCTGGGTCGCGGGCCGCAACATGGACTGGGGCGTTTGCCCCGCATGCGCGGGGATGATCCGCGTTGCCGTCCAAGCCCCAGCGACTTCCGCTGGTTTGCCTGTGTTTTGTCAAGTTGGAGTAGGCCGTTTCGGCGTTTCTTTTAGTCCATGTGAGCGGCGGGTTTCAGGCCGTTTCGGCGTTGGCCGGTCCTGCTGGTTGTTGGTTATTGCATTGGTTATTGCATGAGGGCGTGGGTCTTGCGCCAGGATTCGCCCTCGAAGCGGATCATCCGTCCGTGGTGGACGGTGCGGTCGATGATCGCGGCGGCCATGTTGGGGTCGCCGAAGATCCTGCCCCATCCGCTGAACTCGATGTTGGTGGTGTAGATGATGCTCTGGGTCTCGTACGCGTTGGTGACGACCTGGAACAGGAGCCTGCTGCCGTCCTCGTCGATGGGCACGTAGCCGAGTTCGTCGATGACGAGCAGCGGGGTCCTGCCGATCGCGGCGAGTTCCCGGTCGAGCCGGTTGTCCGATTGGGCCCTGAGGAGCCGCATGACCAGGCCTGCGGCGGTGAAGTAGCGTGCGGGTATGCCCTTGCGGCATGCGTTCCTGCCGAGCGCGATGGCGAGGTGGGTCTTGCCGGTGCCGGGAGGGCCGAACAGGACGAGGTCGTCGTGGCCGGCGATGAAGTCGAGGGTCGTGATCTGCCCGCGCCCGTAGTCGACGGGGAAGCGGATCGGGGTCCAGTCGTAGCCGCCGAGCTCCTTGTCGGCGGGGAATCCGGCGGCCTTGAGCAGGCGTGAGCGTTTGGAGCGTTCCCTGGATTCGATCTCGGCGTTCATCCACGATTCCATGAATTCCATCTGGCTGGGGGTCGCGTCCGCGAGCTGGTCGGCGAGGACCTGGCGGGTCAGAGGCAGCCGTCTGGCCAGGGTCATGATCGTTGCGATTCTTTCGCCGGTGGACGCGCGCCTGCGTTTCATGTCGGGCATGACGACCGGCGGACGGTGGGTTCCCATGGTCAGGCCTCCTTCCTTTCCCATGGCTGTCGGGGTTTCATGAACACGTCGTATCCGGTCAGGTCGGGTACCGACTGCTCGTACGGCTTCTCGCCGGCGGCGATGCGCCGGGCCATGGTGGTCACACTGGCCTCGTCGATCGCGTGCCCCTGTTCGACCAGGTGCTCTCCGGCCCGGACGGCGGCCTCGAAGCCGGACGCGGCGCTGGCCTTGGCGATGACGCGGAACGTGGTCCTGCGTGTCTTGGCGTCCATGCGGTCGATGGCGATCCTGAGTTTGTCGGGGAAATCGTCACGGATGGTGGAATCGGTCCATGCGTGGGTCTTGCGGCTCAACGCGGGCAGGAGCGTGGCGGGGTTGCGCACCGTGGCCGGCGAATCCCCGTACACGCGCGGCAGTCTGGCACAGGTGCGTCCGTCCTGGGTGCGGATCGTCACGTCGAACGCGCGCAGACCCACGTCGAGAGTCCAGCCGCGCCACGAGGGGCCGGCGAGGTAGTAGTTGCCGTCGATCTGCACACGCCCGTCCTTGTCGGCCTTCCTCACCTCCCAACGGATCGCGTCGTACGGCTTGGCGGGAAGCGGCTGCATATCCATCTTCTCACCGGCGAACAGGCCGCCGATCGGCGCGCCCTTGCGGTAATGCGTCTCCTTGGCCATCGCGTCGCAACGCTCCAGCATGTACCGGGTCAGTTGGCCGTGGGACTCTGCGTTGAGCATGGGCACCATGATGTTGCGGCGCAGGAACCCGACCGCGTTCTCCACGCTGCCCTTTTCGTTGCCCGAGTTCGGGTTGCAGAACCTGGTCTCCAGCCGGTAATGCTCCACGAACAGTTCGAACACGTGCACGACGGTGACCTTGTCCCACGCGATCCGATGGCCGGCGCCGGTGGCGTTGTCAAGCACCAGCGTCAGGGGGACCGCGCCTATGTGCTCGAACACCGTGCGCAGCCCCGCGCACACGCATTCGGCGTTCTCCCCGGGCAGGGCCACGCAGTAGCGCATGTTCGAATACGGGAACGTGACGACCAGGCAATGCACGTCGACCCGGTCCCCGCCGACCACGGCCTGCGCCATGCCGAAATCGACCTGCGCCTCGCCCGGATGCCACTTGAGCTCCAGATACCCGTCCGACGGGAGGCGATGCTCCTCGCGCCACCGTTTCACGTACCGCTGCACCGGCGAATACGAGCCCTCGTAGCCCTTCTCCGACACGAGTCTGTCGTACACGCGCTTGGCGGTGTGCCGCTGCTTGCGGGGCATGAACCGGTCCGCCTGCAGCCACCCGTCCACCGTCGCCCTGAACGGATCGAGCTTCGACGGCCGCGATACGGAGCGCTCCGGTCCGGGAGAGCAATCCTCCCTCCCGGCGTACTTCGCGACCGTGTCGCGGGCCACGCCCACCTCTTTCGCGATGCTCCTCCATGACATGCCATGCGCGTCAAGCACCCTGATACGTTGTTGTACGGACACCGGTACCGTCATTCCTTTCCTTTCCCGAGAAAACCGAACGGTTTGACTTTCAACTCGGGAAACTAGTCCAGGCAGGACGGGCCGGTGTTCGTTTCTCACCACACGCTGAAGTGGACCAGAACCTGCCGCTCACATGGAAGACATCCACACGCTCACACGGCCCACTTTCTATTGAACAGACACAGGTTTGCCCCGCATGCGCGGGGATGATCCGCACTGGAGTTCGTGGACATGGACGCGGCCGACGTTTGCCCCGCATGCGCGGGGATGATCCGAACGAGCCGAACAGGGAGCCGATCTTACCCAAGTTTGCCCCGCATGCGCGGGGATGATCCGGATATCGTGCAGGACACGAAGTGGTTCGCGTAGTTTGCCCCGCATGCGCGGGGATGATCCGCATTCGGCAACGGCGGCAAAATCGGCAAATCAGTTTGCCCCGCATGCGCGGGGATGATCCGGCGAATCTGGACGCGAAGCTGCGAGGCACGATGGAGACCGTTTGCCCCGCATGCGCGGGGATGATCCGGAAAAGCTCTGGAACGTGGAGTTGCTGCCGTAGTTTGCCCCGCATGCGCGGGGATGATCCGACGTGGCTCCCGAGGCTCGCGTGCATCTCAACGTTTGCCCCGCATGCGCGGGGATGATCCGATGAGGTCACCGACCCTGGCAAGCCGCTGGTAGTTTGCCCCGCATGCGCGGGGATGATCCGGGCGACAAGCAACGGATAGTGCCTATATCGGAGTTTGCCCCGCACGCGCGGGGATGATCCGGCGGTGACAGCGCAAGACACGTTAGCCACGAAGTTTGCCCCGCATGCGCGGGGATGATCCGGAAATCAGCGACTTCCTCTCGCTGGCAACAAGTTTGCCCCGCACGCGCGGTGAACTGCGCCCCGGAAGTTGGACGTGGTTTATTAAGGGTACCTGATTAGGCTGTGAGGGACATGTTCCGGAATTCCTCCGGGGTGTGTCCCTCCAGTCGTATCTGGCGTCGTCTGGTGTTCCAGTGGATGATGTACGCGTCCAGTTCGTTCTTGAACTCCTCGTACGAGGCGAACCGGCGGCCGGTGTGGAACTCGTCCTTGAGGTGGCCGAACACCTGCTCGGTGGCGGCGTTGTCGATGCAGTTGCCCTTGCGGCTCATGGACTGGCGGATGCCCAGTTCCCCGAGCCTGTTCCGCCACCAGTCGTGCTGGTATTGCCATCCCATGTCGCTGTGGAGTATGGGATCGGCGCCTTCGGGCAGCTTCTCCTCGAGCATGGCGAGCAGCCGTTGCTGCTGGGCGAGGTCGGGGTGCCGGCTGACATCCCAGGCCACAATCTCCTTGGATCCCATGTCGTATATGGGCGCGAGGTACGCCTTGCCGCCCGCCGCCCTGAACTCGGTGACGTCCGTGCCCAGCTTCGCCCACGGCCGGTCGGCCGCGAAGTCGCGTTCCAGCAGGTTCGGCGGCTTCGCGCCCGTATCGCCTTGGTATGAGCTGTATCTGCGGTATGGGTTCGGGCGGCGTATGGCGCACTTCAATCCCATGCGGCGCATAACCCTGAGCACGCTCTTATGGCTCACGCGCACGCCGAACTCGTATACGAGGCACATGCGCACCTGCCGGTGGCCGCACCCGTTGGGCGTGCGATGGAAGACCTCGGCGACCATCGGCTCGATATCCGGCCGGGTGACCGGCTCGGGATGCGAAAGGAGATAGTAGTAGGTGCTTCTCGCCAATCCCGCGATTTTCAACAGGCACCGGAGCGGATGGCCGAGCCCCGCCAGCGTCGAGACGATCACCGACTTCTCCCGGTTGTCGGCCTCGGCGCCAGCAGAGCGCGGGCTTTTTCCAGATACGCGACCCTCGCCTTGAGATACGCGTTCTCCTCCTCGAGGAGCTGTTCGCGCGTGGGAGCCGGTTTCGGTTTGGATTTCGCGCCCTTCGGCCTGCCCTTGGGCTTCGGGCGCAGCGCCTCCGGCCCTCCGCGACGATAGTCCTGGCACCACTGTTTCAGACACGTCCGGCTGGCGATGCCATAACGTTCCATGACCTCCGGCCTGCTCATCCCACGTTCCAGATGGTCGAGCACAGCGGCGAGCTTCGTCTCGTAATCGTATTTCCTGTTGCCCTCGCGTTCTCCCATGAGCGCCGCCTCTCCGCCGATCCGGTATGACAACAACCATTCTCTCGTGGTTTCCTTGGACACACCAAGCCGGCGGGCGAGCGACTTGGCGCCGATCCCATCGCGAATCAACCCGACGACGATTCTCATATACTCGACATCGTATGAACCCCTGCGTTTCCGTGACATAGAAAACCGCACCTCCAAATCATCGGACATGAATTACTCCAGTCCAACAATCGGGGTGCGGTTCACGGGGGGATGATCCGTTGCCGTCGGTGTCGGCCTTGACGCCGAAGTAGTTTGCCTCGCACGAGCGGGGATGATCCGGAGATAGCCGACGCACTGGAATCGGCCGCAGGGTTTGCCCCGCACGCGCGGGGATGATCCGTTTTGGGGGTCAAGAATTTCATCTTCGGACATGTTTGCCCCGCACGCGCGGGGATGATCCGGAAAGCGCGGCCGTTTGTGACGCCCTACGCGAGTTTGCCCCGCACGCGCGGGGATGATCCGGCGTCGAACAGTTCCGATTGGCTTGGTTCCTCGTTTGCCCCGCACGCGCGGGGATGATCCGTAACCTCCCCCGAAACCTTCAAAACGCTTACGGTTTGCCCCGCACGCGCGGGGATAATCCGGAATGAAAAGACGGGGATAACCCCCCGACTGATGTTCCGGTCTAAAGAGCCGGTTGCGTGGGATCCCCGTTACTTCGATTCTACCATACGCGTTTGCCCCGCACGCGCGGGGATGATCCGGCCGGCGGCGCTGGCATTCCGATTCACTGGCAGTTGTCCCGCATGCGCGGGGGTGATTCTTCCAGACAGTCGTCCATCGCCCGTGCCACTTCAGTTGTCCCGCATGCGCGGGGGTGATTCAGACAATTCCATGAGCATTAGGGGCATCCTGTTAAGACAACCTGCCATGCCCAAACTGTAGGATGACCCCAGTGAGTCTAAGCCGGCCACGTATATCGCCTATGACTGGGAGGAAGTCAAGAATCAGGCAACAAATCGTGTATGTCCTCAGTACCTAGCGCTTTCATCAGGCATAAAGCCGTCCGAACTCGCATATCTCGTACGTCGTACATGCCGCGCTTATAGTCGCCTACTCGGTTGGCGCTTAGGCCGCTGGCGCTGCCAACTTGCTCTAGCGTCAAGCCGCGTTGCTTTCGCAACTCTCTCATACCCATATTGGCTCATTTCCCTAGCTGGGTTGTGGGTCCGATTATATGTTCAAAACTGAATGGCTGTGGATGAGCAGAACAATGAAACTGCACGGCCCTTACACACCAAAATTGGAAGATTCGCATTGTTATGTGTGCCGTCCTCAATATCAACGCACATGATGGATTTGGACGGTTATCGGTTCAGACTGTCGCGGTCGAGTAAGAACTGCTTGAGGCCCATCGTCGTGATGCCGTTTTCGTCATGACTGACGCGAACATTGCCGCCAACGATGATAACTTTTCTGAACGAATCTCCGATGTTGAGCAATGGTCTTTTCTCTTGAGCTTGTTTGTCTTCGTCGGGCAGCGCGAAAGCCGATTGGATGTAGTATCGGTTGCTTCCTAGATTGGCTACAAAATCAACTTCCACTTGACGATGACTGGTTGTTCCGTTGTCTCGTTGAGGCAAGTTCACGATGCCAACGTCCACTGAATATCCTCGCAGCTTCAGTTCGTTGTAGATGATGTTCTCCATGATATGAGTCTCTTCTTGTTGCCTGAAGTTGAGTCGAGCGTTACGAAGGCCGATATCCTCGAAGTAATACTTCGACAGAGCCCCAATATGTCGGCGTCCTTTGATGTCATATCGTGAGGCTTTCGTGATGAGGAACGCATCTTCGAGATAGCCAAGGAATTTGACAATGGTCGGCTGCGAAATGCTAAGTTTGGCCGCGCTCTTGAATGTGTGTTCCAGTCGTGTCGGATTAGTCAAGGAGCCGATACCTGACGCGAGAACATCCACAAGTTCCGAGAAGCCAGCTTCGTTGCGTATGTTATTGCGCTCGATGATGTCTCGCAGATAGATCTCATCCATCAAATGATTCAGATATGCGGTTTTGGCCGTGTCATCTGGTTGCGCGAGAACCAGCGGCAGGCCACCAAACGTCATGTAATCGTTCCACGCATCCGTCCAGTCGCCTTGGACGGCCGCGTAGTATTCGGCGAAACTCAAGGGGTGAACTCGGATTTCATCACCGCGGCCTCTAAACTCGGTGATGATATCCGTCGAAAGAAAGCGTGAGTTGCTGCCGGTCACGTATACATCGGCGTTGCCAAAATGCAGGAAACCATTGAGCACATCTTCGAAGTCGGGCATGAATTGCACTTCATCGAGCATGACGTAATATAGGCCGTTGTCTTTGATTGAGTTCTTGACATACTGGTAGCACACATCCGGATCGCGAAGACTCTTGTTGGCTCGATCATCGAGTGCTATCTCGATGATGTGGTCTTCGGGCACTCCGGAATCCAACAAATGCTGTTTGAACAAGGTAAACAGTAGATATGATTTGCCGCATCGGCGTATGCCGGTGACGATTTTCACCAAACCGTTGTGTTTGCGATCGATGAGTTGCTGTAGGTAGTCATCTCTGGCGATGGTCTTCATGGAGCACTCCTATTTTGAGAAAATCCAATTTATGCACTTTTTCTAAAGTAAAGTCTAGTTGATGAACCAAAGGGTTTCATGCATGGTAAAGCTCTATTTTGAAAAACCTGAACAGTTTAGCTTTTTGAAAAATACAGAAGATTGGGATACTGCTGAGCAGGTCCTAGTTGAGCATCTGGAAGAACGTTTTCAGCCCGGAAGCGTTAACGAAATGATTATTCGGAGGTCTGGACACCGGGATGTTATTCAGAGCTGGCACTAGTTCTATTGAGGAACGGTGCGATTGTGTTTGGCATTGGGTCTGGGGTGCGTGGATTGAAATGATTCCCAGCGGCGCACTAGTCCCCACTGCCTGAAACTCATTGTGAGCAGAGGGCAATTAGGCGGACACGAAAACTTTGATAACTTAACAGTGTTGCCGAATGCCGGTTGTAATCTGCGTAGTGAGAGTGCGTTACACAAGATTGCGTAAATGAGTTGCGACTACCGACGTCTAGCCTACTGGGCTAGTGAGGATAAGAGAGCGGGTTTCCGGCATGGAATTGTCCCCGCTATGGACGTTGCCACTCATGGTGGCAGACATGGGGATACATCTCCTTGCGACGGCTAAACCGAACGTCTGGAACTGTATAATTGGGCCCACCGAATATAAGTGAGGTGGGCAATGAGTCTAAGGGAACTAAGGCAGAAGCGAGGATATACCCAACGCCAACTAGCCGATAAAATCGACGGAGTCGGTTATGGGCGTATCGCTGATTACGAGAACGGACGGCGTCCGATTGAGGGTATGTCGCTTGGCGTTGCGCTGAAAATTTGCGACGCGCTTAAGGTGAGTAACCCTCGCAAACTGTTAGAGGCTGAGAGGCCGAAAGAAAACACTAGCGAAAGCTAGGTGTGAGCCCTATGAATCTTTAGCGTAGGCCGGTTAGCGGCTTAATCAGGTGCAAGTCCTGACTACGCACGACGGTGGCTAGAATCTAGTCGCCTAACATAAATGCCCCATGAGTACCGCAAATACTCATGGGGCTGACCTTTATCAATTGAGAGATTAAAAAGGCGGTACTCATTGTACCGCCTCACGCGGAAGTGAGGAAACCATGAGTAAGTGTGTCGCGGCCGTTGCCGCATTAATCGCCTTGATGTCGTTAGCCGCTTGCGGTACCGATACCGCGAACATCCCCCAATGTCTCAATGAAGACGGTTCCGGCCAAACGGGACTCTGCTACTGGGGCTCGGCCCAGATGGGCAACGGTAGGGGCACTGGCCTGTACGTCTACCGTGACGGTGTGCTAATCGGTGAACGCTACTAAGGAGTGTGCGTTATGTCTACTGAAACTCGCTACTTGGGGGTGGTGACGTTTTGTTGGACTTCGTTGTCTGTATGGTCGTTGGTCAGTGTACCGGATGGTTTCAGACGACGAGCCCGAGCTGGATGCGTTTGTCCATGATGCTCATGCCGTATTCGGTCTTGATGCGCTTGTCGCGGTACCAGACCATGTACTCGTCGAGCATCGCGGTGAACTCGTCGATCGTCACGCCCCGGAAGCTCCTCTTGTGGAAGAACTCCTGCTTGAGACGGCCGAAGAACCCCTCCGCGGCCGCATTGTCCGGCGAACAGCCCTTCGCGCTCATCGACCGGGTCAGCCCGTGCTCGGTGCAGATGCGGATCCATTCCGGCCACCGGTAATGGCAACCCCTGTCCGAGTGGATGATCGGCGTCTCGCCGGGCCTGGGCGTGGCGCACGCGTCGCGAAGCATGCCGTTGGCCAGGGCGGCGTTGGGGCTCGTGCCGATCGTCCAGGCGACGGGCATGCCGTCATGGCAGTCGATGACCGGCGACAGGTACACCTTGCCCGCCGGGATCGAGAACTCGGTGATGTCCGTGACCCACAGCCGGTTCGGCGCGGTGGCGTGGAAGTCGCGGTTCACGAGATTCGCGGGTGCGCCGCCGATCTCGCCCTTGTACGAACTGTAGCGCTTCGCGCTCTTGAGCACGGGGACCATGCCGTGGCTGGTCATCAGGCGCATGATGCGCTTGGCCGACACGATGATGCCCGCGCTTTTGAGCTCGAGGTGGATGCGCTTGTACCCGTAACGCCTCCTGCTGCTCCCGAACGCCTCGCGCACCAGGGACAGGAGGTTCGCGTTCTTGTCCGGCCGGCGCATGGCCTTCAACTGGTAGTAGTACGTGCTGCGCGCGATGCCGACCTCCTTCAGCAGGCTCTCCGCGTTCACGCCCAACGTCTCACTGATGTCCTTGATCAGGGTCGTCTTCTCTCGGCTTGTCAGGTTGTCCGGGTCTGCGCCCGGCTCTTTTCCCACCAGTTCCGCCGCACCCTTCATGATCGCCAACCGGATCTCCATGGCCCGCTGTTCGGCGCGCAGACGCTCGAGGTCGGCGCGCAACGTGGCGATCTCGCCGCGCAGCGCGTCCGGATCGTCCTGCTGCGAGGAATCCCCGCGTTCCGGTTCCCTCTTCGCCACCATGAGTCCTTTCGCGTCTCCGAGCTGTTTTGCTTCAATGTTTGTTCGACAGGTTCGGCAGTGTTTTTCCGTAGTGTGG
>OOCU01000223.1_pt1 | contig 63794 bp, 54 predicted proteins | sample 1671781 | NCBI WGS metagenome assembly OOCU01 (sample SAMN06348192, study PRJEB24527) | human gut metagenome | reverse complement strand
TCAATGAAGAAGGAAATAAACAAATTTTTATATTTTTATAGATTTTTGGCAACGGCTATCTAAATGAAAAGATTATTAGTAGTTTTTGTAGTTTTATTAACATTTCAAGCGGTAGCTTTAGCTTCTCCTAAAAATATAGATTTGCGAGAATATCAGCAAGCTACTGGTACAATTAATGTATTAGCAGCACCTTTTGAAAATGACAATTTTTATCTAGCTACATTTAATTTTGATGAACAAAATAAAGGTGATAAAGTTAATTTTTATCAAGGAACTTGTATTGTAGATAAGGAAAATCAAAAAGTATTACAGCCTTTATTAGTAAAAAGAGTTATTGGTAGCGAAGATAAAGTGTCAGAAGTTGTGCTAAATAAGCGACAAGAAATGCCATATTTGCAGGATTTTAGAACAGTACAAACAAATTCTAAAAAGCCAAAAGTTTATACAGGTGGAGATGCTACAAATATTGTATTATTAGGAAGATATAAGGTAGTTACTTCAATGGGAACTTTTGATGATTGCATAGGTATAAAAATTTATAATGAAGAAACTGGCGAAGGCATGATACAATATTTAGCTAAAGGTTATGGTGTTGTTTATTTAGAAGGTGTACATTCTGATGGTAGTAAAGTAGAAATCGCTTATTTAAGTGAAATTAGACCATTAGATAAAGCTCAAATCGAAGAATTCAAAACAAAATATTTCGTTTGATAAAAAGACAAGAAACTGGTGTAAGTACTTAATTTACACCAGTTTTTTTATATAAAGATATAATCTCTATCTGGATATTATGAAAAAGATTTTACATATATTTTACATTCATTTTACTTTTTTCTACTAGAAAGCATTACTCACTTATTTATATAATTAAATAGCAATCGAGCGAATTTTATTTTGAAAATATGTGTTAGAAAATTATTTTGGAGGAATATTTAATGAGTGAGGGTTTGAAAATTGCTTTTGAATTATTAGGCGGTTTGGCATTATTTATCTACAGTATGAACATGATGAGCCAAGGTTTACAGAATATGGCTGGAGAAAAAATGCGTTATGTACTTAGCGTATTAACTAAAAATCCAGTTGTAGGTGTATTAGCTGGTGCATTAGTTACATGTGTATTACAAAGTTCTAGTGCTACAACAGTAATGGCTATCGGTTTTGTTAGTGCTGGATTAATGAGATTACCACAAGCAATTTCCATTATTTTTGGTGCAAATATCGGAACAACAATGACTGCTCAATTAATTGCTTTTAAACTTAGCGATTATATTTGGCCAATCGTATTTATCGGTTTTATGGTTTATTTCTTTGCTAAAAGTGATAAATTAAAAAATATTGGTCAGACAGTATTTTTCTTTGGTTTATTATTCGCAGGTATCGAAATCATGGGCTCTACTATGAAGCCTCTTGTAAATGCACCAATCTTTACAGAACTTATCGCTAGTGTACATGATAATCCAATTTTAGGTTTATTGTTAGGTACAGTTATGACAGTAATTGTACAGAGTTCTAGTGCTACAATTGCAGTATTACAGAACTTTGCAGCTCAAGCTGGTGTAGATGGTAACAGTATCATCGGTCTTCAAGGTGCATTACCTATTTTATTAGGTGATAATATCGGTACAACAATTACTGCTTTATTAGCTTCTATTGGTCAATCTAAAAATGCAAAACGTACAGCTGTAGCTCATAGTGTATTCAATATCACAGGTAGTATCGTGTTCTTATGTGTATTACCATTATTTGCTCAGTTTGTAATGTATATTTCTCCTGTTGGACCAGAAACAGCAGTTATTTCTCGTCAAATTGCAAATGCACATACTTCATTTAATTTAATAAATACTTTATTATGGTTACCACTTATTCCAATAATGGTAAAAATAGTTTGCTTTATTGTTCCAGATAGAAAACCAGCTCTATCTACAGAACAAGTTAAGTCTGAAGCTGTTTAATATAATAAATGATAATATAGAAATAAAAAGCGAAGAAATTTTTCTTCGCTTTTTTTATTTTTTATTTTGGATAAAAAATAAAACTGTGCTTTAATTTTTATTTTAAAGCACAGTCTTTTTTAGATTTTAAAGTTTTTCAATGATACTATTATAAATATTATCTAATTCTTCTTGTGTTGGTTGATTAGCAATACGAATCATATCATGGAAGATATTGAGTCCTGCTTCTTCAAATTCTTTTTGTACGAGAGCAATGCTTTGTCCACCCCAGCCATAAGAACCAAAAGCTAAAGCTTGACGGTCATTTTTCTTAGGTACTAGACCTTTGAGGTAGCATAAGAAGGCAGCTACATTTGGCATCATACCATTATTTAAAGTAGGAGAGCCAACAGCGATATATTTACTATCAAGAACTTCAGTCATGATATCAGAATAATGATTAGTTTTTAAATCGAAGAATTTTGCACAAATTCCTTTTGCTTGGAATGCTTCTGTGATTGTTTTAGCCATAATTTCTGTAGAATTCCACATGCTGTCAAATACTACAACAGCTTTATGTTCATCAGCTTCAAAATTACTCCATTTTGCGTATAAATCTAAAATATCTTTAATATGTTTACGCCAGCTTATGCCATGACCTGTTAAAATCATGTCAATATCAAGTGTGGAAACTGTTTTAAGCGCAGTTTGAGCTTGACGACCATAGAGCATTAAAATATTAGCATAGTATTTTTTCGCTTCATGCATTAAAACAGCATAATCAACTTCATCATCAAAACGTTCATTAGTAGCGAGATGTTGACCAAAACCATCATTAGAGAAAAGAATTTTTTCTTCTGGGCAATAAGTAACCATGCTATCTGGCCAATGAAGCATAGGTACAGGAACGAATTTTAAAGTGCGTTTACCAATATTTATGCTATCACCAGCTTTTACGCCTTGGTAAGTATGTTCACCGCAGAATTTAGCAATATTTTTTAAACCATTTGGTTGGCTGACAAAAATAGTAGCATTAGGGCATTTTTGAGCAATTGCATCTAAAGAACCAGAATGGTCAGCTTCTAAATGATTGCAAACAATATAATCAATTTTTGCTGGGTCAATGATAGAAGAAATACGACTTAAGATTTCATCACTAAAAGTTTTTTTAGTAGCGTCAATTAAAGTGATTTTTTCATCAAGTATTAAATAGGCATTATAAGTGCTACCGCGTCCAGTTTCATAACCATGAAAATTGCGAACGGACCAATCAATGGCACCTACCCAATAAATATCATCACGTATTTTAGTAACTTTCAAGATATCTTCCTCCTGTAAAAATAGTTTTATAGAAATTAAAAATTAGCTGTTTTATTTACAGTAATTATTATACAATTTCAAAACTATAATTACAACATATAGGTAGGGTTATTTAGTAATAAATTGAGAAATGTTATCATTGATTTCTTGGGCATAGATTTTTTTTGCGATAACATCACCATGTAATCCGTCCATAGCATATTCTGTTGGCAATATTGGTGGACTATTCAAAGCTTTTGCTGTATCAATATGTGGCTGTGTGCGAATGAAATCGTTAACTAAATTTAAATTATATTGCCATACTTCAGAGGTTTCTTCATTGAATACCTTTTTTATATTATAAGGATTTATAGGTGCTAAAGTGAGCAGTATAGGTGTGATATTATTTTCATAACATTTTTCTTGGATTGTTTTTAAATCATTGATTACATTTTCGGCAGGCATACCAGCACGAAGACTGTTAGTTCCTCCCATGATTAATAAATATTGTGGGTGGAAAGGCAGTACATCATCATCAAAACGCTGTACCATAGTTTCGCTTGTATCTCCGCTACAAGATAAATTAATAGTAGGGAAATCTAAATAATAAGCATAACTATATGCCCAATCTGTTGGACCAAAAGATAAATGCCCACCTCCATGACTGATACTATCACCAAAAATTGCGATTTTCCAATTGTCTTGAGGTTCATTTTTGAAAATTTGAGCATCAGAATATACGCCAACAGGATTTCCTTCATCATCTAAACCACGTACACGCCAATAAAAAGTGCCAATACGAGGTTTTTCATCATAAAGCTCACCACCTGTGATTATTTTGGCATAAATACGATATTTAGAAGGTGTTGTGCCATTAGGATTTTCTGGAATGTTATCTGTAACTTCTATTTCAAATTGAGTAGCATTTGCATTAGGAATAAACGAATAAACAGGATAGAGAAGTGTAGTGCCGTTTTTTTCATTATAAATAACATGTGGTATAGGTGCATTCATTTGAGGTGCTTGGTTAGTGGAATATAGTTCCTCTAGAGCTGAAAATTTAGTGATAGGATTGTGGTCTATATCCATAGAACGAATACGCCAATAAAGAGGAGTCTTTCCGTTCAGTGCATTTGGGGCAATTTGAGTTAAATCAAGTTGTTTAGCGTTTGTGTAAACAGAGGCTGTATAATATAAATGTTCAGAAGATAATTCTTCATCACTTAAATCATCAGGAATGGTATCAAATAATTCTAATTCATAATAAACAGCATTTAAATCTTCTCTCCATTCTAAAAGAGGCATATTATTGCTAGGGTCTTGTAGAGGAAAGTGAGATAAAGCTACTAAGGCTGGTGCTAATGAAGTTTTTTCTGAAGTTGATATTTGGGCTGTATTTTTTGTTTCTGCATCAATAATATCATTATTTTGTAGGGATAAATGCCAACTTAAAGTTATTAAAATTAAAATGATAAATAAAAATTTTTTGTTCATAAATAAAAATCCTTCATATATAAATAATAAATAGTTAAAAAGATTATATACCTAGGATTTGACTCTAAGTCAAGAAAAAAATAAAATTTTAAATGTTTTTGAAGAAAGACTAGATTTTTTAGAGCTTTATGTGGTACAATATATATCGCGTCTAGCTATTGAATACATAGTATTTAATCTAGCCATCTTGCAAATTGTTTTATAACATGATAAACTATTTTGGTACAATTATAATGATGAAAGGGTGAATTTCTTGCCAAACATTAAATCTTCTATTCTCAGCGTAAAAACAGATGCTATGCGTCGTGCAAAAAATGTTTCTGCTAAATCTGCTATAAAAACTGCTTCTCGTAAAGTTCTTGATGCTGTTGCTGCTGGCAATGCTGAAGAAGCAAAAGCATTACTTGTAATCGCATGCAAAAAAATAGACCAGGCTGCTGCTAACAGATTATTCCATAAAAATTGTGCAGCTCGCCGTAAATCTCGTTTAGCTCGCCGAGTAAACAGCTTAAGCAAATAATTGCTAATCAAAGTAAGGACTGATTTCCAAAAGAAAGCAGTCCTTTTTCGTTTTTATAGATAAATTAATTTATTTTGAGGAGAAAGTTTTATTAAAGATGAATATAGAATATTTTTTAATAAAAAAATGCCATTAAAATAATGGCATAATCTTGTATATTAAGAGTAAAATAAATTATTTTTATTAGATTTTAAAGACAAAATTTTATAAGAAGATTTTCGATTAAAGCAGGCTCATTAGAGCCTGTTTTTAATTTATAATCAGCATCAGCTATATCTATGATCATTTGTTGAATTTTATCTAAACTGAAATTTTGAGCTTGTTTGATGATTTTTTCAGTGATAAATGGATGTAATTTTAAAATAGAAGCTATTTGTTTTGTAGATTGACCTTCACTGAGATAAATTTTTACATGCCAAAGCTGGTCTATTTGACGAGCTAAAAATTTTAATAAACGCAGTGGATGTATACCTGCTTGTTGTTGAATGGTAAATAATTCTAAGGCTGTGGCAATATCTTTATTGCCTAAAGCTTCCCAAAGGCGAAATGTGGAAATTTCAGGGATACTAGAAAAATTATCCTCAAGAAATTGGCGATTGATAAGTGTTTTTTGTGGATAGAGTGTGAGTTTTTGTAATTCTTGGTCTAAAAAGCCAAGGGAGATTTTTTCCATGGATTTTATAGCTTCTAAAAAATAAGCATAAGCTTCTCGATCAAAGCGGAGATTTAGCTCACGAAGGCGAGAGTTGAGCCAGTCATTGATATTCCAATAAGCTATAGCTTCACATTCTACTATAGTGCCAAATTTTTCAATAGTTTTAATGAGTTTTCTGCGTTTATCTATTTTGCCTAAGTTATATTGTAAAATCAATATACTATAATCGGGCATATTGGCGATATAATCTAAAAATAATTGTTCATCTTCTTTATCTTTAGCAGATAACTTGTCTTGAAATATCTTCAAATCTTTGGCGATGATGATATTATGTTCACTGAAAAAAGGAGAACTATCTAATGCTTGTAAAATAGCTTTTGTATCAGCTGTGCTATCGAAATATTGAACAGCTTCTTCGTCGTTTTGTGGATTTAATAAAGTTAGTAATTTTTTGAGATAATTTTCAGCTAAATATAATTCTTCACCAGTGATTAAATAGACTGATTTTAATTGTTTAGCTTGTAATTGTTTTATTGCATCATTATATTTCATGGGAAATCCTTTGCTTAAAATATATTAATTTAAAAATGTTTTGAGGGAATAATTATAGCCATCAGTATAAATTACTATAGCCCCCTTTTCATCTGTGCGGAGAATTTTTGTAGGCAGGTTATTTAACCTATCGAGAACTTCTTTGCTAGGGTGACCAAAGCTATTATATTTGCCCACAGAGATGATAGCTAATTGAGGTCGTACATGTTCTAAAAATTTTTGTGAAGAAGAAGTCTTAGAGCCATGATGAGCAACTTTTAAAATTGTAGAGGCTATATTTTTATTTAACAAATATTTTTCCTGTGTTTGCGGTAAATCACCTGTGAATAACACAGAAAAATTATGATATGTTAATTTTAGTACATTTGAACTATCATTGCTAGATTTTAAATTTTCTTTTTCATCATTTTGAAGAAATTGGAAATGAATATCTTCTAAATTAAAAGCAGTGTTTTCCTTAGCTACAATAGCTTTTACTAATAGGGGATTATTTAGTGGTAATTTTAAAATTTTAGCATATAAATCTTTATCTTCATCAGCGATAATTAAATGATTTACAGGTATTTTTTGTAAAATGGAACTAGCTCCACCACTATGGTCAGCGTCAGCATGGCTCAAAATTAAATAATCTAATTTATTGATACCATAATGACGTAAATAGGGTAAATCTACATAAGAGCCAATATCAAAATCAGAATTAATAGAGCCACCTGTATCAATGAGTATACTATGTTGATGAGGCGTGATGATAAGGCAAGCATCACCTTGACCTACATCAATAAAATGTATTTGTAGAGGAGAAGGCTTTATCATTAAATAACAAGAACAAATAATTAGGCTAATACTACAGATATAAGTGATAAATTTGTATTTTTGTAAAAGTAAATATAAGTATTTGCGAATTTTGATATTTAAAATTATAAAAATAAGGGAATAATAAATTAAAATAGCTGGAAAATTTAATGGCGGTACATAAATACTAGCAAAGGGAATTTTAGTGAGTAAAAAAGTTGCTTCATTGCTTATGCTTAAAATTAAGCTGGCAAAAATAAATAAAATTTTAGTGATAAAAGGAAAGATAAACCCTAAGATAAAGGCAATTAAACCCAAGATGATGAGAATTTCCAATAGGGGAATAATGATTAAATTGGCTAATAGAGAGCTAAGAGATAAACTGGTGAAATACCAAACAATAATAGGAAAAGCAAAGATTTGAGCACTCATGGTTAAAGCTAAATTATCTGTTAATAGTGAAGGCAATTTTAATTTATTTAATTTAGAGCGCAATATGGGCATTAAATAGACAAGACCAGCTGTAGAGGCAAATGAAAGCTGAAAACTTATATTGAATAATAATAGAGGATCAAAGAGCAATAAAATCAAAGCGATGATACTCAATAAATGTTGAGCCGTAGATTTCTCCTCAAGATATAGAGCAATAATGCTAAGTAATCCCATTACACTAGCACGCACAACAGGTATACTAGCACCGCATAGAATAGTATAAAAAATAATAATGATTAATAATAAGATTAGATTTAAAAAGCGAGGTAGATGGAAAAATTTACCTAAAGATAATAAAAATAGGGAAATCAAGCTGATATGAGAGCCTGATACGGAAAGAATATGAATAATTCCAGTGATGGAATAAGCTTCTAAGATATCTTTTTCGATATTATTATAGCCACCAAATAACATAGCAAAAATCATATTAGCATCATTTTCAGGCATTACTTGATACATAGATTGTAAAAAAGATTGCTCGATTTGATAGCAAAATTCTTGAAGCGAGAATTTATCAGATGTATTTAATATTTTTAAATTTTGTTTACCAATGGAAAAAGTAGCATAGATACCTTCTTCTTGGGCAGAAAGCTCACGGTCAATTAAATTGGGATTGTGATAATTTTGGATTAAGCGGATAGTACCTGTGGCAGAAATCGTATCATTGATTTTAGCAAGATTATCTAAATTTTTTTGTTTTTGATAAAGATAAACTTTTCCTGTTGTAGTTTTTTCTTCCTTTTGCTTGATGGATTTAGTATCAACAACATATGTTAAATGATATATACCAGCACTGTCTTGGCGGATTTTAGGCATTTGACAGATAATACCAGTTAAAGTGATTTCTTGATTGTCATAGTTTTTTATATTGTCATCGGCAATAAAGGTAAAAGAGAGATAACGCATCACACCTAAAAAGAAAAATAAAATAAGATATAGTAAAAATGTGAATTTATGTTTACGCAAAGTAAAATAGAAGGCTAATATTAGATTTACTATAATTAAACAAAAAAGGTGTGTATATGACTTAGAAATTTCAGGAGTTTTCATCGTCATATACACACCTAAGCTGTAGAAAAGAATTATAAAATTAATGAAAAATAAGGGCGATTGCCCATAATGTATCTTAATCATAATATGCCTTCTTAAATAATAAAATAAATCATTTGTTAGATTTAAAAGATTTTAAGTACAAATTTTATCTTGCATTTTGCTAAATTTAGCTTCACCAATACCTTTAACATTTTTGATATCTTCGATAGAAGAAAAATTACCATGTTCTTGGCGATAATCAATGATTTTTTGAGCAGTTGCAGGGCCAATTCCAGGTAAAGTATCTAAATCTTCTTTTGTTGCAGTATTTATATTGATTAAATTAGAAGATGAATTATTATTGGAACTATTTGAATTAGCATTATTTATACTTTCACTGGAATTATTAATTGGAGTTTTACTATCTACTTGAATTTGCATACCATCAGTCAATTTTTGAGCTAAATTGATTTTAGTTTTATCTGCAAGTGGTGTAAAATCGCCACAGGATTTGATTGCATCAGCAATGCGACTATCACTAGGTAATTCAACTAAACCAGGAGAATTGACTTCGCCAGAGACATAAACAGTGATGGTAGTATCTTCTTGTTTATCTTGAGTCTGTGTTTGCATATTATCGGTGATAATAGGAGTAGTATCTTCTTGCGTGTAAAGATAATAAAAAGTTGAAACACTAGCAAATAGAGCTATACAAAATAAAACAAGTAGCGATTTTTTATACATAGGCATATAAATCATTCTTTCTAATTATAAAAACAAAAAGGAAATATTAATTTTTTAAATCTTGGCATTTAGCGATTAAATCAAGTACAGCGAAATCTTTATGTTTAATATCTTTTAACACTACTAAAGCATTTGGATATTCGCCATTTTGACAGAGTAGATAGCCAAGATTTTTTAAGATGAAGTCATTTTCATCATCTAAAAGTAGAGCTTGGTGCAATAAAAAAATAGCTGATTGAAGATTATTATGTGTGCGGAAAATATCAGCTAAATAATTAAATAGCCAAAGTTTTTTCTTATAAGATAAAACTTGAGACATGATACATTGGCTAACTTGCTCGCAAGGTGTAGCTAAAATAGTAGAAATATTTTCCTTATTGGCTATTTGCATATCCCAAATTTGATTGATTGTATTTTGTAGGGCTGGATTTATATTGGTATTAGTATCAGGCATGATGACTCCTTTTGCACTATTGATAACAGTGGATTGATGAACAGTTAAATCATGGGTAACAGGATTTTTTTGCTTTTGTGTCTTTAAGGATTGTCTACGCTGTTTTTGATAAGTATTTAGATTAGGACAACGGCGCATTAATTTATCAGCTTTAAATATTTTTTTGAGTTTTTCAATAATCATATCTAAAAGTTGATAATCTTTTTCATTTTTTAAAGTGATTTTATTGGATAATAGATGATTTAATGTAGTTAAAGCTTCTTCTTTTTTTCCATGAACTAATAAAAGTTGAATTTCTAAAAGTAGACTATGGCAATCTTGCGGAGATTGAGCTTTTAACTTTTGTGTCCAATTAAAAGCGCGTTCATAATCATGTAAACATAAATAGGTATCAGCTAATTCGTAGATGATATCACTATCTACGATATTTTTTTCAAATAATAATTGAATGCAAGATAAAGCTTCTTCATAGAGTTTTTGTTGTTTGAATTGATGGATTTCCAAAAGAAAATCATCTTTAGTCATTTCATTTGAAGATGGCTTATTATCGGTAGTGATATTTTGAGCTGATATTTCTTCTGTAGTTGTATCTTCTGAGGAAGATGGATAGAGATTTTTAAATACGCAGTAAAAAGTATCAGAAGTGTTTGGTTGATTAAAAGAGGTTTGTTGAAACCATTTTGGACGTTTTTTCAAAAAAATACCTCCTTTGAAGGCTTTGTAGGTAAATTGATATTGGCTTGACTAGCTAATACTAGACCGCTTACAGTTTTAGCGCCATGATTTTTTAAAACCATAGCACAATTTTTTAGTGTACTGCCTGTGGTGAATATATCATCAATCAATAAACATTTGCGATTTTTTACATCAACATAATCTTTTAAGGTAAAAGCATTGGCTAAATTTTCTTGACGTTCATGGCGCAGTAATTGATATTGTGATTTAGTTTGTTTTGTACGCTCAAGAATATCGCAATAATTAAAATGATGTTTATCAATCCATGGTTTAAAAATTTTTTCAACTTGATTAAAACCACGTTTTTTTAATTTATTTTTGTGTAGGGGTACTGGGATTATCATATCGTAAGTGGAAAAATCCCAGTCTTCATCTAAATATGAAAATAATGGTTTTAAATAAGCTAAAGTGGCAAATTTATTTTGATATTTTAATTCGTGAATTAAATTCTTAAGTCCTTTATCGTATTTACCTATAGCTATAATAGGTGAAATATATTGCCGAATATCTTCATCATAAGCTAGATTTTCATTGCGGATAATTTCTTCTAAACAAGAAGGACACCACATACCTTTTTGTTCTACATAAGCATCACAAGAAGGGCAATGGCTAGGAAATAGAAATTGCATAATAGCTTGATAGATATTATTTAACATGATAAAGAACTCTTTTCTAAAAATAAAATAGCTTAAATTAATTTATGGGCTAAACGTTCAGCAAGCAGTGTATATCTTTTTTGTGTTCGATTGCTTTGAATAGCAGTCATTAATGCTTTTTTCGAGCCAATGATGATGACTTTTTGTTTGGCTCTAGTGATAGCTGTATAGAGTAAATTTCGTTGGAGCATGATGTAGTGGCTAGTTGATAGAGGTATGATGACTACTTTATATTCACTGCCTTGACTTTTATGCACACTTGAGGCATAAGCTAGAGTTAATTCGTTTAGTTCATTTTTTTCATAGGTAACAATATGGTCAAAATAATCTACAGTTAATTTTTCGTTGTTGATATCTTGGATAAAACCAATATCGCCATTAAATACATTTTTTTGGTAGTTATTGCGGATATGCATGACTTTATCGCCAACGCGAAATGTTTGTGAAGAATATTTTAATTCATCTTGATTTTTCTTAGGATTTAATTGTTCTTGAAGCATTAGATTTAAATTTTCTACGCCACATAAAAAACGGTGCATAGGAGATAAAACTTGTACGTCTTTGAGAACATCAAAACCTTCATGAGGTAAATCTTTAGTACATAAATCAAGGATTTTTTGTGTAATGGAAGTATCGTCATTTAATTCATAAAAGACAAAATCGCTGTATTGTTTGCGAAGGTCAGGTAATCTACCAGCATTTATGATATGTGCATTTTGGATAATCATGCTTGTTTGAGCTTGGCGGAAAATCTCATCTAAGCGAATGGCAGGGATTTTTTGCGAACGGATAATATCTTTAAGCACAGAGCCAGGGCCTACAGCAGGGAGTTGGTCTGTATCACCGACTAAGATGATGCGACAACCATCTGGTACGGCATTTAGAAAATGGTGCATGAGGACTATATCCACCATAGAAACTTCGTCTAAGATGATGACGTCAGCATCTAATTGGTCATCGATATCTTTGCTAAAGCCTAATTGTAAATTATCATCTTGAGCTAAATTATTTGCTTCTAACAAGCGATGGATAGTTAAAGCTTTTTGCCCTGTTGTCTCGCTTAAGCGTTTTGCAGCTCGTCCAGTTGGTGCTGCTAGGCGAATTTTTAATCCTTGGGCTTTTAAAATGGATAAGATGCCTTTGATTACAGTCGTTTTACCAGTACCAGGGCCACCAGTGAGAACCAAAACTCCGTGATGAAGACAAGCTTTAATGGCTTCTTTTTGTTTTTGTGCAAGTTGGATTTGATTGTCTTTTTCCCATACTTTGATAAATAAAGAAAGATTATCTTCCGATAAAGGCTCAGTTGCTTGTTGTAATTGAAGTAGACGCATAGCAACTTTTTTTTCGGCATAATAAAGATATGGCGGATAAATTAAAGTTTCACCACCAACTACTTCAGTATTTAAGGAGCCATTATCAATGCGTTCTTTTAAAATAGTGAAGATGATTTGATTATTTACTTGCAATATCTTTGCTGTTTTATCGACAAGAGCCATTTCAGGAATACAGCAATGACCATTGTTGCAAAGTTGCATTAAAGCATAGTCTATGCCTGAGATTATGCGTCGTTTATCCTCTCTTTGTATGCCAAGATTAAAAGCGAGTTTATCGGCTGTTAAAAAGCCTATGCCTTCTATATCTTGAAATAAGCGATAGATATCTTTTTCCATGATATCTATTGCGAAAGAACCGTATTTAGCAAAGATTTTACCTGCATAAGTATTGGATATACCATGATTTTCTAGCCAAACCATAATTTCAGTGAGTTCGCTTTGTTCAAGATAAGATGTAGAAATTTTTTCTGCTGTTTTTTTGCCAATACCAGGAACTTTTAATAATTCATTTGGTGATTTAGCAATTATTTCTAAAGTTTTTTCGCCAAATTCAGCGACTATTTTCTTTGCCATGGCAGGGCCAATGCCGTTGATTGCCCCAGAAGCTAAGAATTTTTCGATGCCGGATATTTCTGTGGGAGCAACAGTTTTGTAAGTCATAGCTTTAAACTGTTGCCCAAATTTAGGGTGCTTTACCCATTCTCCTTCGATTTCTAATAGTTGCCCAATTAGCGGAGCTATGCCGTTTAGAGTAACTGTTATCTGTGTAGAAAGTTTTTCTGGTGATAATTTTAAAACAGTGAAGCGATTATCTTGACTGGCAAAAATAATCGTGTCTACTGTTCCACATATTTTTTCCATAAGTAAAGCCTTTCTATTATTTATGATAAATTTATTATTCTATGCTTTATTTGCTAATTCTTCGGTTAATTTATCCCATTCGATATATTTTTCTTCTAGTTCTTGTTCTTTTTGAGCATAAGCTGTAGCTATTTCATGACTTTTATTAGGATCTGCTTGCAATGCTGGATCATTCATTTGATATTCTAAGCCTTTTAATTCAGCTTCAAACATAGCGATAGTAGCTTCGCAACGCTGTATCATCATGGTTAATTTTTCACTGCTCATAGCAGAAGCTACATGTGCATTTTTAGGTTTGGCTTTTTCTTGTTTTGTTTTAGGCGTAGTTTTATTTTCAGTAGTAGCTTTTTTATTTGAAATTTCTTGAGTAGACTCAAGCTCTTTTTGCATTTCTAATTTTTTTTCACGATAATAGCTATAATTTCCATTATACTCTGTTAAATGTCCGTTTTCTAATTCACAAGTGAAGTTAGTAACTTTATCTAAGAAATAACGGTCATGGGAAACGACGATAAATGTACCAGGGAAAGCCATCATCGCTTCTTCAATAGCTTCTTTAGCAGGAATATCTAGATGGTTTGTAGGTTCGTCCATTACGAGGAAATTCGCACCAGTTAACATCAATTTCAATAAAGCCAAGCGAGATTTTTCTCCACCGGATAAATCGCCGATTAATTTATAAATATCATCGCCTTTGAATAAGAAAGCACCTAGACAGTGGCGAGCCTGTTCATCATTTAAACCAAATGAAGATAAGATTTCGTCAAAAACAGTATTGCTAGGGCAAAGACCTTCATGTTGCTGGGAATAATAGCCGATTTTTACACGACTGCCGATTTTAATATTTCCTGTAGGAGATTGTAATTCGCCTAAAAGTAATCTCAATAAAGTTGTTTTACCAGCACCATTAGGGCCTACGATAGCTACACCATCACCTTTGCGAATTAATAAAGACAGATGTTCAAAAATTTTATGCTCGCCAAAGCTAACAGATACGTCATCAAGTTCAGCTACACGTTGAGCACATTCTTCTGGTTTATGGAACATAAAATAATTAAAGCCTGATTTTTGTGGAGGTAAGATGATGCGTTCTAAACGCTGTAATTGTTTTTCACGACCTCTAGCTTGTTTTGCTTTGACACCTGCTTTATAGCGACGAATATATTCTTCTGTTTCGCGAATATGTTCTTGCTGTTTAGCATAGGCAGATTCTAAGGCAGCTCGTCTTTGAGCTTTTACTTTCATGGCAGTAGAATAATTGCCATCATATAAAACAGTTGTTTTATTTTCCAAATCTAAAATCTTAGTAGCAACTTTGTCTAAGAAAAAGCGGTCATGAGAAATTAAAAGTACGCCACCTTTATAATTGCTCAAAAAGCCTTCAAGCCATTCAATCATTTCAATATCAAGATGGTTTGTTGGTTCATCTAAAAATAGAAAATCTGGCTCACGAAGTAATGCTTTAGCTAGACAAATGCGAGTGCGTTGACCACCTGAAAATAATGTTGGGTTTTTGGGAAAGTCTTCTTCACTAAAGCCAAGACCAAAAGCAACGCGACGAAGACGGCTTTCATAATCGTATCCGCCTAATTGTTCAAATTTATCAGAAATACGACTATATTCCTTCATTAAATCTTCAAGTTTATCATCATCATCTAAGTTTTCAATTTGTTTTTCTAATGTAGTTTTTTTCTGTCCGAGAGCAATGATATCAGCAAAAGCAGATAAGAGTTCATCATATAAATTATCATGAGTGAAATCTGATTGCTGTTGCATATAGCCGATAGTATCTACACTATCAATACTGATGCGACCTGTATCATATTCTTCAATACCTAAAAGACATTTCATTAAAGTGGATTTACCAGCACCATTAGGGCCAACAAAACCAATTTTATCGCCACGAGCCACATCAAAGGAGACATTATGAAATAATTCTTCTATGCCAAAGGATTTTCCTAAATCTTGAATGCGTAAAATTCCCAAAATAACACTTCCTTTATAATTTATAACTATATAATATAATTTAAATTTTAAATTTATAGACCTATATAATTAAATCTTGCTACTCCATGAAGATATAGTAAGATTTAATCTAAAATAATTTAATTTTGTTTTTGATAATCTAAGCCAATATTGACTGTTGCCTGACCAGAGCTTCCTCCTGACATAATAGTACAAGTAAATGGCATACCATAGAAATAATCTGTTTCATGCTCATTTGCTGTAATAGTTGTATGTTCACGAGAAGATGTATTTCCTGTTTCAACACTAGAAATTTTAAAACCTTTGCGTTTTAAGATATCTGCAACTTCTGCACCAGCTCCATTGATACCGCTGGAATTGATGACTAAAACAGTTATATCTTCATTTTTTATAGGTTCAACTTTTTCTTTAGCAGGAGCTGTGTTGTCTTCTTGAGTTGAAGATTTTTCTTCGTTTGAAGGAGTTTCTGTTGTAATATCGCCCATTTTTAAACCTTTAGGCAAAGATTTTTCATATGCTTTTATTGTAGATTCAGTATCTTTTTGAGCAGTTTCGTTTAAGGTAATTCCCATATTTTGCGCTATTAAATTTCGTGTTTTGGCAATATCTGGTATCCAATAGCTGATATCTTCGATATAAGCAGGTTGTCCAGGAACCATACTAGAAGATAAGCCATTTTGTTGGATTGTAGGTAAATTGGATACTAGGGCAATCATTTCACTCAATGGCATATTAGTTTGAATAGCTGAGGAAATATTGCTTAAAATATCTGGTAGTTTTGGTAGGATTGATGGTGATATTGCTTGTGCAAGGAAAGCTTTCATGAATTTTTGCTGACGATTTATACGACCGATATCGCCCTCACCATCGCGATAGCGAACATATTGAATAGCTGTTTTACCATTTAAATGCTGAAGTCCTGGTTGAAGGTCGATGACGAGACCACCATTGTCGTCCCAAGGGTCTTCATAATACATGCGTTTTTCTACATCAATATCAACACCACCAACAGCGTCGATGATTTTTTCAAAAGCTTGGATATCTATAAGAACATAATAATTAATCGGTACATTTAAAAATGATTCCACTACTTTTTGCGTAAGCTCATGACCACCATAAGCGTAAGCGTGATTTATTTTGTCATAATCATTTTTTTCGATATGTACTCTAGTATCACGTGGCAAAGACAATAAAGAAGCTTTTTGTTCATTTGGATTATATGTTAAAACCATTAATGTATCACTGCGACCGACATCATCAGCGCGTCTATCTACACCCATTATCATGATATTAAGAACATTTGTTTGTTCTGTGGTTATAGTTGGAGGATTATCAGAGGAAGAATCAGAGTTAGCAAAGACAAATCCAACTAATACCAATAATAGAATAATAATTAGAGCAATAAGACGATTATAGTTTTTCTTCTTTTTATATATTTTTTTTGGCAGTGGAGGAGGGGGTGGATCATTTTTTTCTCGCCATTCCCTGCTGAGCCAATCTGGAGTATTTAATGTATCAATATCATTTTTATCGTTATCACTAGTTGTATCGTGTTTATTTGTATCATCAATTTTATTTTCCAAAATAAAAAACTCCTACTAATTTATTTATACATTATGCTAACTAAGTTAGTATATCAAATATAAATTATCATTTCAATTTATATAAAAATAAATATTTATAAATATCGTGTATAAATATACAGGTAAAGGGAGAAAATTTTTTATAATTTTACAATATATAGTTAATTTTTGCTTGATTTTTGTTGAATAAAACTTTATACTAAAAGAAGCAAACAGCTTTTTTGTTCTGACATGAAAAATGACGTGGAAAATCATGCATTTATGGGATGAAACGGCTTGGGCTTAATTGAACTTTTTAAGGAGTTTTACAAATGGATTTTCAAGACAAAACACTAGTATGTAAAGATTGTGGTAAGGAATTTGTTTTCAGTGCAGGAGAACAAGCTTTTTATGCAGAAAAAGGCTTTGAAAATGAACCAGCACGTTGCCATGAATGCCGTGATAAAAGACGTCGCGAACGTGAAGGCGGAAAAGAACAGCGTCAGATGTATACTGTAGAATGTGCAGAATGCGGAAAAGAAACACAGGTTCCTTTTGAACCAAAAGGAGACCGTCCAGTTTATTGTCGTGATTGCTTTAACGCTAGACGCAATAAATAATTTAGTTTAATCGGCAAGGAGGCTTGGATATTTCCGAGCCTTTTTTAAAGTTAGATGTAATTATAATTTTATAAACAAATTTAAAGAAGGGAAGTTACATAATGAGTAAGAAACTATTAACTTTATGTGCTCTTTGTATGTTTGCTGTAAGTGCACTTTTCGCTGGCTGTGGACAAGATAGTTCTGATAAAGCAGCTTCTAGCGGAGAAAAAGTATTACGTGTAGGTACTAATGCTGACTTTGCTCCATTTGAATTCCAAGACGAAAATGGTAGCACAGAATATCAAGGTTTTGATATGGATTTAATCAGAGCTGTAGCTAAAGAAATGGGTTATACAGCTGAAATTCAAAATGTTAACTTCGATGGCTTAATTCCTGCTATGGAATCTGGCAATATTGATATAATTGCTTCTGGTATGACTATTAATGAAGAACGTAAAAATCAGGTAGAATTCTCTGATCCTTACTATACTTCTGGTCTTACTATCGTTGTTCCTAAAGACAACACTGATATCAATGGTTTTGCTGACTTAAAAGGCAAAAAAATAGCTGTACAGATCGGTACAACTAGCATGGAAGAAGCACAGAAAATCGAAGGTGCTGAAGTAAAAGCTTTAAATAGTTCTGCTGATACATTTATGGAATTAAAAGCAGGTAACGTTGATGCAGTTATTAATGACCTTCCTGTAAATGATTATTATATTGTAAAAACTAAAGCTACTGATGTAAAACGTTTAGATGATAAACTTACATCTGAAGAATATGGTTTTGCAATGAAAAAAGGTAATACAGAATTAAAACAAAAAGTAGATGCAGCTTTAAAAACACTTAAAGAAAATGGTGAATATGACAAAATCTATGAAAAATGGTTTGGTACAAAACCTGCTAAATAATAGATTTTGTATTTAACATAGTAACCTAGAAGGACACTGTCTGATGGTCAGTGTCCTTTTTCTATAATAGAAGAAAGTGAGGAGGTTTTATTTTTGGATTTTAGATTTGATATTATTATCAATGCTTTTCCATTACTTATTGAAGGTGCTATTTTTACAATTCAAATTACAGCACTAAGTGTTGCAATCGGTATTATTATTGGTTTATTTGTTGGTGTTGCTCGCATTAGTAAAATTAGAATAATTAAATGGTTAGCAGCTATTTATGTTGACTTTTTACGTGGAACACCTTTATTAGTACAGATTTTCTTGATATATTTTGCACTACCTGTATTAACAGGTATAAAAATGAACCCATTTGTAGCAGCTATTGCTGCTTGTAGTATCAATAGTGGTGCATATGTAGCGGAAATTTTTAGAGCAGGTATACAATCTATAGATAATGGTCAGATGGAAGCAGGTCGCTCTTTAGGTTTATCTTGGTTCCAGACAATGAGATATATAATTATTCCTCAGGCTTTTAAACGTGTAATACCACCACTAGGAAATGAATTTATCGCTTTATTGAAAGATTCATCATTAGTGTCTGTTATTGGCTTTGAAGAATTAACTCGTCGTGGTCAATTAGTTATTGCTAGAACATATGCTTCTTTAGAAATTTGGGTTTGTGTTGCTTTAATTTATTTAATAATGACATTATCTATTTCTCGTTTTGTAGCATATTTAGAGCGGAGGTATCAAATTGATGATAGAAATTAAAAATCTGCATAAGTCTTTTGGTCATGTAGAAGTATTAAAAGGCGTAGATGTTTCCATTGAAGAAAAAGAAGTGGTAGTTATAATTGGGCCAAGTGGTTCTGGTAAATCTACACTACTTCGTTGTATGAATTATTTAGAAGAGCCTACAAGTGGAGATATCACTGTAGATAATATGAAACTTGATAAACATGCGGATATCAATAAAATTCGTGAAAATATCGGTATGGTATTCCAACGTTTTAATTTATTTCCACATATGACAGTATTAGAAAATATTGTACTTGCACCAACAAAAGTGTTGAAAATTTCACGTGATGAAGCAATCTCAACAGCTATGGATTTATTACAAAGAGTTGGTTTAAAAGAAAAAGCTAATTCTTATCCAAGTCAGTTATCTGGTGGGCAACAACAACGTGTGGCTATTGCAAGAGCTCTTGCAATGAAACCAAAAGTTATGCTCTTTGATGAACCAACATCAGCTCTTGACCCAGAAATGGTAACAGAAGTATTAGATGTTATGAAAAGCTTAGCTAATCAAGGTATGACAATGGTTGTAGTTACTCATGAAATGGGATTTGCTCGTGAAGTTGGGGATCGTGTATTATTCGTAGATGAAGGTCGTATCATTGAAGAAGGTACACCAAAAGAAATTTTTGAAAATCCTAAACAAGAACGTACCAAATTATTCTTATCTAAAATTCTTTAAAATTAAAATCAAATATTCTAGTTTAAATCGCATTTTAAGCTAGAATATTTGATTGACGCTCATCTGGTAGTATGCTATAATTTATTATTACCGGACGTGCGATTATTTGTCGTAAAAAAACTAAATAAAAATTAGTTTGAGATGAGTAACGTTCAAAATTTTTAACATAAAAAGCGAGAGTTCTTTTGATTTTATTTCAAAGAAAATAAAGCTTTATGTTAAGTTTTAGGTAAGTAAACAGCAAGCCTATAAAGTTAGTTGTTCTTTAAAAACACAAAATGTAGGACTTCATATTTTAGAAGCTACAAAGGAGTTTTGGCAGTTCCTTTAAGAGGATATACTTCTTAAAAATCTTCTATTGACAAACATAACTGTTAAGTATTTAAGTACTGTAGTTATCATTGTTAAGCGAAGAATGTCAATATATTTGATTACGTTATAGAAAATATTTTTCTATAGCTTTATATATTTTGGAGTGAATGAGGTGTACAAAGGAATATCTTTGTCAATTACAAAGCAAGGTCTTTAAAGAGAAAAAGTGCCTTGCCTTTTTAACGTTTAATGTATGTTGATAGTGAAAACATATCAAAGCGTGTAGACAAAAGATAAGAAAACACTTTATTCATATGTTTAATATTTAGTTTCAATTCGGTTTGAGGGGTGAAGATTTTAATGTTCAATCCTGTCTCAGTTGGTAAACGGACCAGGTATAGCTATGCCAAAATCAAAGAGGTTATGGATATGCCTCATCTTCTGGATATCCAGAGAAATTCTTATGATTGGTTTATGAAGGAAGGATTACAGGAGATTTTCCATGATATCTCTCCAATTCAGGGATTTACAGGAAATCTTGTGTTATCGTTTGAAGGTTTTTCTTTAGGAAAACCTAAATATGATATTGATGAATGTAAAGAACGCGATGCTACGTATTCTGCTCCTTTACGTGTCAATGTACGCCTGGTTAATAATGATACTGGCGAAGTAAAGGAACAGGAAGTTTTCATGGGTGATTTCCCACTCATGACAGAAACAGGTACATTTATCATCAATGGTGCGGAACGTGTTATCGTAAGTCAGCTCGTTCGTTCTCCTGGTGCTTATTACGGTGAAAATATTGATCCTACTGGTAAAAGATTATATAATGCCACAGTTATTCCAAACCGTGGTGCATGGATAGAGTTTGAAACAGACTTAAATGATGTAATTTCTGTTCGTCTTGACCGCAATCGTAAATTACCAGCTACAGTATTAATCCGTGCATTAGGTTATGGTACAAATGATGCTATTATGTCTTTATTTGATAATGATGAACGCATTAGAAACACTATAGACCGTGATAATACAGTAACAAAAGAAGAAGCATTAGTAGAAATCTACAAAAGACAGCGTCCAGGCGACCCACCTACTGTAGATAATGCTAAACAACTTTTAGAACAGCTTTTATTTGATCCTAAACGTTATGATTTAGCAACTGTAGGTCGTTATAAATTAACTAAAAAATTAGGCTGGAAACGTCGTCTTTTAGGCAAACAATTAGCTGAGCCATTAGTAGATAAAGAAACTGGTGAAGTTTTAGTTCCTGCTGATGTTACAATTGAAGCATCTATGGTTGAAGATATTACTATCGAACAAGAAAATAATATCTTCGGTGAAGATGAACATGCAATTGTTTATATTAAAGATAAAAACAATAATAGAATTAAGATGATTTGTTCTCGTACTTTACCATACAATCATCGTACAATTACTATTAATGATATTATTGCATCTATTAGTTATTTATTAAACTTAATGGATGGACATGGACATAAAGATGATATCGACCATTTAGGAAATCGTCGTATCCGTTCTGTTGGTGAATTGTTACAAAATCAATTCCGTATCGGTTTATCCCGTATGGAACGTGTAATCAGAGAACGTATGAATACACAAGATAATGATGTAATTACACCACAAGCTCTTGTAAATATTCGTCCTGTTGTGGCAGCAATCAAAGAATTCTTTGGTTCTAGCCAGTTGTCTCAGTTCATGGACCAGAACAACCCACTTAGTGAACTTACACATAAACGTCGTTTATCTGCACTTGGTCCTGGTGGTCTCAGCCGTGAACGTGCAGGCTTCGAAGTTCGTGACGTACACAACTCTCACTATGGTCGTATGTGTCCTATCGAAACTCCAGAAGGTCCAAACATCGGTCTTATCGGTTCTCTTGCAACATATGCTCGTATTAATGAATTTGGCTTTATGGAAACACCTTATCGTAAAGTCGATAAAGTTAATAAACAAGTAACAACAGATGTTCGTTACTTAACAGCTGATGAAGAAGATGATTTAGTAATTGCACAAGCCAACGAACCATTAGATGAAAATAACTGGTTCAAAGCTCAGCGTGTAACAGCACGTGTTCATGAAGAAACAATGCTTGTTGATGCAGATAGTGTAGATTACATGGACGTATCACCAAAACAGATTGTATCCATTGCGACAGCAATGATTCCATTCTTAGAAAACGACGATGCTAACCGTGCCTTAATGGGTGCGAACATGCAACGTCAGGCTGTACCTCTTTTCAGAACACAGGCACCACTTGTTGGTACTGGTATGGAGTATAAAGCAGCTTGCGACTCTGGCGTTATGGTACTTGCAAAACGCGCAGGTGAAGTTGTTAGAGTAACAGCAGATTTCATTGAAGTTCGTGCAGACGAAACTGGTGAAATCGACCATTATAAATTACAAAAATATTTACGTTCCAACCAAGGTACATGTATGAACCAAGTACCAATCGTGTACAAAGGTGATCATGTAGAAGCAAAAGAACCTATCGCTGATGGTCCAGCAACTGACCATGGTGAATTAGCTCTTGGTTACAACGTTATCGTAGCATATATGCCTTGGGAAGGTTATAACTACGAAGATGCGATTTTATTAAGTGAAAAACTTGTAAAAGAAGATATTTACACATCTATCCATATTGAAGAATATGAATGCGATGCTCGTGATACAAAACTTGGACCAGAAGAAATCACACAAGATATTCCAAACGTAGCAGAAGATGCTCTTCGTGACCTTGATGCTGATGGTATTATCCGTATCGGTGCAGAAGTTCGCGCAGGTGATATCTTAGTTGGTAAAGTTACGCCAAAAGGAGAAACAGAACTTACAGCAGAAGAAAGATTATTACGCGCTATCTTTGGTGAAAAAGCTCGTGAAGTTCGTGATACTTCCCTTCGTGTTCCACATGGTGAAGCTGGTCGAATTGTTGATGTTAAAATCTTCAACCGTGCTAATAATGATGAATTACCACCTGGTGTAAATCAGTTAGTACGTGTATATATTGCTCAAAAACGTAAAATCTCTGTCGGCGATAAAATGGCTGGTCGTCATGGTAACAAAGGGGTTGTATCCCGTGTTATGCGTGAAGAAGATATGCCATTCTTACCAGATGGTACTCCAGTAAATATCGTGCTTAACCCATTAGGCGTGCCTTCACGTATGAACATCGGACAGGTACTTGAAACACATCTTGGTATGGCTGTTCGTGAACTTGGTATGCAAATTAAAGCAGGAGATCCAACAGTAGAATCTCGTTTACGTGCAATTGGTTATGATTTTGATAAAAATGGTATGCCAAAACCAGACGTTGCTGGTATTCACATTGCAACTCCAGTATTCGATGGTGCAAAAGGTAACGAAGTATTTGAAACACTCAAAGCTTCTGGTTTCTCTGATAATGGTAAGACTATTTTATATGATGGTCGTACAGGTGAACCATTTGAAAATCCTGTTACAGTAGGTTGCGTGTACATGCTTAAACTTCATCACCTTGTTGATGATAAAATCCATGCTCGTTCAACTGGTCCATACTCTCTCGTTACTCAACAGCCACTTGGTGGTAAAGCACAATTTGGTGGTCAGCGTTTCGGGGAAATGGAAGTTTGGGCTCTCGAAGCATATGGTGCAGCTTATACACTTCAAGAAATTTTAACAGTAAAATCTGACGATGTTGTTGGACGTGTTAAAACATATGAAGCTATTGTAAAAGGTGAAAATATTCCTGAACCAGGTGTTCCAGAATCCTTCAAAGTTCTCATTAAAGAGTTACAAAGTATTGGTCTTGATATCAAAGTTCTTTCCGAAGATGCACAGGAAATTATGATTAATGATATTGAAGATGATATCAATGAAACTGCAAGAGAACTTGATATGGATGCAACAGCAACAAAAGAATCTTATGGTCAAGCAGTAACAACAGATGTTTCTGAAGAAAATGTAGTAGAAGATGATTATACTACTGAAGAACCAACAGATGATATCATTGCTGATCTTGGTGCAGATAATTTTGACGAATAATATAATGGTTTAATTTAATCGATTTAAGAGCATTTATTAATTATAAATGCTCTTAATCAATAAATTGAAATAGTGATATAGTAATGTAGGTAACTTTTATTTGTTTAATAAAAGTTTTTTAACAGATGCAAGGCTGAATTTTAAAGAAAGGGAGTGACAGCCCCTTGTTAGATGTAAATAATTTTGATTCTATGCGCATAGGACTAGCTTCTCCAGAAAAGATTCGTGAATGGTCTTATGGCGAAGTAAAAAAACCAGAAACTATCAATTATCGTACTTTAAAACCTGAACGTGATGGTTTGTTCTGTGAAAGAATTTTTGGTCCTACACGTGACTGGGAATGTCATTGCGGTAAATACAAACGCATTCGTTATAAAGGTATTGTCTGTGACCGTTGTGGCGTAGAAGTAACTCGTGCAAAAGTACGTCGTGAACGTATGGGTCATATAGAGCTCGCTGCACCAGTATCTCACATTTGGTACTTTAAAGGCATTCCAAGTCGTATGGGTCTTATCTTAGATGTATCACCTCGTTCTTTAGAGAAAGTATTATACTTTGCTTCTTATATAGTATTAGATCCAGGCGATACACCTCTTATTAAAAAGCAACTTTTATCCGAAAATGAATACCGTGAGTATTATGATAAATATGGCTCTAGCTTCAAAGTAGGCATGGGTGCTGAAGCGGTAAAACAGCTTTTAGAAGAATTAGATTTAGATAAAATGAATAAAGAATTACGTGAAGAACTTCGTACTTCTAGCGGTCAGCGTAAAGTTCGTGCTATTCGTCGCTTAGAAGTAGTAGAAGCTTTCCGTAAATCTGGCAATAAACCATCTTGGATGATTCTTGATGTAGTACCAGTTATTCCACCAGAATTACGTCCAATGGTTCAATTAGATGGTGGTCGTTTTGCTACATCTGACTTAAATGATTTATATCGTCGTGTTATCAACCGTAATAATCGTTTAAAACGTTTATTAGACTTAGGTGCACCAGATATTATCGTGCGCAATGAAAAACGTATGCTTCAAGAAGCAGTTGACGCACTTATCGATAATGGTCGCCGTGGTCGTGCTGTAACAGGCCCTGGTAACCGTCCACTTAAATCTTTAAGTGATATGCTCAAAGGTAAACAAGGTCGTTTCCGTCAGAACTTATTAGGTAAACGTGTTGACTACTCTGGTCGTTCCGTTATCGTTGTAGGTCCTGAACTAAAACTTCATCAATGTGGTTTACCAAAAGAAATGGCTCTTGAATTATTCAAACCATTTGTAATGAAAAAACTTGTAAATTCTGGACTTGCACACAATATTAAATCTGCAAAACGCATGGTTGAACGTATTCGTCCAGAAGTTTGGGATGTATTAGAAGAAGTTATTAAAGAACATCCAGTTCTTTTAAACCGTGCCCCTACGCTTCACCGTCTTGGTATTCAGGCTTTTGAACCTGTACTCACAGAAGGTCGTGCACTTAAATTACATCCACTTGCTTGTACAGCTTATAACGCTGACTTCGATGGTGACCAGATGGCTATTCACCTTCCACTTTCAGCAGAAGCTCAAGCAGAAGCTCGTATTTTAATGCTTGCTGCTAACCACATCTTAGCACCAAAAGATGGTGGCCCAATTATCACTCCATCTCAGGATATGGTACTTGGTTCTTACTATTTAACAATCCTTCGTCCAAATGCACAAGGAGAAGGAAAAGTATTTACTGGTATAAATGAAGCTATTTTAGCTCATCAACATAAAAATCTTCAATTACAAGCATTAATTCAGGTTCGTATGGAAGGATATGGCCTTGTAAAAACAACTCTTGGTCGTATGATTTTCAATGAAATTCTTCCTCCTGAAATTCGCGATTTCTATCAAGTAACAAAAGTTTCCTTAGAAGCTGATACACCAGAAGCTCGTGAAGCTTTAATTAAAGGCTTAAAAGGTAAAAAGATGGCTGAGCCAATCGTTAATAGTGAAGGTAAAGAAATCGTTCCAGCTGATACAGCTGTTGATGCTGGTTATATTAAAAACTTACTTGCTAGTGATGCTAAAGAAGCTATTGTTCATGGTGGTAACTCTGGACAATGGTATCTCGGTTACAAAACAGGTAAAAAAGAACTTGGTAAATTAGTTGCTAGATGCTTTGAAACATTTGGTGGTTCTAAAACTGCTGAAGTAATTGATAATGTTAAAAACTTAGGTTACCATTATGCTTGTCTTGCTGGTATGACAGTTGCTATCTCTGATATCATTGTTCCACCAGAAAAGAAAGAAATTTTGGCAGCTACAGAAAAAGTTGTTAACCGTGTTGAACGCGACTATAATCGTGGTCTTATCACTGAAGACGAACGTTATAAGAAAGTTGTAAAACTTTGGAGCGATGCTACAGATGACGTTGCTGATGCGATGATGGCTAACATGGATACATTCAATAATATCTTCATGATGGCTGACTCTGGTGCCCGCGGTAACAGACAGCAGATGCGTCAGCTCGCTGGTATGCGTGGTCTTATGGCTGATCCATCTGGTAAAATCATCGACTTACCAATCAAAGCAAACTTCCGTGAAGGCTTAACAGTGTCTGATTACTTTATTTCTTCTCATGGTGCTCGTAAAGGTCTTGCCGATACAGCACTTAGAACAGCTGACTCTGGTTACCTCACTCGTCGTCTTGTTGACGTTGCTCAAGACGTTATCGTTCGTGAAGATGACTGTGACGTTGTAGGTATTAACCTCGTACGTGAACGTGCAAAACTCGCTGCATCTTCTAGCGCTGCAATCAAAGAACTTGGCGATAGCTTAAAAGGCCGTGTGCTTGCAAATGATATCGTTAGTCCAAAAACAGGCGAAGTTCTTTATGCTGCAGATACTACACTTGATGAAGAAGCTCTTAATACTATTGGTGAACATAATGTTAGCGAAATCGTACTCAAAGGTTCCGCTATTTATGAAGGACTCAACTCCATGTCCACTGAAACAATAGCTCTTGGTGCTCCTGAAGAAAATGTACGTAAATCCATTAAACATGCTATGATGCATGAAATGCTTGGTAAAAATACAACTGATGCTGTTTATGATAGCACAGGCGCAGAAATCATTCCTGCAAATACACCACTTACAGAAGAATATATCGAAGCTGTATTAAATAGCGATGCGAAAGAAGTTAAAGTTCGCAATAACAACATTCGTGGTATCGAAGTTGAAGCTATTAAAGAAGGTAACGGTATTATCGAATCTCTTGAAGATCGTATTGTAGGACGTGTATTAGCAGAAGATATCATTGATCCTGCTACTGGTGAAAAAATCGCTTCCCTTAACGAAACTGTTACACCAGCTCTTGCTAAAGCAATTTGTAAAGTACGTGAAAAAGTTTCTATTCGTAGCGTACTCACATGTAAATCTCAGCTTGGTGTATGTATTAAATGTTATGGTCAAGACCTTGCTACAGCTAATCAGGTTGAAGTTGGTGAAGCAGTTGGTATCATCGCTGCTCAATCTATCGGTGAACCTGGTACACAGCTTACAATGCGTACATTCCACTCTGGTGGGGTTGCCAGTGATGAAGATATCACACAGGGTCTTCCACGTGTTGAAGAATTGTTCGAAGCAAGAAAACCAAAACATCATGCTATCATTGCTGAAATCGAAGGTACTGTTCTCATTTCCGAAGATAAAGAAATGCGCATAGTTACTATTACACCAGATGAAGGCGAATCTAGAGAATATTTAATTCCATATGGTTCTCGTCTCATTGTTAAAAATGGTGTAAGAATTAAACCTGGTGATAAAATCACTGAAGGTTCTATTAATCCACATGATATCTTACGTATTTGTGGTTTACGTGAAACTCAGCGTTACCTCGTATACGAAGTACAAAAAGTATATAAATCTCAGGGTGTTGGTATCAACGATAAACATATCGAAGTTATGGTTCGTCAGATGCTTCATAAAGTTAAAATTGAAGATTCTGGTGACACTGATTTCCTCCCTGGTGAATATATTGATATCAATAGCTTTGAATCTGCAAATGCTAAAGCTATTGAAGAAGGCGGTATTCCAGCCGTTGCTCGTCCAATCCTCTTAGGTATTACAAAAGCTTCCTTGGCAACAGATTCCTTCTTATCTGCAGCATCATTCCAAGAAACTACTCGTGTTCTTACTGATGCAGCTATCAAAGGTAAGGTTGATCCACTTATCGGTCTTAAGGAAAATGTTATCATCGGTAAATTAATTCCTGCTGGTACTGGTATGAGTAGATATAGAAATATCAATGTAGTAGATTTAGATGCTGCTGAACATGAAGCACAAGAAGAAACTACAGTTACTGAATAAGATTAATAAAAAGCAAGATACTTTATTGTATCTTGCTTTTCTTTTTTAGTTGTATAAATAGAAGATTTTTTACAAATATAAAAATTGGAATAGCAAGATGAGTATCTTTATCAAATGTTCTAATGCATAAATATTGATTAAATGTTATATAAATGATAAGATTTAATTGAAGTAAATTTCAGTTAATTTTAAATTTTTAATATTTTGGAGGGGATATTATGACCGTTTACAAAGAGACGATACAATTGACATCTCATGGAAAAACACCGACTTTTTTTGATATTACACCACAAGTAAAAACAGCAATACTTAATAGTAAGATTAAAAATGGCATATGTACAGTTATTTCCCCACATACAACATGTGCTGTATTTTTTGAAGAATTTGTGCATGATTATACAGAAAATGGCGATGAATTTTTACAAGCTGATTTAAATAATATCTTGCAAAAACTCATTCCTGATAATATAGCTGAAGGTCAATATAATTATCCAGGTGAAAAACATTATGAAGCAGTTGCTTCTTGGTCAAATGCAGAAGATTATTTACCTAATGGTGATAGAACAGCATTATTAAATTGTGAAGCTCATTTAAAAGCTACTTTAATTGGCTCAAGTGAAACTTTTGAAGTTGATAATGGTGCTTTAGGTGTAGGTACAACAGGATACGTTTATTTTGTAGATTTTGATAGAACTCGTTCGCGTACAAGAAAATGTAAAATTATTATTATGGGCGAATAATAGGAGGTTTTTACATGTTAGTGTCTTCAAAAGAATTATTACTTACTGCAAAGCAAAAACATTTTGCTATACCTTCTGCTAATTTTGTAGATGAAATTTCAGCAAAAGCTCATATAGAAGTAGCAGAAGAAATGAATTTACCATTGATTTTATCTTTTGCTCAGGTGCATAGTAAATATCAAAGTCTAGAAGAAGCAGCTAATATAGGAAAATATTATGCTAATAAAGCAAAAGTTCCTGTAGTATTGCATTTAGACCATGGTGAAGATTTTGATTTTATAAAAAGAGCTATTGATTTAGGTTTTACATCTGTAATGATTGATGCTTCAAATGAAACATTAGATGAAAACATTAGAATTACAAAAGAGGTAGTAGATTATGCACATGCACATGATGTTTGTGTAGAAGCTGAAATTGGACATGTTGGTACAGGTGTAAGTGTAGATGCATTAAGTGAAGCTAAGTCAGTATATACTTCTGTAGAAGAAGCAATAAAATTGACGCAAGAAACAAATTTAGATTCTTTAGCAGTATCTATCGGTACAGCACATGGAAGTTATAAAGGAACACCTGTAATTAATTTTGAACGTTTAAAAGAATTATCTGAAGCTTTAGATGTTCCATTAGTGTTACATGGAGGTTCTTCATCAGGTGATGAAAATTTATCTCGTTGTGCCAAAGAAGGTATAGCAAAGATAAATATTTATACGGATTTTATTTTAAATGCATATAAAAATTTACAAGAAAATGAAGCTAAAGACTATTTTGCTGTTAAAACATTATTAAAAGAAGGCATAAAAGATATTTTACGCAGATATTATAAAGTATTTAGTACACAAAATATTTAATACAAACTAAAAATATGGAGGAGATTATTTTGAGAAAAATAAAAACACCGTTTTTTATGGTAAATCCTAAATCATATTTATATGGGAAAAAACTTTTAAAATTGGCGTTGGCGGCAGATGCTATAGCTAAGGAAAAAGATTTTGATGTATTTTTTACAGCACCTTTTGTAGATTTGAGAATGATTGCTGAAAATACAACTAATTTGATAGTTACAGCACAACATATGGATAGTTTAAAAGCTGGCAGAGGTATGGGTTATGTTGTACCAGAAGCTTTGGCAGAAGCTGGCGTAAAAGCTGTATTTTTAAATCATGCAGAGCATTCTTTGAAATTAGAAGAATTGGTAAAAGTTATTAATAGAGCTAAAGAAAATGATATGTATACAGTAGTATGTGCTGATTCGGTAAAAGAAGCCCAAGCTATTGCAACATTAAAACCAGATATTTTATTATGTGAACCAACTGAATTAATCGGTACAGGTACGGTAAGTGATAAATCTTATATTGAAGCCACAAATAATGCTATTCGCAGTGTTGATGCTGATATATTAGTTATGCAAGCAGCTGGTATTAGTACAGGAAAAGATGTTTATGAAACAATTATAAGTGGAGCTGATGGAACAGGTTGTACAAGCGGTATAGTTTGTGCAAAAGACCCTGAAGCCATGGTGAAAGAAATGTTAGATGCAATAGAAAAAGCTGTTAAAGAAAAAGGATAAAATAGGGATTTTAATAAATAGTATAAGATTTTTTCTTATACTATTTGTTATAAAAAAATAAAAATATAAATTTATGTAGAGGGGGAGTTTTTTATGGATTTTATAGCATTTTTAGCGAACGGTTTTATTGAGTTATTTAAAGCAGGTGCTACAACCTTTATGGGATGGGTAACGGGTATTATTCCACTTGTAGTAGTATTGATGACTGCAGTAAGTGCATTGATAAAACTGATCGGTGAGGAACGAGTATATAGTGTAGCACAGAAGGCAACAAAATATACGATTACAAGATATACTATTGTTCCAGTACTCGCAGTTATATTTTTAGCTAATCCAATGTGTTACACTTTTGGTCGCTTCGTTGAGGAAAAATATAAACCTGCTTTCTATGATGCAGCTGTAAGTTTTGTTCATCCAGTAACAGGATTATTCCCACATGCAAATGGCGGAGAATTGTTTGTATATATGGGAATTGCATCAGGTATTACAACATTAGGATTGCCACTTGGAGATTTGGCAGTAAGATATTTTATCGTGGGTGTAATAGTTATTTTTATTAGAGGTTTTGTAACAGAAAAGATTTTTGCAAGAATGTCTGCAAAATAATATGATAAAATGTTCTAAATCAGAACATTTAAATCTATCATCAATTACTTTTACATTTGTTCTAGTCTAATAGTATTGCAAAAATAATTATTTAAGTGTATTATAAAGTCAGTTAATAAATTAAGAAACATCAGTTTATACAAAATATTCTATTTATTTTATAGGTGCTATTATGAAGAAGATAATTGATGATATTAGATTAATTTACAAATGTTGTAGTCTATATTATGAAGATAATATGAGTCAACAAGAAATTTCAGAAACCTTGCAAATTTCTCGACCTTCTGTAGCTAGAATGATAAAAAGTGGTAGACGTAGTGGAATTGTCAAAATTGAGATAAAAAATCCAGATAATTTGATGTTTGCCAATATGGAACGTGAATTAGAGAAGAAATTTGGCCTAGAAGAAGTGGTAATAGCAGCAGCTAATTCTACAGAGATAGGACCAAATATTATAAATGAAAATTTAGCGCAGGAGATGGCAAAATTTTTAACTAGAATAGCAGAAGACAGAGAATATATAGGTGTGACCATGGGGATGACTCTTAGAAATTTGACTCATGCAAATTTATCTAATATAGAAAAATTAAAATGTACTTTTGTTCCCATTGTGGGTGGTATTGGTGAAAGCCGATATGACATTCATTCTAATTATATAGCAATGGCCTTTGCTAATATATTTAAGGCAGATTGTTTACAATTTTTTGCTCCATTAGTGTTTTCCAAACCAGATTTATTGAATGATTTTTTACAAGAAGAATCAATGCAGGGAATTTTAAAGAGCTTCAATAAAATTTCTACTGTAATTATGGGGATAGGCATACCAGATAGAGCTCATTCAACTATCTTAAAGGCTGGTTATATCAATGAAGAAATGTTTGATACTTTTGTTAAACAAGGTGCAGTCGGAGATATAGCAATGCAGTTTTTTGATAAAGATGGAAATGTAGAAAGGTTTAATGTTTTTAACAAATTGGTATCAGGTATGCCTATTGAAAAGTTAAAAAAGATTAGACGTAGAATAGGCGTAGCAACAGGAAAAATAAAAGCAGATTCAGTTGTTGGTGCTATAAAAGGTGGCTTTGTAAATATCTTAATAATTGATTCGGAATGTGCTCAAGCGTTATTAAACTACGAGGAATGATGATGATGGACTTTACAATGTTATTTGTTTGTTTATTAGCATTTATGGTGATTCAAGCATTAGGAACATATGTTCAAGTGCAACAATATAAAAAAGCTGTGCGTCGTTTACATAAAAAAGGCAATATTGGTATAGGAAGTAAACGCTCAAGAATAAGAAATAATATTGTAATTATTGCTTGTGATAATCAAGGGAAAATTGTTGATGGAGAGTTAATGGAAGGTTTAACTGTATTTACAAAGTTTAAACAAATTCCAGATATTATAGGTAAAGATATATTTTTATTAAAAGAAGAATATGAAGCTTTATCTAAAAAAGAGAAAAAACAATTTAAAGGTCATCTGCAAGCAGTAGAAGCTTTATGTAATCGATTTAGCTCTATTGAAAATACATGAATTTTTTTAGGGGGAACAAAATTATGGAATTAATTGCGGGATTGGCAAACGGTTTTATTGAATTATTTAAAGCAGGTGCAGCTACGTTTATGAGCTGGGTAGTGAATATTATACCTCTTGTAGTGGTTTTAATGACAGCTGTTAGCGCTTGTATCAAATTGATTGGTGAAGAAAAAGTTTACAATGTGGCTGGTGTATTAACTAAAAGCATTTTTACTAGATATACATTATTACCAGTTATCTCTGTATTGTTCTTAGCAAATCCTATGTGTTATACATTTGGTAGATTTGTTGAAGAAAAACATAAACCAAGTTTTTATGATTCAACAGTAAGTTTTCTTCATCCAGTAACAGGATTATTCCCACATGCAAATGGCGGTGAATTATTTGTATATATGGGAATAGCAACAGGAATTACTACATTGGGATTGCCACTTGGTGATTTAGCTGTACGTTATTTTATAGTTGGTGTGATTGTAATATTTATTCGTGGTGTCGTTACAGAAAAAATATTTGCGATTATGAAATCTAGAAATTAAAGTTATAAGAGAGGAGTTAATCCATATGTATAGAGCGATAACAATTACAAGAGGTAGTGCTGGTTGGGGCGGTCCACTTACTATTAAACCTACAGAAAAATGTTATAAAGTAATAAGCGTTACTGGTGGTGGTATACATCCAGTAGCAGCTAAAATTGCTGAAATGACAGGTGGCGAAGCTGTTGATGGTTTTTCAACTGGTGTTCCTGATGAAGAAGTAATGATTGCTGTAGTTGACTGTGGTGGTACAGCTCGTTGTGGTGTATATCCTAAAAAGAAAATTTTTACTGTAAACTTAACTGCAGTGGGAAAATCTGGCCCTCTTGCTAAATTTATAACAGAAGATTTGTATGTTTCAGATGTTACAGAAAATTGTTTAAAATATGCAGATGAAAATGCAGTAATTACACAAAAAGCTTCTGAAAGTAATGATAGTCAAAAAGCACCAAAAACTAAAGCTCAAGCTAGAGCTGAATTAGCTGAAATGAATGCAGGGAAAAAGAAAAACATCATAACTCGTATGGGTATTGGTGTAGGTGCTATTGTAAATAAATTCTATCAAGCTGGTCGTGAAACTATTGAAATGGTAATTAAAAATATCTTACCATTCATGGCCTTCGTAAGTATGATTTTAGGTATTATCAGTGCTTCTGGTATCGGTGATGTAATAGCAAATACTATTTCTCCACTTGCAAGTACATTACCTGGTATGATAGGTATTTCTATTATTTGTGCATTACCATTTATCTCTCCAGTACTTGGACCTGGTGCTGTAATTGCACAAGTTGTTGGTAGTTTATTAGGTGTACAGATTGGTTTAGGAAATATCCCTCCACAATATGCACTTCCAGCATTATTTGCAATCAATGCTCAAGTAGGTGCTGACTTTGTACCAGTTGGTTTAAGTTTAGGTGAAGCAGAACCAGAAACTATTGAACTTGGTGTTCCAGCAGTTTTATATTCCAGACTTATCACTGGACCTGTAGCTGTTTTAATCGCTTATGTATTCAGCATTGGTTTATATGCTTAAGTAAAAAGAGAAAAAGAGGTACTTAAAGATGAAATATTACGCAGAAATAACAGGTTGGGGCGACGAAGCAAAAGCTTTTTTAAAAGAGTTGAATTATATAATTTTATTCAATGATAATGCTCCATCAGAACTTGCTGAAATATCTATATTACATTCTATTGGTGAAATGAAAGGCGATATTGAAGTGGGGGATACTATCATTATTGCAGAAAAGGCTTTTGAAGTAACAGCTGTTGGTGATGAAGCTCAAAAAACTTTTAAAGAATTAGGTCATGCTACTATTAATTTTGCAGGTAGAGATGTACCAGATTTACCAGGACATATCATGTTAAAAGGTGATGAAGCTTTAATAGAAGATGATATTGTTAAAGGCGCTAAAATTGAAATATATTGATAATTAATTACCAATATAAATATATAACAAAATATTTTATGGAGTGTGAATTTCAATGCTTAATATGGATCAAAAACTTTTAAAACGTGAAGAAGAAGGAAAAATTATTCGCACTGGTATCGTAGGTGCAGGTCAAATGGGTAGAGGTATGGTTACTCAAATGGCTATCATGAAAGGTATCAGCCCATCAATCGTATCTGATATTAAAATTGAAAATGTAATCAATGCTTTCCATTATGCAGGTATTAGTGATGAACAAATTGCTATCGCTAAAACTTTAGAAGATGCAAATAAATATATGGAAATGGGTAAATTTGTAGCAACAGATAATTCTGATCTCATTTCTCAAGCAAATTTAGTAGAATGTGCTATTGACGTTACAGGTGTGCCTGAAGTTGGTGTAAAAATTGCTATTGACTCCATGAATAATGGAAAACACGTAGTAATGATGGACGTAGAAACAGACGTTGTAATTGGTTCTTATTTGAAAAAACTCGGTGATAAAAATGGTGTAGTTTATACTGGTTCTGCTGGTGATGAACCAGGTGCTGTAATGGAACTTTACTCTTTTGCTAAAGCTATGGGTATGGATGTAAAAGTAATGGGTAAAGGTAAAAATAACAAACTTGATTATGATTGCAATCCAGATACAGTATTAGAAGAAGCTACTCGTCGTAAAATGAGCCCTAGAATGCTTTGTGCATTTAAAGATGGTACAAAAACAATGGTAGAAATGACTGCAATGTCCAATGCAACTGGTTTAGTTCCAGATGTTATCGGTGGTCATGGTCCTGCTGCAAGTCCAGCTGAACGTTGTAAAGAATTAAATGAAATCTTCAAATTAAAAGAAGATGGCGGTATTTTAAATAAACATGGTGTAGTTGAATATGTAAATGGTATTGCTCCTGGTGTATTCGTAACAGTTTCTACTGAAAATGAAGAAATTGCATATCAAATGCAATATCATAGCATGGGCCCTGGTCCACTTTGGACATTATATCGTCCATATCATTTATGCAACCTTGAAACACCATTAACAGTAGCAAAAGCAGTTATTGATAAAGAACCTACTATTATTCCTATTGATGGCCCTGTAAGTGAATGTATTACTGTTGCTAAACGTGATCTTAAAGCTGGCGAATATATTGATGGTATTGGTGGATATACAACATATGGTTCCATTGCAACATCTAAAGAAACATATGAAAAAGGATATGTACTTTATGGCTTAGTTAATAAAAAAGCTCGTATGTTAAAAGATGCTAAAAAAGGTCAATTATTAACACTTGATATGGTAGAACTTGATACAAGCACTCAACTTTATCATGTACGTAAAGAACAAGATGCTATGTATGGAAAAAAATAATACTTACTAAAATATAAATTTTAATAAGTATTTAAAAGAAAAATATAAATAAAAAATAAATTTGTTACAATAATTAATATACTATACCCTAAAATATAAAACAAGATTATAAAATAATATAAGGTCTTTACTTTTTAATAGTAAAGACCTTATCTATTTAATTATATAAGTAAAGGGATAGTAAAATAATAGTTTTTATAAATCTATTTGTTGAAAAAAAATGAAATATCCATTATAATAAAATTTGTTTGATTAGATAAGTTGTATTTTTGTTAAAGAAAGTTGTAATACAACATTAGGAAGTATATAAGTTTATATAAAATATTTAAAAATATATAAAAATATATATAAATCCTAAAATTAAAAAAGGGGTAGTAAAAAATGACAGACATTAATAATTTATCAGTTAATGCCATTCGTGTATTAGCAGCAGATGAAGTACAGAAAGCAAATTCTGGACATCCAGGTCTTCCACTTGGCTGTGCACCAGTTGCTTATGAACTTTGGGGCAAACATATGAACCACAATCCTAAAAATCCTAAATGGGTTAATCGTGACCGTTTCATTTTATCCGGTGGACATGGTTCTTCTATGCTTTATGCTCTTTTACATTTATTTGGTTATGGTTTAACTGTAGAAGATCTTAAAAATTTCCGTCAAGATGGTTCCTTAACTCCAGGTCATCCAGAATATGGTCATACTGTTGGTGTTGAAGCTACTACTGGTCCACTTGGTGCTGGTATGGGTATGGCTGTTGGTATGGCTATGGCTGAAGCTCATTTAGCTGCAACTTTCAATAAACCAGAATTCCCTGTTGTAGACCACTACACTTATGTATTAGGTGGAGATGGCTGCATGATGGAAGGTATTTCTTCTGAAGCATTTTCTTTAGCTGGTACATTAGGTCTTAGCAAATTAATCGTTATTTATGATAGCAACAAAATCTCCATTGAAGGTAGCACAGATATTGCTTTCACTGAAAATGTACAAAAACGTATGGAAGCATTTGGTTTCCAAACTATCACTGTTGAAGATGGTAACGATTTGGAAGCTATCGGCAAAGCTATTGAAGAAGCAAAAGCTGATAAAACTCGTCCTTCTTTCATCACTGTTAGAACTCAAATTGGTTATGGTTGCCCTGCAAAACAAGGTAAAGCTTCCGCTCATGGTGAACCTCTTGGTGTAGACAATGTAAAAGCTATGAGAGAATTCTTAGGCTGGGAAAGTGAAGAAGCTTTCTATGTTCCACAAGAAGTTTATGATAACTACAATAAATTAGCTGAAAATGGTGCTAAAGCTGAAGAAGCTTGGAATACACTCTTTACTGATTACTGTGCAAAATACCCTGAATTAAAAGCTCTTTGGGATAAATACTTCGGAGAAGTTGATGCTAAAGGTCTTCTTGAAGATGAAGAATTCTGGGCTTATGAAGATAAAGCAGTAGCAACTCGTGCTCTTTCTGGTACAATGATTAACCGCTTAAAAGATAGATTACCAAATCTCTTCGGTGGTAGTGCTGACCTTGCACCTTCTAACAAAACTCATATGAATGATGCTGGTGATTTCAGCAAAGATGATTATCTTGGTAGAAACTTACACTTTGGTGTTCGTGAATTCGCTATGGCAGCTATCGTAAATGGTATTCAATTACATGGTGGCTTAATTTCTTATGGTGCTACATTCTTCGTATTTAGCGATTATACAAAACCAATGCTTCGCTTAGCTTCCTTGATGAATTTACCTGTAACAATGGTATTCACTCATGATAGTATCGGTGTTGGTGAAGATGGTCCTACACATGAACCTATTGAACAATATGCTATGCTTCGTTCTTTACCAAACTTCAACTTATTCCGTCCAGCTGATGCTACAGAAACAGCTGCTGGTTGGTATTTAGCTGTAACAAGCAAAACTACTCCAACAGGTCTTGTATTGACTCGTCAGAACTTACCACAGCTTCCTGGTAGCTCCAAAGAAGCATTAAAAGGTGGTTATGTAATCGCTGATTCCACTAAAGAAACTCCAGATGCAATCATTATCGCAACTGGTTCTGAAGTATCTTTAGCTTTAGATGCTAAAGCAGAATTAGCAAAAGAAGATATTGATGTTCGCGTAGTAAGTATGCCTTGCGTAGACTTATTTGAACAACAATCCGCTGAATACAAAGAAGCAGTTCTTCCAAAAGCTATCCGCGCTCGTGTAGCTGTAGAAGCTGGTACTGATTTTGGTTGGGGTAAATATGTAGGTTTAGATGGTGCTGTTGTAACTATGCATGGTTTCGGTGCTTCTGCTCCTGCTGGTATCTTATTCAAAAAATTCGGCTTCACTACTGAAAATGTAGTAAATACTGTTAAATCTGTTCTTTAATAAGCAGTAAATGTTTTTATAGAAAAAGACGATTGTCTATGGCAATCGTCTTTTTTGTATTTTTACATAAAAATAATAAAATTTTATAACAATTTTAGTTAAAAAGTAGTATAATGTTGTAAGTTTATAAAATGCGTTTTATAAACATCATTTGTTAATGCACATCAAAGATACTGTGCGAAGAATAAGGGGAGTGTTATGAAAAGTTTTAAACTGACAAAAGAAGAAGCTACAATGTTAGCACAAAAATATGCTACACCATTAGAGGTGATTTCTTTAGAGCATATTGAGGAAAATTATAATTTATTGTGCAAACATATACCGAGGTTGAAGGTTTTTTATGCAATCAAAGCTAATTCAGCGAAATGTATTTTGGAAAAGCTGATAAAATTAGGCTCTAATTTTGATGTTGCTTCAGCCGGAGAGATAAGGCTATTGTCTAAAATGGGTGTATCAGGGGAGAAAATGATTTATGCTAATCCTGTAAAGACGATAGAAGGGCTGATTGAAGCTAGTAAGGTAGGTATAAAGCGATTTACTTTTGACAGTGAAAATGAAATTGATAAAATAAAAAAATATGTACCAGATGCAGAAGTTTTAGCTCGTGTGAAGATTAAACAATCCGATGCTATTGTGAATTTAAATATAAAATTTGGTGCAGATGAAACTAAAATTTTAGATTTATTAAATTATGCAAAAGCAAATGGTTTAAAAGCAAATGGGATATGTTTTCATGTAGGTAGTCAGGTCTTATCTACAAAATCATATGAAAAGGCATTTTCATTAGCACGAGGTTTAATAGATAGATTAAAAGCTAGTGGGCTTGATATAAAATATATGGATATCGGTGGCGGTTTACCTGTAGCATGTTTAGATAAAGATGTCGATGCAGAAAAAATCATGAAAGGTATAAATGATTGTTTAGCTGATTTTGAAGATGTAGAAGTTTGGGCTGAACCTGGTCGATATATTTGCGGTAGTGCAGTAAATGTGATTACTTCTATAATTGGTAAACAAATGCGTGATGAAAAACAATGGTATTATATAGATGATGGTATATATGGTTCTTTTTCGGGAATTTTATTTGACCATTGGGATTATGATATAATATCATTGAAAGATGAAGATAATACTTATGAAAAAGCCACTATAGCAGGTCCAAGTTGTGATTCGTTGGATATAGTAAAAAAAGAAATGTATTGCCCTAAATTAGATGAGGGCGATTTATTAATAGCCTTAAATGCTGGGGCTTATAGTAAAGTATCAGCTACAACTTTTAATGGCTTTTCTTTACCAAAAACAGTGGCATTAGAATAGTATTTTTGAGAGGAGGAAATACCATAAATAAAGCATCTATTGCCAATTTATTAGTGATTGTTTTAGTTTTATGTGGTATATTTTTTACAATGTCTCCTGAAAGCCAAGAAGGATATAGTTCTTTTATGGAAATAATGTTAGGTTTAGTAGGGGCATTTGTAGTTGTAACTGTCGTTAGAATGATAGTGGCAAATAAAAGAAATAAATAAAGTAAAATAGTTAAAATTAATTTATTTAATATTGAGATTAAAATTCCTATATTTTTATATAGGAATTTTTTTTATGATATACTAGATTTAGTTTTAAAAGGAGGTTTTTTGATGGAGCAAAATAATACACCTTTGTATACAGCAATGAAAAAATATATTGAAGATAAAGCAATGGCTTTTCATACACCAGGACATAAACAAGGTAAAGGTGCTGCAAATGAACTTCATGAAATGATAACAGATACAGGTCTTAAGATGGAAGTATCTTTGATGGAAGAATTAGATGATATACATGGAGCTTCTACTTGTATAAAACAGGCACAAGATTTGGCAAGTGATTTATATGGTGCAGATGAAACTAGATTTTTTATCAATGGAACAACAGGTGCTATTCATGCGATGATTTTAACAGCTGTAAATCCTGGAGATAAGATAATAATACCTAGAAATGCACATCGTTCCGTACTTGGCGGTTTAGTTTTAGCAGGGGCAATACCTGTATTTATTCAACCAGAAATAGATGAAAATTTAGGTATTGCTATGAGCATTACGAAAACTGAATTAGAAAAAGTAATACGTGAAAATAAAGATGCTAAAGCTGTAGTAATGGTTTATCCTACATATTATGGAGTAGCAGGGGATATACAAAGCATAGCTAATTTAGTGCATGAAAATAATATGTTATTATTAGTTGATGAAGCACATGGGCCACATTTAGCTTTTTGTGATAAATTGCCAATACAGGCATTATCAGCAGGAGCAGATATTGTTGCACAAAGTACGCATAAAATAGTAGGTTCAATGACACAAACCTCTTTATTGCATATGAAAAAACAACGCGTAGATGTAGAGCGTTTTAATAAAATGTGCAGTTTAGTGCAGTCGACAAGCCCTAATTATTTATTATTAGCTTCACTTGATATAGCACGCAGACAGATGGCAATGGAAGGTAAAGATTTAGTCGGTAGAGCTGTGCAATTAGCGGAAGATTTACGTGAGCAAATCAATAAAATTCCAAATCTAAGCTGTTTTGGTCGTGAATATATGAACAGTGAAGGCAAATATGATTTAGATGTAACAAAAATAACTGTTTGTGTGCGTAAATTGGGGATAAGTGGAGCTCAGGCAGAACAGATTTTGCGACATAAATATAAAATTCAATGTGAATTATCTGATATGTATAATTTATTATTCATTATTTCCTACGCTGATAGTGAAAAAGAATGTGCGTATTTATTAAATGCTTTACAAGAATTAGCAAAATCTTTTCAAGATAAAGAAACAAATCCTTTAGTACAGATTAATTTGCCAAGTATTCCTCGTTATGTTTTATCACCAAGACAAGCAATGTTTGCTAAGACGAAAAAAGTAAAATTTGAGCAAAGTGTAGGCAAAATAGCAGGGGAATTGATTACATTTTATCCACCGGGAATACCTGTGATTTATCCAGGGGAAGAAATAAGTCAAGAAATTATTGATTATGTATTGTTGCAAAAACAAAATGGGGGCAATATAATAGGCCCAGAAGATATGAATTTAGAAAATATTAATATAGTGGAGGAATAATGGTGAAAGGAAAGCTCATAATCATTGAAGCTGGTGATGGTTGTGGTAAAGCTACACAGACTAAGCTTTTATATGATAGATTAAATCAAGCAGGTTACAAGGTAAAAAAAGTAGAGTATCCAGATTATGAAAGTCCAGCATGTACACCGGTAAAAATGTATTTGCAAGGTGAGTTTGGCGGACATGTAGATGATGTAAATGCCTATGCGGCTTCTGTATTATTTGCTGTGGATAGATATGCTTCATATCGCATGAAATGGAAAAAAGATTATGAAGAAGGCACTATTATTTTAGCAGATAGATATACTACTTCTAATATGGTTCATCAAGCTGTAAAAATAGAAGATAGTAAAATGCGTGATGAATTTTTATCATGGCTTTGGGATACAGAATTTACGAAAATGGGGCTTCCTGTGCCGGATAAAGTTATTTTCTTGAATATGCCACCAGATATCAGCAATAAATTGATTGATAATAGAGCTAAAAAAGATAATCGCAAAAAAGATATTCATGAACAGGATAAAAATTATTTAGAAAAATGTCATGAAGTTTATCAAGAAATGGCAAATCGCTATGATTGGGATATCGTAGAATGTGCAAAGGATAATCAGTTAAGAACTATAGAAGAAATTCATAAAGATGTTTGGCAAAAAATTCAAGGTCTGATTAAATAAAAATAGTAGATAAAAGTCTATAAACTTTATAATTAAATAGCTTTATGATATACTAAGTTTTAGTCATAAAAAATAAATTATGGCTAAAACTTTTTTATTAATGAAAATTTTGCTATCTAAATATATGTAAGAGTAAAGGATGTTCAGTATGAGTCAAGAGAAGAATAGCATATTGAAAGATGATTTCTATTCCATGATACAGATGCAACGCGTAAAAGTAGATGATGAATATAAATTATTATTGCAAAATCCTAATAATGAACAGATGCAAGTATATCAAACACTCATTAAAGATTTTGTAACTATGGCTGTAAAACAATTTTATATTGTAGTGATGAGTTCTGCTAAAGAGGAATTACCACAATATAATTTATACGATTATGCAAATAAAGTAGATGATTTATTATTAAATATCAATCAATGTATTGAAAATGAAGATACAGTATCTTTGACACAATATCATAAGCAAATAGATGAACTTTTAGATAAGTTTATCTACATAAATTAAGATGATTAGTTGGCAAAATATTTATGGGCATGAGCAAATAAAAGCGGATTTACAATTATTATTGCAAGAAAATAAATTGCCTCATGCCTTATTATTTTCAGGAATTGATGGTATTGGTAAATTATTGACGGCTAAGATGTTAGCTAAATCGCTACTTTGCTGTAATTCGCAACAAGGCAATATGGCTTGTGGTTATTGTAATTCTTGCAAGATGTTTGATGAACAAAATCACCCTGATTTTTATTATTTGGAGCCAGAAGGTAAAACAAGAAAATTGATTAAGATTGAGCAAATTCGTCAAATACAAGCAAAAATAGCTTTATCGCCATATCTGTCAGATAAACAAGTGGTGATTATAAATGATGCTCAATATTTAAATGATACAGCAGGAAACAGTTTGCTTAAGACTCTAGAAGAGCCAATAGGCGAAGTGTTTTTTATTTTAATCACTTCTAATAAAGATATGATACTGCCTACTATATTATCGCGTTGTATGAAGATATATTTTGCGCCTCTTTCTTATCTAGATGTGGCGAAGGTTTTACAACAAAAAATACAGATTGAAGAAGATAAAGCTAAAATCATTGCTAGATTGTCTGGTGGCAGTATATTAAAAGCTATGCAATTTATTGATGATGACGCTCTAGCCTTAAGACAAAAGGCATTATCTTGTCTTCAAGACAATTTTTCCATAAAAGATATATGGTCATTTATTGATGAATTATCAGGTTTTGAGCGAAATAAGATAAATGATATAATGAGTCATTTACAAATGCTATTGAGAGACTTATTACTGATGAAGGTTAATAAAGATAGTGATATTATTTATAATCAGGATATAAAAGATGATTTATTGAATATACAAAACAAGTATGATGAAGTTAATCTATTAACTAAATTGACCTTAGTAGAAGAGATTTTAAAACGGTTAAATTCTAATGCAGATATAAAACTCATCTTGCAGAAATTTATTTTAGATTGGCAAAATAAATAAACGAGAAATAGACAGGAGGGCACTTTGTGCAGACCGTTGTAGGTGTAAGATTTAAAAAAGCTTGTAAAATATATTATTTTGGGTTAGGTGGATTGGAATTAGCCCAAGGTGATGGCGTAGTAGTAAAAACTGCTCGTGGTGTTGAATTTGGAACAGTTGTTATAGGGCCACGTGATGTACCAGATTCAGAAGTTGTACAGCCATTAAAAGATGTACAAAGAAAAGCAACACAAGAAGATATTGATAAGTTGGCAGAAAACAGCGAAAAGGAAAAAGAAGCTTATGCTATTTGTGAAGAAAAAATTCGCTTGCGCGAATTGCCAATGAAACTCATCAGCGTAGAATATACTCTTGATGTGAATAAGATAATTTTTTACTTCACTGCTGAAGGTAGAATTGACTTTAGAGAATTAGTAAAAGATTTGGCAGCAGTATTCCATACTCGTATTGAACTTCGTCAAATTGGCGTACGTGATGAAGCAAAATTATTAGGTGGAATAGGTTGCTGTGGTAGACCACTTTGCTGTGCTACTTTTTTAGGCGATTTTGAGCCAGTATCCATTCGCATGGCGAAAGACCAGAGTTTATCTTTAAATCCAACAAAAATATCTGGTATTTGCGGTCGTTTGATGTGTTGTTTAAAATATGAAAATGATTTATACCAAGGTTGTTGCAAACAAAATAGTATTATTGCTCCGCCAAAACAAGGTAGTCGTGTAGTATCTATGGAAGGCGAAGGAAAAGCTATTTCTATCAATATGCAAAAACGCACTGTAACTGTATTATTAGACTCTAAGAAAACTATTGTGGCTTCATGGGAAGATGTTGTAGAAAAAGATGACGATGATATCTGATTGGAATTTAAATTTAAAAGAAAATGAACGTATAGATGATTTATTAGCTGGCGGATTGAAAATAATTCAAAATAATAAAGAATTTTGTTTTTCCATTGATGCTGTATTATTAGCACATTTTGTAACTGTACGTAAAAATGCTAAAGGATTAGATTTAGGCACAGGAACAGGTGTTATCCCTTTATTGTTATCCAATAGAGCAATGAAAATGGACGCTTTGGAGATAAATCCTGTAACCTGTGAAATTGCCAAACGCAATATGGTCATGAATAAGCTTCAAGATAAGATTTGCGTTCAAGAAGGCGATTTATGCAAGATAAAAGAATATTATAAACCTCAATCTATGGATTTTGTCGTATCTAATCCACCTTATCGTCAAATAAATCAAGGTCATTTAAATATTTTAGATGGAGTGGCAAGAGCTAGACATGAAATAACAGCTACACTTGATGATGTAGTACGTGCAGGTAGTTTTGTATTGAAGCGAAAAGGTCGTTTTGCCATGGTACATTTACCAGAGCGACTAGGTGAAATCATGGTGGCTTTTCACAAATATAATATTGAAGCGAAAAGACTGCAATTAGTACAACCAAAACGAGATAAAGCACCGAATATAGTCTTGATTGAAGGTGTCAAAGAAGGGGCTCCAGGTGGATTGAGTGTAGAGCCAGCGCTTATTGTCCATGAAGATAATGGTGATTATACAAGAAAATTAATGGAATATTATTATCCAGATAGATTGTAAGAGGCGAGGTGAATATATATGGTAGAAAATAAAAATGGCTGTTTATATTTAGTAGCTACTCCTATTGGAAATTTAGAAGATATGACTTATCGTGGAGTTAGGATTTTAAATGAAGTAGATTTAATTGCAGCTGAAGATACAAGAAATACACGAAAATTATTATCACATTATGATATTCATACAGCGCTTACAAGCTATCATGAACATAATAAATTTGAAAAAGGGCCACAGCTTATAACAAAACTTCAAGAAGGATTAAATATCGCTGTAGTAAGTGATGCAGGTCTTCCAGGAATTGCTGACCCTGGTACGCATTTAGCACAACTAGCGATACAGGAAGGTATAAAAGTAACGCCTATTCCAGGAGCAAATGCAGCATTATCAGCACTTATTTGCTCTGGTATAGATACAAGAAAATTTACTTTTATAGGATTTTTGCCGAAGACAAGTAAAAAACGCAAAGAATTATTAGAATCTATAAAACTTAGAGAAGAAACATTGATTTTTTATGAAACACCATATCATCTAAAAGATATGTTGAAAGAATTAATGAATATTTTAGGCAAAGATAGACAGGCTTCAACTTGTAGAGAGCTTACGAAAAAATTTGAAGAATTTAATCGTGGCACTTTAGAAGAATTGGTAAATTTCTTCCATGAAAATGAACCTCGTGGTGAATTTGTAGTTATTGTATCTGGAATTACTGAAGAAATGTTAAATGAACAAGAAGATACAAAAGAAGATATCTCTCCTGTGAAATATGTGCAGGACTTAATGGAAAAGGGCATAAATAAAAAAGAAGCCATGCGTATGGCTGCAAAAGCTTTAAATATGAGTAGACGAGATATTTATCAAGCATTATTAAAAGATGATTGATATTTTATGTATTTGATATAAAATAAAAACTCTGCTATATCTAAATTGATATTTTGGATATAACAGAGTTTTTTTATTAAAGCTTAGATAATAGAGTTGTTTGTGTTGGTTGAGGTAAATCTGTTTCAGGAAGTGGAAGCGCAGAAGATTTTACTTCTTGAGGAATTTCATCAACTGTAGTGTTGTTTAGATGAGAAATTCTAATATTTAAATTAAACTTGCTGAGATTTAGATAATTTTTAAATGTATTGCGCAATACATAACCATTCACATCAGAAAATTCTTCATCAGGAATACTATCTAAAACTTCATTACCAAATTCTTGAATATTATTGGAGAAATCTGTTTTTAAATTAGTTATGGATTGAGATTTTTTATCAATGGTCAATTCATAAGAAATCTTTCTAGGTTTAGCAAGACTTTCTACTAATTGAGGATTTTTAGCTAGTAGAGTATCTAGTTTTTCTAAATTTTGCTTTTGTTTATCATCTTTAGCATAAAGAGTTTTTAATTCTGCCTTCATGCCTTCATCTAAAATTGGTCTAGTATAAGTTACATAGATTTTAGCAGTATTTTTATTCACATCATACATAAATATATTAGTGATATTTTGAGTGAATTTATCTAAATTAAATTGTTTTTTTTGGGAGAATAATTCATTGGCATTATCAGCAAGTGTTGTACTAGATATATACCATTGGTCAGGATTTATATCATTGATGAGAGGAGTTGTTTTCATCTTTAAATATTGATTTAGATTATTATCAGCAATTTCAGTATAAAATTGAGTTGTAGCTTCAAATTTAATAGTATCTATCCAGCTATTAAAAGAAATATTCATATTACCAGATGTATTCATCAATTCAGAGTATTTACCATCGACAATGATATCACCATCAGCAAGTGGACTTGTCATAGATAAGTTGATTTTATAAGTCAAATTTTTAGCATTAGCAGTATTTTCTACAGCTTGTTTGAGGTAATCAATGGCTTCATCTTGTGCTTTATTAGCAAAAACTGTGCTACTAAAACAAAATACAAATAAAGATAATAGTAAAATTAATAAATGCTTCGATTTCATAGTATTCATAGTATCGCCACCTTTATACTTTTTCTTTAATTATACCATAGATTATTAGTAGGTTAATATTTTTATTATGGATTTTTTTGTATTTGTTGTATAATAAATTAGATACAAATTTTTAAAGGAGGAATTATTGTTGGCTAAACAATCTTTTTATATAACTACGCCAATTTATTATCCTAGTGCAAAACTTCATATCGGTCATGCTTATTGTACAACAATTGCAGATAGTATTGCTCGTTATAAACGTTTATCCGATTTTGATGTATTTTTCTTAACTGGTTCTGATGAACACGGTCAAAAAATTGAACAGAAAGCCGAAGAACAAGGCGTTACACCTATTGAATATGTAGATAAAATAGTTGCAGGCTTCCAAAATTTATGGAAAAGATTAAATATCTCCAATGATGATTTCATTCGTACTACACAAAAACGCCATGAAAAAGTAGTACAAGAAGTTTTCAAACGCATTTATGAAAAAGGCGATATTTATAAAGGTGCATATAAAGGCTTATATTGCACACCTTGCGAAAGCTTCTGGCTCGAACGTCAATTAGTTGATGGTAAATGCCCAGATTGCGGTCGTGAAGTGAAAGAAGTAGCAGAAGAAGCATATTTCTTCAAGATTTCTAAATATGCTGATCGCTTACTTGAATACATTGAAGCAAATCCAGATTTCATTCAGCCAGTATCTCGCAGAAATGAAATGATTAACTTCATTAAACAAGGCTTAGAAGATTTATGTATTTCTCGTACATCTTTTGACTGGGGTATTCCTGTACCAATTGATGAAAAACATGTAATTTATGTATGGTTTGATGCACTTACAAACTATTTAACACCAATTGGATACTTAGATGACCCAGAAAAATTCAACAAATTCTGGCCAGCAGACCTTCACCTTGTAGGTAAAGAAATTGTTCGCTTCCATACAATTATTTGGCCAATAATCTTAATGGCACTTGATTTACCACTTCCTAAAAAAGTATATGGTCATGGTTGGCTTGTAGTTGATGGCGATAAAATGAGTAAATCTAAAGGAAATGTAATCGATCCAATCGGCTTAATTGATGAATTTGGCGCAGATGCTATCCGTTATTTCTTACTTCGTGAAATCAATTTAGGTCAAGACGGTAACTTCTCTCGTGATGCTTTGATTTCTCGCATTAACTCTGACCTTGCAAATGATCTTGGAAACTTATTACATCGTACACTTAGTATGATTAATAAATATAATAAAGGCATTATCGAACAGCCTGGCGATATTCGTGAAGTAGACCAAGCATTAATCGATGACGCTACAAAAACTATTGCTGAATATAAAAACTACATGGATAATATGAAACTCAGCGATAGCATCAAACTTGTATGGTCATTTATCAGCCGTACAAATAAATATATTGATGAAACTACTCCATGGGTTTTAGGTAAAGATGAAGCTAGAAAAGCTGAATTAAATCGTGTACTTTATGATTTAGTAGAAAGCTTACGTGCAATCAGTGTAATGATTGAGCCATTCATTCCTACTACAGCTCGCCGTATTTGGGCTCAATTGAATTTACCACAAAACTTTGATGAAATTCGCATCAGCGATATCGAAGGTTGGGGCAAAACTCCTGTAGGTATTCAAATCAATAAACCAGAACAGCTCTTCCCTCGTATTGAAATCGAAGAAGAAAAACCAGAATCTAAAAAAGAAGTAAAAGAAAATAAAAAAGCTAAAAAAGAAGAACCAAAAGCTCTAGAAAAAGCCAAAGAAAATGAAGATGGTATGATTGGCATAGAAGATTTTAGCAAAATTGATTTACGTGTAGTAGAAATCTTAGCTGCTGAACCTGTGCCAAAAACAGATAAACTCATGAAAATACAAGTTTCTTTAGGCGATGAAGAAAGAACAGTAGTATCTGGTATTGCTAAATTCTATAAACCAGAAGATTTAATTGGCAAACATGTAGTTTTAGTTGCTAATTTAAAACCTGCAAAACTTCGTGGTGTAATGAGCCATGGTATGCTTTTAGCTGCTTCTAAAGGCGATGAACTTCAAATAGTAGAAACTACAATGCCTGTAGGTAGTAAGGTGAAATAATGTTAGTAGATACACATGCACATCTTGATGATTTAAAATACGAAGAAGATAGACAAGAAGTAATAGCTAGAGCAAAAGCTGAAGGTACAACAAGAATTATCACTATGGGTGATACGATGGAGTCTTCATTTAATGCTATTAAAATTGCAGATAATTTTGATGGTGTTTTTGCAGGAGCTGGAGTACATCCACAAGAAGCTTTGAGCATACAAAGTAATAAAGATTATGATACTTTGGCAGAACTTATGACTTTACCAAAGGTAAAAGTTTTAGGTGAAATTGGCTTAGATTATTATTATGAAAATGCTCCTCGTGATGTTCAGCGTGAAGTATTTATTCGTCAATTAGATGTAGCAAGACAAATGCATATGCCAGTTAGCATACATGACCGTGATGCCCATGGTGATACTATGGCAATCTTGAAAAAGGAAGGAAAAGGGCTGACAGGATCAATACATTGTTTTTCTGGTAGCTATGAAATGGCAAAAGAATTATTAAAAATGGGTTGGTTCTTAGGTGTTGATGGACCGCTTACTTTTAAAAATTCAGCAAAATTGCCAGAAATAGTGGCAAAAATTCCTTTGGAAAGATTGCTTTTAGAAACAGATTGCCCATATTTGGCACCTGTTCCTAAACGTGGTAGACGCAATGAACCAGCATATGTAAAATATATAGCAGAAAAAGTAGCAGAGATTAGAAATATTTCTTTAGAAGAAGTAGCAAATCAAACAACTAAAAACGCTATGGAAGTATTTAATTTATAAAATAAAAGCTTTTCTTTAAGTGAAAGTAAAATTCCTTTAAAGAAAAGCTTTTTTATCTTGTTTTTATATAAATAATATTAATTTTTATAGAATGAAATTATATATGTAATTAATAATTATACAAAAAACACGATAAATGATATATATGTGAAATAGATTAATTATAAGTAAAATTTCTGTATTTATTTTTATGAGCCGTTTGCATTTAAATGCCTTATTTATTTACATGAAATACATCATATTTTAGGTGTAAACACATAGAAAAATCCTTTATTTATAAGGTTTTTTACTAGATTACAATTTACAATTTTACAAGTACAAATGTTACATATTTATGAAGAAATTTGACACAAGTGTAAATACTTGGTATAATATCTTTTCGTAAAGGAGGAATTCAATGGATTTTAAAAACCTATTAAGCCACAATTTAACAAAATGTAAACTAACTGCAGTAGTGGTTTTATGTTTTGCAATGGCTACATTAACTGGATTTGTAACAGCAAATAAAAATGTCACAATTGTAGCAGATGGTAATAAAATGGTAGTCAATACGGTCTATGATAATCCAAAGAATATATTGAAGCAAGCTGGTATAAAGTTAGATAATGGAGATGATTATACAGTATCTACAGGTAATATAACTGATAATGCTGTAATTACAATCAATCGTGCAATGCCAGTAACTGTAGAAATTGATGGAGATACAAAAGTAGTAAAAACCACAAAGAAAACTGTGGGAGAATTGATATCTTCAATGAATTTAGATGAAGATAAGTATTTTGTTGAGGGCGGTAAAGATACTCAACTACATACTGATGCAAAAGTAAAAGTTTTAAATGTTTCTAGTAAATTAGTATTAAGAGATGAAGTACAAAATTATCAGGTGATAAAAGAGCCAGATAGCTCTATGATCCGTGGTAATGAAGAAGTAATTCAAGCTGGAAGAAATGGTTTAAATAGATTATTAGTTAGAGAAAAATATCATAAAGGTATTAAAGTGGGAGAAGAAGTAGTACAAACTTCTCAATTAGTTCGTCCTGTAAATCAGGTTATTCGTGAAGGCACAGCAGAACCGATGAATACTATTGGTTTGAGATCATATTCTCAAGTATTGTATATGGAAGCTAGTGCATATTTACCTTATGATGGTGGCGGTGCTGGATATACAGCGCTTGGTATTCCTGCTCGTTATGGTGTAGTAGCTGTAGACCCAGATATTATTCCACTTGGAACGCGTGTATATATTCCAGGTTATGGTGAAGCTATTGCGGCAGATACTGGCGGTGCGATTAATGGCTATATGATTGATTTATGTATGGAAGATTATACTCAAGCTATAGCTTTTGGTCGTCGTGGTGTAGAAGTTTATATTTTAGATTGATATTTGTATAAATTGATTTAAAATAGTAGGATAGATAGAAAATTATATATAAAGATGAAAAAGAGTCTGTAAGTTTACAGGCTCTTTTTGTCTAGAGTATATGGCTTTTTACTTGCATTTTTTGATATATTTTTGTTATACTAAAAAAATATGAGTTTATTTGTAATATTTTAGTTGAAAAATAAGTGAGAAGGTTTTTAATGATAAAAGAAGTTTTAGTTGTAGAAGGAAAAATGGACGTTGTAGCCATTAATAAAGCAGTTGAAGCTGATTGTATTATCACAGAAGGTTTTAATTTATTGCCTAAGACTATAAAAAATATTAGAGCTGCTTATGAAAAACGTGGCATTATTATTTTAACTGACCCAGATTCAGCTGGAGAGCGAATTCGCACATATTTAACAAGAAGATTTCCTAATGCAAAGCACGCTTTTGTACCTTGTGAAGAAGCTACTGCAAATGATGATATAGGTATAGAGCAGGCAAGTCCTGAAGCTATTCGCAAAGCATTGGCTAAGGTGCGTACAATGAACTGGAAATCTAGTGATGAATTTAGTGCTACAGATTTAATTTTAAATCGCTTAAATGGTTTTGCAAATTCTGGTATTCGCAGGGCAAAATTAGGTGCTATTTTAGGAATTGGTTTTGCCAATGCTAAAACTTTTTTACGTAGATTAAATAATTATGGAATTACTAGAGATGAATTTAATCAAGCCTTAGCAAAATTAAATTCAGAAAATGATATTAATGAAGTTGAAAATAAATAATAAAAATTGGAGGAATTTTAATTAATGAAGCAACCTACTATTGCTAATAAGAAGGTTACAAGATATATTTTACAGCGTTTTGGCATTCATATGAGCAAACGCTTAGGACAAAACTTTTTAATAGATGCTAGTATTGTACAGGGAATTGTAGATGCAGCAAATGTGCAGGAAAATGATAGAGTATTAGAAATCGGCCCTGGTATCGGTACTTTGACTCAAGCTTTAGCTGAAACTGGAGCAGAGGTTACTTGTGTAGAATTAGATAAAAGATTGCCAGAAGTTTTGGCACATACTTTAGACGCTTATGACAATGTGCGTGTTATTCAAGGAGATATTTTAAAAGTAAATATTCCAGAAATCATGGGCGATAAACCATTTAAAGTAGTAGCTAATTTGCCGTATTATATTACTACACCAATTATCATGGCTTTGCTCGAAAAACATTTGCCAATAACAGATATCGTAGTAATGGTACAAAAAGAAGTAGCAGAACGTATGGCAGCACAGCCAGGCGGTAAAACATATGGTGCTTTATCTGTAGCAGTGCAGTATTATACAGTGCCTGAAATCGCTTTATATGTACCACCACGTTCTTTTATGCCACCTCCAGAAGTGGATTCTGTAGTAGTGAACTGTAAAGTCAGACAGACTCCTGCCGTAGAGCTTATTGATGAAAAGATGTTCTTTAGAGTGGTAAAAGCAGCTTTTTGTCAACGTCGTAAGACTTTAAATAATGCTTTAAAATCCATGGGTGTAGATAAAAATATTATTGCTGATGTATTAGATAAAGCTGGAATAGAAGCAACTCGTCGCGGAGAAACTTTGACTATGGAAGAGTTTGGAGCTATTGCTAATATTTTGGTACAAATGGCAAAACAGGAGGCATAATTTATGAAATTTGTTTCTTGGAATGTAAATGGTCTTCGTGCTTGTATGAATAAGGGTTTCATGGAGACTTTTCAAACTTTAGATGCAGATATTTTTTGTTTACAAGAAACAAAAATGCAACCTCATCAATTAGAATTAGACTTACCGGGATATAAACAGTATTGGAATAGTGCAGAAAAAAAGGGTTATTCAGGTACAGCTATTTTTACTAAAGTAGAGCCATTAAATGTAAGTTATGGTTTAGGTATAGAAGAACATGACCATGAAGGTCGTGTAATTACTTTAGAATTTGATAAATTCTTTATGGTTTGCGTATATACACCAAATTCTAAGCGAGAATTAGAGCGCTTGGATTACCGTATGCAATGGGAAGATGCTTTTCGCAATTATTTAGTTGAATTAAATAAACAAAAACCTGTCGTGATGTGTGGAGATTTAAATGTTGCTCATAAAGAGATTGATTTAAAAAATCCTAAGACAAATCGCCGTAGTGCAGGTTTTACTGATGAAGAACGCAGTAAAATGACTGAATTATTACAAGCAGGTTTTGTCGATACTTTCCGTTATCTTTATCCGGATAAAACAAGCATTTATTCATGGTGGTCATATATGCGAAAAGCTCGTGAAAATAATGCTGGATGGAGAATTGATTATTTTATCGTATCTAAAGATATTGAAGCAAATATAAAAGAAGCTGGCATTCACAATGAATTTTTTGGTAGTGACCATTGTCCAGTTAGTTTGGAATTAGATATTTAAATAAAATGGCAATAGACTTTATTTTATAATAAGCCTATTGCCATTTTTTATTCTTCAAAACTGTATTCAATTATGCTACCAGATGGACAAGAAACTTCTTTTCCTTTAAATAGTAAACCTGAAAAAGGAACGATAATACTACTTGCTATATTGGCATAATTTTTGCCACCTTTTAATTTTAAATCGCAAGGAAATTCTAAAATACTGCCATCAGTTAAGGTGATATTATTTAATTTTATGCGGATAATAGCACTTTCCCCAAGCAATCTACTGCCATGGATTTTAGTAATCATACCTTGAAGTTTTGTATCTTTAGGTAAAATGATTTCGTTGTTAACAACTAAATCTTGGTGAAGACGGAAGTTGATTAAATCGTATTTATGATTAGTTTTACTGTCTAAATTATCTATATTTATTATTTGCATAGTAGTTTTTTCTGGTAAATGTAAATAAGTAGTAGTATTAGTTGTGGTATTTTGGGTATTTGTATTATTTTGAGCATAAGTTATAGAAGGTAAGTAAATAATACAAGATAAAATAATTATTAAAGTAAGAAAAACAGATTTTGGTGACATAAAAAAATCCTTTCATATTAAAAAATATATTAACATTATAATAGATATATTTAATTAAGTTAAGATAATTATTTATATTGACAGTATAATTATAGAATGATATAATATTACTGTTGTTTAACATAATATGCCGAAGTGGCGGAATTGGCAGACGCACTTGACTCAAAATCAAGCGTAGTCCCCTACGTGCCGGTTCGAGTCCGGCCTTCGGCACCACTAGTAAAATCAAGGCTTTACGGGTTTTCCGTAAAGCCTTTTTTGCTGTCCTAAAAAGTAAATTTTTAAGATTTGGGCACATTTTGGGCACATGAACTTTTTTTAGAGAGTTTTATTAATACAATCTATAATATAAAAAATTTGTTAGTATAATTTAATATAAAATAACCTGTCCTATTATTTAATAAAACGTATATTGATAATAGGGTATAGGATATATTTATTTAAAGGACAGAAAGGACAATAGGACAAAAGTGAAAGGTATGGCAGAGTTGCCATACCTTTTTATTTTTTTATTTGCTTTGTAATATATTCATCAATACTAGAACGTGGTATCTTCCATACTCTATTAATTTTAAAGCTTTTAATTGCTCCACTTTTTAAAAGGTTGTAAGCAGTGTTTTTTCCTATCAATAATATTTCGCAAAGCTCATCTATCGTTACCAAACTTGAACTATCATTATACATTATTATCACTCCATTTCTCAATTTATTTAATAATATGTATCGCAATCAATATTATTCAATTATGTATATGTTAAAAATGAAAAATAATCGTCAATAAAGTTAAATAACTATCTTTGGGAATAGTTAACTTTTAAAGAGTTTAAGTAATCTAAGATAGCTTGTTCTGGTATTTTCCACATCTTACCGCCAGCATCTTTATAAGCGTAGAGTTTTCCTTCGTGAATAAGCTTATAAATGCTATATGCACTACTGCCTAATATATATTGTGCATCTTGTATTGTTAAAGTTGTTTTATTAATAACCATAATAAACCTTCTTTCGTTATATGAATTTATTTATTATTATGTTATATTACTCTTTTATCATTTTAATCTAATCATTTTTATTAAAATGACTAGATTAAATCTATTGAATATATATTTTGTTAATGATATTATAATAAACGTAGTAAAGAACAGAAGGGAGGTTACTTATGCGAAGCTTTAATTATGAAAAAATATATTGTTCTCTTTTAAAACCAGAGATTATAAATTTGATTATGCAAATTCAAGAGTATAAGGGAAAACAATTATCTTTCAATAAGAATAAAGCTATGAATAATGTTTTAGAAAAATTGAAAGAGGAAACCTTTATTACAGACTTAAAACTTATACACAATATAGATGGTATCTCTAATAGAAAATTAAAATTAATTGCAATTAATAAGGCTATTTTAAATAATGAAGAAGAAAAGAAAATAGCAGGTTATCGAGATATTGTTTATAGATTAGACGAAGAGTCTCACATATTGAGATTTAATTATCTATTAGATATCTATCATGAATTATATAAATATGATCAAAGAAAACAATATGATGCTATTTATTCAGATGAAGAAAAACAACAGATAAATTCTATTTCCGAAAATCTTAGCCAGCTATTTAGTAAGAATATTTATAATCTTCTTATAATAATCCCTGTAGTTATTTTGGATTTTTGGAATATCTCTAAATCAAATGAAGATAAGTATCGTATCTGTAACTTAATACTTATATGGTTCATGTATAAATCTGGTTATGAAATTGGAAAATACGTTAGTATAGAAAAAATCATTCAAGAACAAAAAGATATATATTTGTCAACAATAGAAGCAAGCTCTTTAAATTGGGACAAAGAAAGCAATGATTATTCTATTTTTGCTGAAAAAATCTTCAACATCATAATTCTAGCATATAAAGAATTTTTTTCTAAAACTAGCTTAATTGATATTTCAAATGGATTTTCAAAAAGAAAACGAATAATTGAGACAGTAAAAAAACAAACGGTAGCATTTACAAGAGCTTCAATTATGGAAGAATGCCCTGATATAAGTCAAGTAACGGTAGAACGCACTTTGAATAATTTATTAAAAACAAATAAGATATCAAAAATTCAAGGTGGTAAATATACAAAATATATCTATATAGGAAAGGAAGAAAATAATGATAACAGGAGAATTGAAAAATAAAATTGATGGTCTATGGGAAATATTTTGGACAGGTGGATTAACTAATCCATTAGATGTTATCGAACAAATGACATATTTAATGTTTATTCATGACATTGATGAAGTAGATATTATTAATCAAATAATAGATGATAAATATGTAAGCATTTTTGATGAAAATGTAAAAAGAATGAAGGAAGAAGCAGAAGAAAATAATAGAGTATTTCCTTTTACTGTTAATGAATTAAGATGGAGTGTTTTTAGAGATTTTGAAGCAGAGAAGAAATTTATTATTGTTCATGATGGTGTATTTCCTTTTATAAAAAATTTAAATATCAATAAAAATAGCACATATACAAAGTATATGTCTGATGCTGTATTTAAAATTCCTACAGCCGTATTACTTGATAAGATTATTACGACTATGGATAATATTTATAATGACATGAAACAGTTACAAGACAAAGATACTAGAGGTGATATTTACGAATATCTATTATCAAAATTATCTACTGCTGGAGTTAATGGTCAATTTAGAACACCTAGACATATTATCCGTATGATTGTTGAATTAATGAATCCAAAACCCACAGATAAAATATGTGATCCTGCTTGTGGTACATCAGGATTTTTGGTTAATGCAGGTGTTTATATCAAAGAAAAATATTCTGAAATATTTATGAAGGAGGATTCTAAAGATAAAGACCATTATATGAATGAAGCTTTTTGGGGATATGATATGGATCGCACAATGTTAAGAATTGGTGCTATGAATATGATGACGCATGGCATAAAAAATCCTCATATCGAATATAAAGATAGTCTTTCTGAGCAGAATACAGATAAAGAAAAATATGATCTAATTCTTGCTAATCCGCCATTTAAAGGTTCATTAGATTATGATATTGTATCTGCTGATTTATTGAAAATGTGTAAGACTAAAAAAACAGAACTGCTGTTTATTGCTTTATTTTCACGAATGTTAAAAATTGGCGGTCGTTGTGCTTGTATTGTTCCTGATGGTGTATTATTTGGTGCTACAAAAGCCCATAAAGATATACGTAAATTATTAGTAGAAAAAAATAGATTAGAAGCAGTAATTTCTATGCCCTCTGGTGTATTTAAACCATATGCAGGTGTTTCTACAGCAATTTTAATTTTTACTAAAACAGGTCATGGTGGAACAGATAGTATCTGGTTTTATGATATGAAAGCTGACGGTTTTAGTCTTGATGATAAACGTAATGAAGTAAAGGAAAATGATATTCCTGATATAATCAATCGTTTTCATAATTTAGACGCAGAAAAAACTCGTAAAAGAACTGAACAGTCATTTTTTGTATCAAAACAAGATGTGATAGATAATGATTATGATTTATCTATTAATAAATACAAGGAAATAGAATACACTCCAGAAGAATATCCACCAACAAGTGAATTATTAGCAGATTTAAAAGCTATAGATAAAGAAATCTCTAATGGCTTATCTGAATTGGAGGCATTACTAAAATGAAAAAAATAGGAGATGTTTTTACTTTAATAAGAAATGGTGCATCAATCAAGCAAAAAAAAGGAGCAAAAGGACTACCTATCACAAGAATAGAAACAATAGCCAATAAAGTAATTGATAGAGAAAAAATGGGATATGCGGATATCTTTGAAAAAGACAAATATGTAGATTATATATTAAAAAATGAGGATATCTTAATGTCACATATAAATAGTGAAAAGCATTTAGGCAAGGTTGCTATATATAATAAAGTAAAAGATGAAGATATTATACATGGAATGAACTTATTATTATTAAGAACTAATAATAATATATTACTTCCTAGATATGCAAAATACTACTTTGATACAATATATTTTTCAAATCAAATAGCAACTATTACAAAAAAATCGGTAAATCAAGCAAGTTTTACTGTAACTGCTTTGAAAAATTTAAATATACCTTGTCCATCAATAGATAAACAAAAAAAGATTGCCAATATTTTAGATAAAGTAACTAATTTAATTGAGCTAAGGAAAAAGCAATTAGAAAAGTTAGATATATTTTCTAAAGCTTTATTTGTGGAAATGTTTGGCGATCCTGTAGAAAATCCAATGAACTGGAAAAAAGAAAAATTAATAAGTAGATGTAATATTATAACAGGTAATACACCATCAAGAAAAATAAAAGAATATTATGGTAGTTATATAGAATGGATTAAATCTGATAATATTACTAAAGAATTTACAACAATAACAACAGCAAAAGAATATCTTTCAGAAGAAGGTTTTAAAGTAGGACGAAGTATTAAAAAAGATAATATATTAATGACTTGCATTGCAGGTAGTTTAAAATGTATTGGCAATGTAGCAATAACAGATAGAGAAGTATGTTTTAATCAGCAAATAAATGGTATTGAAATATTAAATGATAATTATTTATTTATGTATATACAATTTATTTTAAGTCAAAAATATATTCAAAGTAGTATAAATATGTCTTTGAAAGGTATACTAAGTAAAAGTAAATTATCTGAACTACAATTTATATTTCCACCTATTGAACTACAAAATCAATTTGCTAAAAAAGTGGAGCATATTGATAAAATAAAATTATCTATACAAGATAGTTTAACTAAGTTGGAAACGTTAAAGAAGTCTTTGATGCAGGAATATTTCAGTTAAATATATAAATATAAAGGGAAGTACTTGAGGTACTTCTCTTTATAATATAGAAGGAGATGATTTTATGGGGAATTTTGATTTTCTAAAATTAGAGCCTAAATTTAAGGATTTTGCTGATATAGCTATATTAGCAGAAAATTTAATGTCTATAGATAATGAAACAGCTATCATCAACTGCCGTCGTGCTATGGAATTTGCTATAAAGTGGTTATATTCTGTAGATAGAGACTTAGTTTTACCTTGGAATAAAGATAAATTAGTAGGCTTAATGAATACGGAAGAATTCAAGGATATAGTAGGCAAAGACTTATGGATTAAACTTGAATTAATAAGAAAACTAGGAAATAATATTGTACACACTAGAAAAAAAGTAACTAAAGATGAGGCTACATTATGCTTAAAAAATTTATTTGATTTCATGGATTTTGTTAGTTGTTGTTATGCTGATAATTATTCAAGACCTGAATTCAATCCTAATCTTATAGGTAAAGGAAACATAAAGAAAATAGATGTTTCTGATAGAGATATAGATGTAGAAGCATTAATTAAAGAAAATGCTAAATTAAGAAAAGAATTAACTTCAAAACGTGAAAAACAGCGGAAACAATATGTACCAAGACCATTAGAGCTTTCAGAGTATGCTACAAGAAAAATATATATCGATACTATGCTCAATGATGCTGGCTGGATTGAAAATGAAAACTGGAAAAATGAAATAGAAGTAAAAGGTATGCCAAACAAAAGCGGTGTAGGTTTTATTGATTATGTATTATATGGTGATGATGGTAAGGCTTTAGCAATTATAGAAGCAAAACGTACTTGTAAAAATGTTGAAGTAGGACGTCAACAGGCTAAATTATATGCTGACTTAATAGAGAAAAAACAAGGGAGACGACCTATTATATTTTTAACAAATGGCTTTGAAACTAGGATTATAGATAATCAATACAGAGAGCGAAATGTAGCTAGTATTTATTCTAAAAGAGATTTAGAAAAATTATTTAATCTTAGAAGTATGAAAAAAAGCCTTGATAATATAATGGTTGATGAAAATATTGCTAATCGTTATTATCAAAAAGGTGCTATAAAAGCTGTTTGTGATGCTTTTGGTAAAAAAAATCGTAGAAAAGCTTTATTAGTAATGGCTACAGGTTCAGGTAAAACTCGTACAGTTATTGCTTTATGTAAGATATTATTACAAAAAGGCTGGGTTAGAAATATATTATTTTTGGCGGATAGAAATGCTTTAGTAACACAAGCAAAAAGGAGTTTTACCAATTTATTACCATCATTAGCACTTACTAATCTTTGTGAAGAAAAAAATAATTATGGGGCTCACGGTGTATTCTCAACTTATAAAACAATGATGAACTGTATAGATAGTGTTTCTAATGATGAAGGATCAAAATTATTTACTATTGGTCATTTTGATTTAGTTATCTGTGATGAAGCACACCGTTCAATCTACAACAAATATAAAGAGATATTCAACTATTTTGATGCTCCATTAGTAGGTCTAACAGCAACACCAAAAGATGAGATTGATAAAAATACTTATGAAATATTTGATTTAGAAAATGGTATTCCAACATATGGATATGATTTGGCTCAAGCTGTAAAAGATGGCTATCTTGTAGATTATGTATCTATAGAAACAACTTTAAAATTTATGCAACAAGGTATATCTTATGAAGATTTATCAGAAGACGAAAAACGTGTATATGAAGAAACTTTTTCTGATGAAGACGGTAAAATGCCACCAATTATAAATGCTACAGAGCTGAATAAATGGATCTTTAATGAAGATACTATAAAACAAGTATTGCGAACTTTGATGAATGATGGATTAAAAATTGATTATGGTAGTAAAATAGGTAAAACTATTATATTTGCTAGAAATCATAATCATGCTGAAAAGATATTAGAGGTATTTGAAAAAGAATATCCTAATTTAATCGGCTATGCTAAAGTAATAGATAATCATATAAATTATTCACAAAGTGCAATAGATGAATTTTCTGATCCTGATAAGTTACCACAAATTGCCATTTCTGTAGATATGTTAGATACAGGTATTGATGTCCCTGAAATATTAAATTTAGTATTTTTCAAAAAAGTAATGAGTAAAGCTAAATTTTGGCAAATGATAGGACGTGGTACAAGACTTTGTCCAAACTTATTAGATGGTAAAGATAAAGAAAAATTTTATATCTTCGATTTCTGTGGAAACTTTGATTTTTTCCGATTAAATAAGGGAAAAGCAACAAAAAATCAATTATCTATACAAGGAAGTATTTTCTCTTTAGAATTTGATATAGCTTTTAAATTACAGGATATAGCATATCAAACAGATGATTTAATTGCTTTTAGAGCTTCTTTAGTTGAAAGTATGGTCAATAAGGTTAGAAAATTAGATAAAAGTAATTTTGCTGTAAAACAACATTTGAAATATGTGGAAATGTATTCTAACCCTGAAAGTTATAAATTAATTACTTATGAAAATACTTTAGATATGAAAAGAGAGTTGGCTCCTTTGATTGAACCTGAAGATGATAATGCTATTGCTTTACGTTTTGATGCTTTAATGTATGGTATAGAATTAGCTTATTTAATGAATAAAAAAGATGGTAGAAGATATAAAGATTTGAAAGATAAAGTAAAAAGCATTTCTAAAATAGCTAATATACCAGAGATTATAGAGCAAAAAGATATCATAAATAAAATCTTAAATACAGATTATTTGAATGATGATATTGGTATTAATAAATTTGAAGATATTAGAGAAAGATTACGTAATCTAATGAAATATATACCAAAATCACAAATGATATTTGAAACTGATTTTAATGATGAGATTTTATCAAAAACATGGAATGAATCTGACTTAGAAAGTGACGATTTAAAAAATTATAAAGAGAAAGCGGAATATTATATTCGTCAGCATCAAAATGAAAAAGTTATTTCTAAGATAAAAACTAATCAGCCTTTAACAACTGATGATATAAAGGATTTAGAAAGAATTCTTTGGAATGAACTTGGTACACAAGAAGATTATAAAAAAGAATATAAAGACAAGCCATTAGGAGAATTCGTCAGAGAAATTGTTGGTTTAGATATGAATGCTGCTAAACAAGCTTTTTCTAGATATCTAAATGAAACTAATTTAGATAGTAGACAGATTTATTTTGTAAATAAGATAATTGAATATATCGTTCAAAATGGAATGATGAAAGATTTATCTGTTCTACAAGAAACACCTTTCACAGATAAAGGCAGTGTAATTGATATTTTCCCTGATATATCTGTTTTTGCAGGCATAAGAACTATCATACAACAAATTAATTCAAATGCGTTCATAGCATAAAATATTAATAAAAATAAGCCCTAATAATTTAATGCTAGGGCTTATTTTTACATTATATTAATTTTATTTCATAGATGTTCTTTTTGTAGGTTTATTTCTATTTTTAGTTGTTTTAATCATATTTTTCATTTCTTCCATAACAACAGATTGATTTTTTTGATCCATTTGTTGTTGAAGTAGAGATTCTGTCATACCTTTGGGGATATATGGTTTTTGTATAGATTCCCATGTAATTATATCTTTATATCCTAATACATTAGCCATTGTCTCTAAAAGTTTTTCATGTTCTATCTTTATTTTAGATAATTCTGTATCTGTTGGATTCTCTACATAAAGTTTATCAAGATAAACTTTCCATTGCTTTCTAACAGCTTCATCATCTGCAAAAACAATATCAATTAAATTCAAAGCTTGAACACTTTCATTTGTCCAGCCAAAAATACGATGAGTCATTAATATTTTAAATATCTGCATTTTATCATTTCGTTTTTGATGTTTAATTTGCAATCTTTGTCCAACAATAACTGCGAAAATTGGGATAAATATAAGTGCTATTATATTTAGAATTTCTATCATTTTATTACCTCCAGTTTTTTATTTAGGCTCTGTCACAACAAATGGTTGATTTTGACGAGAAATAGCGTATAATAATAGT
>OOCU01000204.1_pt1 | contig 67193 bp, 82 predicted proteins | sample 1671781 | NCBI WGS metagenome assembly OOCU01 (sample SAMN06348192, study PRJEB24527) | human gut metagenome | reverse complement strand
CCGCAAAGAAACGAATTCTATCTGGAAATTCCTATGAATGAGCGCTTTTTATTATATCAGAGATCTAACTTGACTTTGGGGTTCTCTTACGAAGAGATTCCCATTTTTTATTATACCTAAATATGCAAGAAACACCTTTCTGCAAGCCTATTATACAATAACTCATCACTGCAACAAACCTATTTTCCCTATTATGTTTCTTTTTGCAAGAGAGAAGTAAAAATGACAGACATACACAATGCCTTAGAATAAAAAAACGGACTGTACAGTCTTTCTTTTCTGTACAGTCCGCTTAAATTATATACAATGTAGAGAGATAACGCTTATTCTTCGTCAGCAAACATCGGGTCCCATGCCGGAAGACGGATTGGTTTCTGTTTTAAAATATCCAGCACCTTGGCAGGAACATATTTCTTTTCTGCCACCACACGGAACATATATTCATCAAACCATTTATCTGTCATGATAAGGTGTCCTCTGTATCCACTGGCACTGCCCCAACTGTTTTCCACCATCCATTTTTTCGGCTTTCCCGCTTTATCCAAGTCCACCGCCATCAAGGTCATGGCATGGCTGCTGCCACTGGAGAAAGTTTGGATACGTTGTTTCTTGTCCATGCCGAAAGTAGTTCCCATCAATGATTCGTAATCATAATTATCAGGGTCCAGCAAGCCACGTTTACTATCAAGGAACTTGCCTACATCACAAGAAAAATACATCATGGTACTGTCCTTGATGGAAGCTATGGCTATTTCTTTAATATCCTCTATCGGCAAGTTTACATAAGTCCAATTCTTGCCATCATAACGGTGACGGTCAAAATCTATTTCATAACATTTATAAAACTCGCGGCTGGGATCATTCATCAGCATTACATAGTTATTGGTCAAATCATTTCCCAAAAACTCTTTATAGAAAGACACCGGAGTATATTCTTTCGCTTCCCCACCCTTCAGACTCCATGTAAAGGTGGAAACAGGTTCGCCAAGGGTCAGCACCAACATACGATAAACCGTTCCCAGCATTTCTGTCTTTTTCTTTTCCAGTTCGGCCGGCTTCGCTCCGGTAGCGGCGGCTTCGCGTAGTTGTAAACCAAATTCCTTCAGTTTCAGTCCTATCAGACTACTCATCTTTCCGGTATTCTCACTGCTGAAGGTTTCCACCATTGCACTCTTGGGGACCAGTCCGTATTTCTCTATAATATCCGATACTCCTGTGAATTGTCCCCCATCGCTTAAGGGATGCTTGAACAGCCATTCCACCATTTTATCGTCCATGGGCTTTCCACTGGTATCAATGATTCCCTGTAAGAATAAGTTTGCTTTTTCTAATTGGTCGTAGAAAAAGCAGTAGTTCTGTGAGAACTCCATCTCATCCAGTCCGTATTTGGCAATCATCTGGCTGCGGAGTACGTTCAGTCCGGTAAAAAGCCAGCAACGACCGGAAGATTGTTGGTCGGTTATTCCCTTGGATAGCACCTTGTGTGAAAACTCCGTATCAAAATCGGCACGGTTCTCCTGGTTCAATGCCAACGTGTTGATACTTGTTCCGCCTAAGGCGTTGCGGATGGCTTTGTCGGCAGGGGTTGCCTTATAACTTTGTTTGATTTGATTCAGCATTTCACCTGAAATGCCTCCCTGTTGTGCCTGGGCTGTCAATGCAGCCGCAAACAGAAGAGCGAATGTGATGTGTTTCTTCATATTATTGTAAAAATATAAAATGATTTATTAGGGTGGGTAAATGTACAAGTTATTTTTGAACCCTGCTAATCTTTCACGTGAAAGATATATAATCATCAGATCCTATCATTATTATGACAGGCCCGGCTGTTCTGCTTTTTTCTTTATCTTATATCCCAGTATAGCAATTGTGATACTCATCAAGGGACTGATAATGTTAAAGAATGCGTAAGGCAGATACACAATGGTGGGAACACTAAGGATAGTAGCCTGTGTCATACCGCATGTATTCCAGGGTATCAATGGCGAAGTGACTGTAACAGAATCTTCCGTCGTGCGGCTCAGCAGTTTGCTTTCATAACCGTTTGCACTATAGATGTCTTTAAACATATTACCCGTCAGGATAATGGATATATATTGATCTGCTGTAGCAAGATTCAGGAACAAGCCCGATGCAACTGTGGACGACACCATTCCTACCCGCTTTTTCGTAAAACGTACAAAGACAGAAGTGATACTGCCGAGCATTCCTCCGGCTGTCATCGCCCCTCCGAAACACATGGCGCAGATAATCAGCCAGATGGTATTCATCATACCCGCCATTCCGCGAGTGGATATCAGTTCGTTTATTTCCGCATTACCGGTTTCCAATTGGGTTCCACCATAAAGCATTCCCATTCCTCCTTTGAACAAGGCGGCAATCCCTTCGACTCCTTGTCCGGCGATTTCGCATAATAGTCCGGGTTGGAAAATCAAGGCAAAGACGGTAGCCAGAGCCGTAGAAACAAATAGAGTGATGATGGAAGGCACTTTACGTGCAATCAGTATCGCTGTGACAACGGGGACAATCATCAACCACCATGAAATATGGAACTTATCACTCAATATACGGGTGTATTCGGCGATATGACCGGTATCAGTGGCTTCATGTGACAATCCGGCTATGGTAAAGATTATCAAAGTGATGACAAGTGATGGAACGGTGGTAATCATCAAGTAACGGATGTGAGTGAACAGCGGTGTATCCGTTACGGACGATGCCAGAATGGTGGTATCCGAAAGCGGAGAAACTTTATCACCGAAATAGGCTCCGGAGATAATCGCACCTGCAATCCAACCTTCACCGAAACCTTGCGCCTTCCCTATTCCCATCAGTGCGATGCCGATAGTGGCGATGGTAGTCCATGAGCTGCCTGTCATGACAGATACTACCGCACAAATAATGCAAGTGGATACCAGGAAAAAATGAGGATGAATAACCTGTATGCCATAATATATTAATGTAGGGACTACACCGCTGACCATCCATGCTCCGGACAAAGCTCCGATGATCAGCAAGATAATAAGTGCGGTACTTACCCCGGCTATATTATTGGTGACAGCCAGTTCGAAGTCCTTCCACGGACGACGGAATCCCGCCATACCTATCAGCACACAAACTGCTGTAGCCACTAGCAGACAGACTTGGCTGCCACCGGACAAGGCATCACTTCCAAATGTACGGATAGTGACAAACAATAATAAAATAAGTACGAATACGGGTAAAAGGGATACTAACGGTGAAGGGATTTTGTTATCTTTCATTCTTTTTTTATTCAATTTTTATTCAAAATGTAAATAGAACTATCAATTTGGTTTTCAGCGTGCAAAGTTCGGAATATTTTTTGAGTTCTAAAAGTCAATCGGCGGTATTTAAAGACTTTTTTTGTATTTGCAGGTAAACCTTTTTGCAAGGGGGGGCGTTATTAGTTCAAATTATAACCTAAAACTTAACAAATATGAATGAATTAGTTGGTGGCTTAGGCTACGCTGTAAAAAATTGGTGGATGTCCCTGTTGCTGGGCTTGCTCTACATTGCGGTAGCACTATGCTTATTGTTCGCTCCTGTGAGCAGTTATGTGGCACTGAGTGTCATCTTCAGTATCTCGATTCTGGTCAGTGGCGTTCTGGAAGTTTTTTTTGCTGCCGGAAACAAAAAAACAATCAGTAGTTGGGGATGGTATCTTGCCGGAGGTATTATTGATTTGCTGATAGGTATTTATCTGGTATTCTATCCGTTGGTCAGCATGGAACTGATTCCGTTTATTGTTGCTCTCTGGCTGATGTTCAGAGGGTTTACATTGTGTGGCTATTCCACAGATTTGAAACGCTATGGCACAAAGGACTGGGGGTGGTATCTGGTGTTTGGCATTCTGGCTATTCTTTGCTCTATGGCTATCATCTGGCAACCTGGACTTGGTGCTGTTACCGTGCTCTATATGCTGTCCATCACTTTCCTTATTATCGGATGTTTCCGTGTCATTTTCTCCTTCGAGTTGAAAAGATTGCATAAAAACAAGTAAAAAAAATCGTTTATTTTGGGCTACGTCATACGTTATTCGTATTTTTGTTAGCCCAAAATAAACAATGATTTCTAGTAAGAGTCTTAAATACACTGTGCGTATTCTGCTAGGTACACTGATTGGTGTCTACCTGGGAATAATTGTGCTGCTGAACATACCGTATGTTCAGGGCAAATTATCTGTTTTTGTAACTAAGGAATTAAAAAACATACTGAATACGGAGGTTTCTGTAGGACGGATTGATATGGGTTTGCTGAACCGTATCATTGTGGAAGATGTCCTTTTGCATGACCGGAAGAACCAGGAGATGCTGAAAGTAGCCCGCTTATCGGCAAAATTCGACCTTCTGCCTTTATTGAACGGTAAAGTCACCATCAGCAGTGTCCAGCTTTTTGGATTTACGGTCAATTTGAACCGGGAAACTCCGGAATCTGCCCCTAATTTCCAGTTTGTGTTAGACGCTTTCGCGTCCAAAGATACGGTTAAAACAAAATCTAATTTGGATTTACGAATTAATTCCGTGCTGATAAGGCGTGGCAGAGTGACATACGATATATTATCGGAACCGGAAACTCCCGGTAAGTTCAATGCCCATCATCTATCGGTGAAGAATCTCGCTGCAACGCTTTCACTGAAGGCATTGCGCAGCGACTCGTTGAATGCCGCCATCCGGCGGGTCAGCTTTGACGAACAATGTGGTTTTTCATTGCAGAAGTTCGCCATGAAAGTTACAGCCAACAATAAACGTTTGGATATTAAGGATTTTGGAGTGGAGCTTTCAAATACTGCTTTAAAGATAGACAGTCTGACCTTGAAGTATGACAGCCTGCCCGAATTGCCCCAAATGACAGAAAATATAAGATATGACGGCTCTTTGAAGGCTTCCGTTATACTGAAAGATTTGGCTCCTTTTGTGCCTGCCTTGTCACGCTTTGAAGAACCGTTGGATCTAAATCTGGTTTTCTCCGGTCACGGCAAACATTTGGACTGCCCCACCCTGCGGCTGACTAACCACCACGGATTGATGATTGCAGGGGAAGCTGCCTTAAGTAACTGGGATGCAGGCATGGATATGTACATTTACGGCAAACTGGGTAACTTGACCATGACAAAAGAGGGCATAAACGTTCTGATGACGAACCTGACGGGAAAGGTTCCTCCCATTTTGCAACGTTTGGACTATATTCGCTTTAACGGGGAAGCGGCGGGCTATCTGCATGATCTCACACTGACAGGCTTGTTCCATACAGGGGCAGGCATGGTGAAAACGGACGTGATGATGAGCATTGATGAACAAAGTATGAGCAGAACCTATTCGGGTAGTGTGGCGAGTGCAGACCTGGATTTGGGAAAATTACTTAATCAGGAAAAGAAATTCGGCAAGGTGGATTTCAATGTGGAACTGAAAGGTTTCAACTATAAGAACCGATATCCGGAATCATACATCAAAGGAATCATATCTTCCTTTGAATATAGTCAATATCAATATGAAAATATCATGTTGGATGGCGTATATAAGGACGGAGGCTTTAACGGGCGCTTATCCATGGACGACGCAAACGGTTCTGTCCAGATAGACGGTAATTTCAATGTTGCCAAAACAATCCCTGACTTTAACCTGAAGGCATCCGTAAAGAACCTGCGCCCTCACGACCTCCATCTGTCGGACAAATATGAGAATGCCAGTATTTCACTGGGCCTCACTGCTGATTTCACCGGCAAATCCATTGACGACATGAACGGGCGCATTTCATTGGACAGCCTGCAATTAAACGCTCCCGATGAAGGAGGGTGTTTCCTTGACAATCTGACTATTACAGCCGGACAGGTAAGCGGTGAAAAAGAGTTGCGCATAAATTCATCCTTCATGACAGCGGTGATACGAGGTGACTATTCCTACCACACCATTCCGGCCAGCGTGGTAAAGACGGTACAACGCTATATTCCGTCCTTACTGACTATAAAGGATAATATGCCTGAGCCTCACAATAACTTCCAGTTTGATATCTGCCTGGAAAATGCCGAAGTGCTATCCAAATTATTTCAGATTCCATTGGAATTATACCTGCCGGCATCTTTAAAAGGATATTTTAACGACGGCGAGGAAAAGTTGCACGTAGAAGGACATTTTCCGGAATTCAGATACAATGGAACACGTTATGATTCGGGCGTTTTATTTTGTGAGAATCCTTCTGACCGGTTCAAATGTTCACTGCGAGGCGGTATGCTGATGAAAAGTGGTGCAATGCTTAACTTCTCGGTGGAAGCCAATGCCAAAAACGATCATTTGGAAACAACAATTAACTGGGGGAACAATACTGATGTGACTTACGGTGGTAAATTTGCCGCCGATACCCGTTTCTTCAAAACGGAAGGTCCCCACCCTATTCTTCAGGCAGATATAAACATACAGCCCACAAAAGTAGTGCTGAATGATACGGTATGGAACATTCATCCCTCGCATATCGCCATAGATTCGGGACGCGTATTCATTGACAATTTCCTGTTTGAACATGAGGACCAGTATTTAAGGATAGATGGTAAACTGACCAAGAAGGAAAGTGATTCCTGCCGGGTGGATTTGAGAAATATCAAGCTGGACTATGTACTGGATATTGTGCAGTTTGACGATGTAGAGTTCGGCGGACTTGTAACCGGAAAGGTTCATCTGAAAAGTGTCATGAAGAACCCGGTGATGCGGACCCGTCTGAATGTGCACAAATTCTGTCTGAACCGTTCTTTATTAGGAGAAGCCAACATTGCAGGTGTATGGGATAAGGAATTGGGCGGAGTACGACTGGATGCCCAAATAGCGGAAAAAGGAATTTCCTCCACTCATGTGACAGGGTATGTCTCTCCCAAGTTAAAAGGTCTTGATCTGTCGATTCGGGCAGATAGTACCAATCTGGGATTCTTACAACCTTTTATAGAAGGAATTTTCAGTGAAATAAATGGCCGTGTCAACGGAAATGTCCGTTTATATGGCGATTTCAAGCATTTGGATCTGGAAGGTGAAGTGAGGGCCAAAATGGATGCTAAAATTGATGTGTTGAACACTTATTTCCAAATCCGGGATGACTCCATACATATATCTTCGGGCAGTCTGGATTTCAGGAATGTAAAAGTCTATGACCGTGAGGGACATGACGGACTGGTAAATGGTTATCTGCATCACACAAAGCTGAAAAATCTGATGTACCATTTCAATATACGAGGCAACAACCTGTTGATGTACAATACCTACGAAGCCGGGAATATGCCTTTTTACGGAAAAGTATATGGTACAGGAAATGTGGTACTGGATGGTGGAAATAATGCGATGACAGTGGACGCTTCACTGACCACAGGCAACAATACCAGCTTCACTTATATAACCGGAGTAACCACGGAAGCAGCGAGCAATCAGTTTATCACTTTTGTAGACAAAACCCCCAAGCGCATTCACGATAATGTGGAAACCAATCTTTACCACCACTCTAATGTGCGTAAGACTAAAGAGGACGACGGACCTCCTATGGATCTCCGCATCAACATGTTGATAGAAGCAACTCCCAGCGCTACCATGAAAATTATCATGGATCCTGTAGCGGGAGATAATATTACAGCAACCGGAAATGGAAACCTGCAAGTGAATTTTTTCAATAAAGGTGATTTCCGTATGTTCGGTAGCTATGTCATAGATCAAGGTATGTATAAACTAAGCATGCAGGAAGTAATACGCAAGGACTTTACCTTGAAATCAGGTGGCACGGTGACTTTCTCAGGTGACCCTTATCAGGCGAATCTTGATTTACAGGCGGTATACACGGTTAATTCTGCTTCTTTAAGTGATTTGGTAGTAGATCCCTCGCGCAACCAAGGTACGGTGAAGGTAAACTGTCTGATGAATCTGACTGGAAATTTATCCAATCCGGATATTAAATTCGATTTGGAACTGCCCACTGTAAGCGAGGAAGACCGGGAATTGGTACGTAGTGCTACCAGTACGGAAGAACAAATGAATACACAGATTATTTATTTGCTGGGAATTGGTAAGTTCTACACCTATGATTATGCCAATAATGACCAATCCTCTAATGCAACCAGTTCTTTAGCCTTCAGTACACTTTCCGGTCAGCTGAACAATATGTTGTCCCAATGGATGGGCAATAAAAACTGGAACATAGGCGCCAACCTGAGTACCGGTGAAAAAGGTTGGACAGATGTGGAAGCAGAAGCTATGTTGTCCGGCAGGTTATTGAATAACAGGCTGATGATAAATGGAAACTTCGGCTATAAGGAGAATGTGATGGCAAATAGCAACTTCGTAGGAGACTTTGAAGCGATATGGTTATTGACAAAAAACGGAGATTTCCGTTTGAGAGGGTATAATCAGACCAATGACCGCTATTTTACTAAATCTACCCTGACCACTCAAGGAGTAGGTCTCATGTATAAAAAAGATTTCAATACTTGGGATGAACTGTTCCGCTGGTTCTTATGGAAAAGACGGAAAAGCTCGTTACAAAAACGAAGCGATGACTAATTAACCTATAAAGTTTATTTCATATCTTTGCAAGACAAATTTAAAAATATGAATATGTCCTATTTACCCGCCGAATGGCATAAACAAAGTTTGATTCAACTAACGTGGCCCCATAAAGACACAGACTGGGCATACATGTTGGACGAAGTGAATGACTGTTTTCTTAAGATAGCTTATGAGGTTTTGAAACGTCAGAGTTTGTTGATTGTGGCTCCAGACCCCGATTCCATAAGAGATAGTATAGATAATTATGGAGCTGATATCCAAAAACTAGTCACATCAAAAATCAACACAAATGATACTTGGGCACGCGATCATGCTTTTATCACCCTGTTGAAAGAAGACGCTACTCCCCTGCTGCTGGATTTCTGTTTTAATGGCTGGGGAATGAAGTTTGCCGCAAATTATGATAACCAGATTAATAACGAACTGTATTTTCACCATCCTGTTCTGAAAGGTGAATATGTTTTCTGCCGGAATTTTATTTTAGAAGGAGGTTCCATAGAAAGTGATGGGAAAGGAAGCCTGCTGACTACAGAGCAATGTTTGCTGGCTAAAAACAGAAATGAAATGAACCGACAGGAAGTGGAGGATTTTCTAAAAGAAACATTTAACTTAAAACAGGTTCTATGGTTGAAACACGGTTATCTGGCAGGTGATGATACAGACAGCCATGTGGACACATTGGCACGTTTCTGTCCGGATGATACCATTGTGTATGTAAAGTGCACCAATGAAAAAGATGAACACTATAAGGAACTGGCAATGATGGAAGAAGAACTAAAAGCGTTCCGTACTTTGGACGGCAGGCCATACCGTCTGCTTCCGCTACCTATGGCAAGTGCTGTTTATGATGAGGAACATCATCGCTTGCCGGCAACTTATGCCAATTTTCTGATAATGAATGAAGCTGTGCTTTATCCTACTTATGCTGATTCTGTGAATGATATGCGCGCCAAAGAAGTATTGGCTGAAGCATTTCCCAGAAGAGAGATAGTAGGTATTGACTGCACTGCTTTAATAAAGCAACATGGCTCGCTGCATTGCGTCACCATGCAATATCCCGAAGGTGTATATTAATAAATATATGTATGAAAAGAACGATTAAAGTAGGAATTATCCAACAGACATGCACTAATGATATCCGTCACAATTTGAGCAAACTGCACCACAATATAGAACAGGTGGCGGCAGCAGGTGCACAGCTGGTTGTATTGCAGGAGTTGCACAACACCCCTTACTTCTGTCAGACAGAAGATACGGATATGTTTGATTTGGCAGAACCGGTTCCCGGTCCTTCTACCGGCTTCTACAGTGAGTTGGCTGCCGGATACGGTATTGTACTGGTTACTTCGTTATTCGAGAAGCGTGCTCCGGGGCTATATCACAATACAGCCGTCGTTTTTGACAAAGATGGCAGTATAGCAGGGAAATACCGCAAAATGCATATTCCCGATGATCCCGCCTATTATGAGAAATTTTATTTTACTCCCGGTGACCTGGGATTTGAACCTATTCAGACATCACTGGGAAAACTAGGTGTACAAGTCTGCTGGGACCAATGGTATCCCGAAGGTGCACGGCTGATGGCACTGAAAGGTGCTGAAATTCTTATATACCCTACAGCTATAGGTTGGGAAAGCACAGACACTCAAGAAGAGAAAATCCGTCAACTAGGTGCATGGGTAACCGTGCAGCGTGGACATGCCGTGGCAAACGGTCTGCCGGTTATCGCCGTGAACCGTGTAGGACATGAGCCCGATCCTTCCGGTCAGACTAATGGTATCCAATTTTGGGGTAATAGCTTCGTGGCAGGTCCTCAAGGAGAAATACTGGCACAAGCCAACAATATGGATGAAGAAAATATGGTAGTGGAACTGGATATGACCCGTAGTGAGAATGTTCGTCGCTGGTGGCCTTTCCTCCGTGACCGGCGTATTGATGAGTTTGAAAATCTAACCCGACGCTTTATAGATTAAATACAAACGTTATCGTTATATAAATTCACATATTCGTTAAACAATTCATGGTTAAGGCTGTTTTAGTTATCAGAATATTCAAAAGATATTATTGATTTACTAAACAGCTTAATTATGAAAAAAGTATTATTTTTAGCCGCATTGTTACTTGTTTGCTTCAGCGGAGTGACAAATGCACAAACCAGAAAACAAAGAGAAGACGCTAAACGCGAAGCATGGAAGAAAGAACGTCAGGAAAAGAAAGCCTTGGAAGCTCAGCAGGACTCTGTATCCTACGTCCAAGCAATTAATGCTTTAAAAAACGGTTCTTTTGTATTAGAAGCTGATAACGTTGTATTCCGTAATGGAATAATGCGTTTTGTTTCCTCTAACACGAATTATGTGGAAGTAAACGATGGGCAAGGTATTATTCAGACCGCCTTTACTAATTTTGTGTATAACTGGAGCCCGAACGGCTTGGGAGGTGTCACGGTTCAGGGAAATGTGAACGGAATAAGTATGCGCCAGGATAAAGACGGTAATGTGTACTATAATTATGGAATTAATGGGATTGCCGTTTCGGCCACCGTTTCCATTGTACTGACTGGCGGAACCAATCAGGCCAGTGTTACTATAAATCCAAATTTCTCAGGCAATACGCTGACAATGAACGGATATCTGGTTCCCTATAACGAAAGTAGTGTATTCCAAGGAACAACATGGTAATTCATTAAGAAGATATGAGAAAAAGGAATGGGCATTTTCACTACCCATTCCTTTTTATTTATTATTATAGCATTGGAAATGTTTCTTGTCTGCTCATAACATTAACCGAGGTTGTGATTCCAATTCCAATAAAAACCTTTTAGCGGACAGTCCGCCTCCATATCCTGTCAGCGAGTGGTCACTACCGATCACACGATGGCAAGGTGCAAAGATTGATATGGAATTTGCACCATTAGCATTGGCTACCGCACGAACTGCTTGGGGCATCCCGATATGCCTGGCCATTTCACCATAAGATATTGTCCTGCCAAACGGTATCTTTAACAGTTCATTCCATACTGTTTTCTGAAAATCCGTGCCCACAAAAAGAAGCGGCACACTAAATTCTTTGCGTTGTCCTGCAAAATACTCGTTGAGTTGCTCTATTGATTCTTCGATTATTTCTGACGTACTTATTTCAAATTCGGCACACAATACCCGCTTCAACCGTTGATTCACACGATCGCAGTGTTTTTCCACCTGCCAGTCACACAGGCAGAGTTTTCCGCCAAATGAACCGAGCAGCAACACTCCGCAGGGTGATTCATAACTCTTTATCTTGATCGTATTTTTCTCTTTCATACACTTTTTATATGCTTCCTTCATATGTTTATAAGCTGTTTCAGCTTATCGGACTACTTTAAACCAAAAAGACAAAGCGTAGCGAATTAGCTGAAACAGCATTCACTACGCTTTGTTCGGATCGTCCCGTTATCGGCCTTTTATACAATATCCTATATAAAAAGCGGAAAAAACTTACTTATCCTCTTTTATATCAACGACCAGATTCAACTCATCCAATTGTGATTGATCCAAAGCAGCGGGAGCATCCAACATCACATCACGTCCACTATTATTTTTAGGGAATGCTATACAGTCACGGATACTATCAAGTCCTGCAAACAAAGAAACCCAACGATCAAGACCGTATGCCAAACCACCATGAGGAGGTGCTCCGTATTTGAATGCATTCATCAGGAAGCCGAATTGTTCTTGTGCTCTTTCCGGAGTAAAGCCCAAAATTTCAAACATCTTGGCCTGTAATTGTGAATCATGGATACGAATTGAACCACCTCCTACTTCTACACCGTTTACTACCATATCGTAAGCATCGGCACGAACAGCAGCCGGATCTGTATCCAACAAAGGAATATCTTCTTCTTTCGGATGAGTGAACGGATGGTGCATGGCCATCAGACGGCCTTCTTCTTCACTCCACTCAAACATCGGAAAATCAACGACCCACAGACAAGCAAATTTATTCTTATCACGCAGTCCCAGCTGACGTCCCACTTCCAGACGAAGTTCGCATAACTGCTTGCGGGTCTTCATAGCATCAGGACCACTCAGAATCAGGATCAAGTCACCCGGCTTGGCACTGAAAGCTTCCTTCATCTGCTGAAGTACTTCCTGTGAATAGAATTTGTCTACACTGGATTTTACATTGCCATCAGCTTCCACACGGGCGTAAACCATACCTTTCGCACCGATCTGAGGTTTCTTGACAAATTCTGTTAATTGGTCTAACTGTTTACGGGTATAACTTGCAGCGCCTTCCGCACAGATACCACCAATATATGCCGCATCATCAAAAACAGAGAAGCCATGACCTTTCATGATATCCATCAATTCCACAAACTTCATGCCGAAACGCAAATCCGGTTTGTCACTACCGTAATATTTCATGGCATCGGCCCATGTCATACGCAGAAACGGTTCGCTCAACTCGACTCCACGTAACTCCTTGAACAAATGTTTTGCCATTCCTTCGAAAGTGGAAATGATATCTTCTTGTTCAACAAAACTCATCTCACAGTCTATCTGAGTAAACTCAGGCTGACGGTCTGCACGAAGATCTTCATCACGGAAACACTTTACAATCTGGAAGTAACGATCAAAGCCGGAAACCATCAGCAATTGCTTCAGTGTTTGCGGAGACTGTGGCAGTGCATAAAACTGTCCCGGGTTCATACGTGAAGGAACAACAAAATCACGGGCTCCTTCAGGAGTAGAACCTACCAACATAGGAGTTTCCACTTCCAGAAACCCTTTACTGTCCAAATATCGGCGCACTTCCATTGTCATTTTATGACGAAGTTCCAAATTTTTACGCACACAATTACGGCGTAAATCCAGATAGCGGAATTTCATACGGATATCATCACCTCCGTCACTATTATCTTCTATCGTAAAAGGAGGAGTTACCGCTGAATTAAGTACATTCAATACCGATACGATAATTTCAATTTCACCGGTGGGAATATTCATATTCTTATTTGAACGTTCGTTCACTTCACCGGTTATTTGAATAACAAATTCACGCCCCAAGTGATTGGCACGTTCACAAAGTTCGGCATTCACCGCTTCGTTGAATACCAATTGGGTAATACCGTAACGGTCACGAAGATCGACAAACGTCATCCCTCCCATTTTACGTGCACGCTGTACCCAACCTGCCAACGTTACACTTTTGCCTGCATCGGAAAGTCTGAGCTCTCCGCAAGTATGACTTCTGAACATATATTCTTAAATTTAATCAATTGTTTGGCAAAGGTACGATATGTTTTCCATTGTACAAAACCGCCTACAAGAAAAAAAGTCCCGTAGCTGTATACCAACGGAACTTTTTTAATCTGGATGTACAGATCTCAATTCTTGAACATTTCAATGACATCCCTTAATTCTCCTGGAAATACTTCACCAGTTTTCTCCCACAACATCTTGCCTTTACGTTGGAGGACAAAGCTGGGAGCTATTTCTATTTCATAGGCATCGGCTACTTTCCGATTACTTTCTATATTGACTCTTACAATATTGACCGGTTTTTCAAATTCATGTAACAGCGGTTCAATCCATTCACAATGGGGAGACCAATCCGCATAAAACACAACCAGCAATAATGAGTCCGACTGGTTTACCTCTTCTATTTTTCCAGTTATATCCATTACTGTTTTCAATTTTAAATTATCCTCTACTTCCTAAACTGTTCACGTCAGGATTCAACTCTTTTACCGCTGCTTTCACCTGCTTCTTGGTAGGCTTACCAGTATTGGACACTTGTTCAACAGGAAACCGCTGACCACTATTCGTCAGCTCATCCTTTTGTTCCATCTTTTTCTTTTCTTCTTTACCCATATCTTCTCATTTTTAAGGTTTATGCTAATAATGCAACAAAATAGATAAAAAGATGGTTCACATAAAAAGTGAAAAAGGATGCCTGAAAATTATTCAGACACCCCTTTACTACTACATTTAAAACTACGTGAAATTGAGATTATTATACTTTACGGTCGCAATAACGTTTGTATTGCAATATAGTTATTGTTTATCGTCTATATACCTTTATTATGCGTGCTGTGCCGCTTTCTTACTTATATTATCAACAGTAAACCCCCATATCCTTTCTTAAACGGTCCCTGTTATGGTCCCCGATTTTTATATATCGGGGATCATTTTAGCACATATCCCACCATACAACAGCCAGCAAGCGACAGAAATCAAAATGGCTCCTATCGTCCAACTGATCCAGCAATATGTCTATACTACGATCCATATTGCATTGCGGTCATATACTCCCATATCTTACCTTGTGGTCCATCCTCGTCGGCAAAGTAGAACTTATGAGCACCCTTGATGATCTGCGATTCATCATAGATAGAGCACAGATCCGAATAAAAGCTATTAAAAGCTACGTACTTATCCCACTTCGTCGTACCAGAAGGGAAAGACAGGTTCTTGGTCGCGTCCTCCACTTGGTCAGCACTCCAATGGGCACCGTTCTTCTTCTCACCGCCCGGACCTGTATAGCGGATTCTCTCAATATCCATTTCCGCAAAATTTTTATCGTAGTGCGGACCGTACAAGATGGAGTGTTGCTTGCGCATAAACTCCCAATACATTGCTGGGTGTTCCTCTTTCAGCACACACAGCATGTCACTAAGACCGTCCACGCTCTGCCACATTGCCTTGTCAGAGGCAACACCGTTAGCCTTTGCGTTTTTAATTAAATCCTTGTATTCCATATTCAAATATATTAAAGTTACATTTTGTTTTGTTTCATCGGATGGGTGCTGACACTTTGAGTGGAATTTTTAAGTATTTTTTTCCTGTCTATTTGTAACAGCAAAGTTCAGTTTACGCTATCATTTTGATTAAATCTATTCTATTAGCAACTTCTTTAATTCCATCAAATCCGCATCTGTTATCTTAATCGCACCCGTCTTGCCAAATAAAATGCTTGTTATCGGATTGTCCGGAAGCGCAAAACGGATACTCCCCTTTCCTATGGTTCCACGGATAAAGCCTTTACCAAATGGCATCTCTTCCATCTCCCGAAGCATGGAAAGCATATCGTTAAAAAGTAAATCCGCATCTACATTGCCATCCTCATCACACAAAAACAAAGCGGCATTATCTATCATGTCACCTATCCCGTCCTTTTGCTTTGCAAGGAAATTCTTCGCCCCTCTCTTGAGATACACAGATGCTACCTTTAATTGAGGATTATTCAATACAAGCCCGTCTATCCTCTCGTCAATCCATAGCTGCAATGAGTCAGCTAGCTTGTCCTTCAGTTCTGTTATATTCTTCTTAACCTCCATTACTTCTTAGATTTTTGTTGCGGTTTCCCGTTTTTCCAGTCAATGAACTCCTGCCATGTCATATCGCTATGTTCCGTAACGTATTCACGAAATAAAGCATCCCTTCTCGCTGTTTCCTCCTTGGCTATCTTAGATGTCCTCCTGACAAATGACAGCTGCTGTTCCAATACGGCCTTTCCTTCCGCAGAGCCCTCTATTCTACCTTTGACAAGAAGAAGGACCTCTGAATTGACCATCTCCTGAATAGCCATGCTGTTATCATAATATTCCTTGTTGTTATTAAGCACGGCTCTCTCCTGATCATTCAGCGAAGAAACAATACGGTCTATCTCATCCCATATCGGGGTAGGTGTAGATACTCTCTGTTGCTGAGTGATACCCGGAATCTGTTTCAACGCCTGTAGCTTCTGTGTATAAGCCTCATTCTCCTGTGCCAAACTTTCCAAACTTCTTCCTGTCGATAACAATGGATCGCTTTCAAACATTCCCATAATAATACTTGTTAGTGGTTAATAAAAGAAAGTGGCATCGCCCCCGAAGGGGCTTACCACTAACGTTTCTTACGCTTCCTTATGCGCTTGGAGCTGTGCTTGCCTGAGTGCGGCAATTGCATCCGTAAGGGTTCGCCCCCTCCAGTACGCTCACTGTCGGGGTTGACGGTAAACCCACTACACCATAGATTGCACGACAGGTCTTGCGGTCCGTATAGCACATACTATCCTTCAGGACACTTTCCATACCCATCTGTATGATCTTGTTCTGATACAGGTTAGCCACTTCCATTCCGTAGACTTTCTTGTCAAGCTCACAGAACTTGGCGGAATAACGTTCATTCAGTGTGTCGTACAGGTCACGTTGTCCCTTGTACAAGCCGAATGCGGCTGTATTCAGCTTGTCGTTCATGTTGTCGTAGAGATCACGGGAAACCTTATAGTTACCGAAATCACCCTCTACCTGTGACTTGTAAAGCTGCCACTTCTCGTTGATGTCAATCTCACGATGATTATACATCTGCTCCTGAGTGTTGACTTTAAGCCCCCAAATGGTGTTGGTTAACGCCAAAGCCTCATCACAACCTTTCTCCCATGCCTGGAAAGCGGTAGGAGCAACACCGGTACGACCGGAAATAGCATCACTGACTGTGTTGATATTCACGTTTTCAGGCATACCACCGCCAATGCCACCACGGCGACCCCATAATGATAATACTCCCGCACCGATGGCGATACCGAGAGCGGTTCCGGCTAGACCTTTTGAAGCATATTCCTTCCTGTCGTTGTCATGGACATACTCCTTTTCTTTAATCACTTGCTTTACTTCTGCTTCCATAAACTTATAATTTTGGAATTACGGTCAATATTGACCGCTCACAAATGTCCGTACAAGTCACTTGCAGATAAAGTAATTACTTGCTATATACTTGCTAATTACTTTCCAATTGCTTGCAACTGTCCATTTTCTCAATTTTTGCCGGTTCGAGCGAATAAACGATACACCTTGTCGGGTACGGTTGATGAATCTGCCAATTTCATGATCAGTCAGCATTTTGGACAACGCCATGACCAGTAGATACCTTGCATCGGCGCATTCCTCTTTGTTGCTGGCTAATATGTCAGCCTCAACAAGACCGGTAACATCACACACAACACCTATTATATCCTTATACAGTTCCTCTAATTTCATTTTTATTCGGTTTTTGAAAACAAAACACCCGAAGTGTTTGTTATTGCCAATGAAGGCCGCAACAACACCACGGGTGTTTATCTCCTTATCCGACTGTCAATCCTTTCAGGAGGCGGCTTTCTTTTTTCTAAGCCGCAAAAGAATCACTTTTATTATATGAGTTTTTATTATCTGTCACACTTCTACTTATGGCGGATAATACTTGATTTTTCTATCTCATCTTGCACCTCCCTTCTTCTTTATCAACCAAATGACTACGATTAGTAATACTAATATAATACCTATAGAAAACCCTCCTAGTTCTAATTTTGTCGTCTGCCACCATGTTAATTCCTTCTCCACAGGATAGGGTACCCCTACCTCTTTCTCCTTCTCTATATAGGCTGTATCGCGAATTGTCCTGTCACGGTAGACTATATGCCATTTGTCAACAATTACAGAATCGCCTTTCTCTCTTATATAGACAGAATCTTGAATGTGGATGGAGTCACGTTCATGTACGGTAAGATAAAGACTGTCAGTCCTTATTGTTTCTACCGGAACATACCTTATACTCCGGCATGACCCAAACAGCAATAGCAATGCTATCCCTACTGCAATCCATATATAGATCCTTAGTTTCATAGCAGATCCCATCCCTTATAGATATCCTCCATTACGGCAGGAACACCATTCTCAACATAAGATATAGCAGCAGCCAAAGAGCACATCGTATCTTTATCCTCAATGTCCGGAACATATACTGAAGGCACCTGCATATCCTGACATACCCGTCTGATATAACCTCCAGTATTGTTTTCAGTGTGCGGAGCCCATCTTGTAATAAAGTCCGCGATACAAACACAGTTATGTCTCCTTCTGTAATTCTGCAATGTGCGGATCAAGGCACGATAACCCCATTTTATCTCTACAAACTGAAAAAACTCCTTGTCTGTCTGTTTTTCTCTCAATCCCTGCCATTTATCCTTTGTTATTCGGATATTACCCGGATTTGCATTTCTAAGACCTCTTGGTAAACTCTTCATTTCTTTCCCTCCTTCTCTTTTAATTGCTCTATTAAATTATTAAACCGGCTGTTAATATAAATGCTGATGCCAAAAACACTACCGGCATACAACAGACATTGAGCAAACAACCACAATACACTGTCGTGTATCTGGCCCATAGGTTCCGAGCACACAAAGCCAGCCACAGCCAAGGACGCTCCCAGTACAAGCATCCCCACAGCGGTTGAATACTGAATGTTTTCTTTTGTCTCCTTTCTCATTATACAAACAATTTAAGTTCAATCCTTTTTAAAGCTTTTAATTACACGTTTTGGATTACCCGATTATCAAACTAACCTTTATTTTGTATGACAAAAAAAGAGCCTGCCACGGAAATTAATCCGCAACAGGCTTTTGATTTTAAGAAATAGATAACCGGCAATTAATGCCGGTTACCGTGATAAAATCTTATAGCCTCATTGACATATAATGATACCGATTGCTCCTTATCCAATATAGCTGCCACGTCCTCTTCTATCATAACAAGTATTCTTTTCACGCCATTAACCTTCGGTCTTCGGGGCACACCATTGCTGTCCAATATCCTATATATCGTTTGCTCAGACTTTATATCTGTTTCCTTCATTATCTCCTTGATAGCTATCCCGTCCTTATATAGGGACAACACCCTAGACTCTTGATCTAGGGTAATAGATCGTCTTCTTGCCATAATTAATATGTTTTATAACATTTATAATTTGTTGCTCGTTAATTCAAAAAGTTGCACCTTTGCATCGGACATCAACGATGTTAGTCGCACTTCGGTGCGTGGATTGAAACGACATTAGAAATGTCATTGTGATTTGCTCACAAATTAGTATTTCTATACAGCCACTGTATAGTGAAGAGGCGGAGAAATCCGCCTCTGTTTTTTTTATTTCCTTACTACTTTGTCGAAAAGTGTATGTAAATCATGTGGATCAAAATCCCCCAATGTGATAGGAGATTTTTTTCGTATCGTGTCAAAACGTTCTTTATCTTCATCCGTCATATCTTCGGAAACGGGCCATTCTTCCAGCATGAAAATATCAACATCTCCCTCATATCCATTCTCATCGCTCAACTCTATGCAAACATGGGGATAGTCACTCATATCCAAATCTCTATCCTCTGGAAGTTCAAACCCAAGGTCATTGTAAAATTCATAAAACACACACGTTTCGTCTATCGCATGATTTTCATTATAGAAATAAAGGTCATTCATTTCAGAATGCAGTAACAAAGACCACAAGACCTCATAAGTTATAGGCTTTAAATCGCAAACATCATTAGAACAATGTTGCCTAATATACGCATATCTATTAGGAGTCTCTCTAATTGAGTCACCCCACCATCCTAATTCGTTATCAATATCTTTACGTGTCATAATTGTTTACCCTTTATGCTAATTAGTAGATAACAGCCTTTATCTTCATGTCAGTTATACAAACACTCTCTTGTCTCTGCACCGAATAGTAAGTAACGTGATTGTTCGATACTTCAAACATCGGATAAATCGAATCGGGATCGTCTTTAATTCCTTCAACCGTGAATTTAACTATACCTTGCTTTGCTGCCTGTTTGAATGCTCTGCGAAAATCTGCATCTAATGAATTGAAAGTTTTCATAATCTTGATACTGAATTGATCTGTTGTCACCAGCTTTATATTTATTACCAAAAAATTTCTTCAACCTCAAATTCTGCCTTCTCTTCCCAATCAAAAAAATCTAAATTCTGTTCATCCTCTTCTGTCAAGTAGTAATATGCGCGTATCCTATAGCCATCAATCTCTATAGGGGCTTCAGCCCACAGACTTAGACCTTCATGTAGCGGATCAACTACACAGCTTGTAGGCTCTGCGCCAGTAGATATAGCTTTATCAGCTATTTCTTCACCAAATCTCTCTACTATTTCTTGATATGTGTAACTTTTCATAATTGTATGTTTTGTTTGTTATTACTTGTTGTTTTATTATCACAATGCAAATATACAATATTGTGATATAATAGCAAAACAAATCACAATATATTTTCTTGTATTGTGTAATATTTAACATTTAAATACAAAAGACCGCCGACAAGAATGACAAAATAAATTCAAAATAAATCAAAAGCCATATCTGAGCGGTAGAAAATAGGTATATATATTGCGAATATATATTAATAATTCTACCCAATCTCTCAGTTTAGCCTTATCTCATTCATTTTCAACACTGTTTCCAAGTTCCGGCGGAACTTAGGCTAAAACAGGAGATATTATGGTAAAAATGCATAAACTGACGAAGGGCGGACAAACCATTTATCCGGCTACTATCTATGATGCGGTGGTCAATCCAAAGACGCGTAAGAGCTTGACTACGGAAATATCTGATTTAGACGTTGGATTAACTTCTATTAAAAACAAGACAGAAGGTATTTATAATACGATTGACCAGATAACAGATAAAACAATAGCTAAAATTGTAGGGTCCGATTTTAACGAAACGTATGTAACATCATGGGGACAAGGTGGCATATCCACTACGACTGGCGCTATTGAAGAGGGAGGCAAAACAAGAATACATTCAGATCTTATAAATACAGGTGTTGACATTTCAATAGAAAGTGGATATAGATATTATATAATTTATTACAATGAAAATGGGTCTTTTGCTGCTAAAGATAGCAATTGGAAAACTGATAAAAGCACAACATCAACATCTTATAAGAAATTTCGTATCATGGTTTCTTTGATTAAAGAAGCCACTATAGATATAGAATCAGGGAAACGGGTTACTATAAGTAAATTATATCAAAATGAGGCGTTATGCCCAGATATCAACATGTTCAATAAAACGGTTGAACAGATAATTGATGAAACAAAACAAATTGCACAATCATACAATGATTTGAGTAATGAAATGGAACGCAACCTAACCGAGATTAAGGGTGGCAATTATATGGAAAAACAGGATCTATTGTGCGTACAAGGGAGTATCAATTCGCAAAGCGGTATACTACAACCAGGTGGGACCAATAGAGTCTATACCAAGATAATTAATACAGGAACTGATATCATTATCAAGACCGGTTATAGAATATATGTCATGTTTTATAATGACCCTGCCGGTGAGTCTTTCAATTCAAAAGATGGTAATTGGAATACTGTATATACTACCATTCCCACAAAAACCCAATATTGCAGATTGATGATTGCTAAAATTGATGATACGGACTTGTCCCCATCGGATGCATCTGAGAATGTTCTGGTAGGGGATTTGACCAGTTATCCTTCAATGTTTATGCCATTAATGAATTTGAGCACTAATCCTGCCGGATCATTTATGGCAAAAGATGATTTATTGACTTTATTTTTTTACTTAAGGGATAATCAAAGAAAAAAATACGTAACATCATTATCTAAGACCTATTATGTAAGTACAGTCAATGGCTTGGATACCAATGATGGTTTGTCTGACTCAACTCCGTTGAAGACTTTGAATAAAGCCGATGAACTGATGACCGATGGGGACACGGTCCTTATTGAACGAGGAAGTATATTTAATACAGAGGTACAAGTCTTGTCTAAAGAAGGAATCAGAGTGGATTGTTATGGCGACATGTCCAAGGATAAACCTTTGTTTTTGAATTTGCAGACAATACCGACCGTATCTATATCAGATATTAGCTCTGTTAATGACATTGAGTCTTTGGATAAATTATACAAACTGCGCGGCTATAGTAACATTTATGTTCTAAAGCATCACTATGGTTCGGGCAGCAAGGCCAGATTTGTTTGTCAGGTATTTTTAGACGGGAAAAGAAATGGATGGTGGCTTGACGCACAGAAAAAGTCCAGTTCGGATGCCATGGACTGGCTAGAAAACAATCCGGGTAGCTCCTATTGGTTCAGCGGATACGATTCAGAGTCATGGGGGGAGGGGGATTATTATATATATTTATCAACAACCGATATTGCAGGAAAAATAGTGGAGATAACTCATGAAGTGACAGAGATTGGGAAAAAAGGACAAAAACTGCAAATCACCCAATATGCTTCTGATATTCGTAATATCGTTTTTCGAGGTGGTGACTCTACAGACGGTACTGTTATTCCTAATGGATTTTATGAGGGGGTAGAAAGTTTGGATTTTGGTAGACATGGTTTTCTGTTTAACAGGTCTGCGGCTCCCCATACTCACATGATGCTGAATTGCAGAGCTGTATCAAGAAGTGGAGCAAATGGAGAGTATTATCATCACATGTATTATAATTACCATTATTATGGAGAACTATTGGCATTTATCGGTTGTGAGGCCATAGGCAGACATGAATATCTTGGTACTGCATTTGCCGGGCATGGCACAAGTTCGGTAACAGGGATGCCTTTCGATGCCATGTATCTGTATGACTGCTACTGCGAGGGTGTTAATGTGGTTGTCGGTGCCAATGGAGCGCAAATGAATTATTTAAGGAATATAAGAGTTAAGGAGGTTGGACATATTTGCATACGTACACAGGGATTACATGCAGTAGGTATTTTCGGAACATTGTATCCCCCGCAAAATAATTGGAATGAACCTGTATTCGCTGAACCAATCGGTTATAATGTCTTAAAAAATATACGTATAAGGAGTCGAACAGGAATGGGGACATTACTTATTTATAAAGACTCGGCGAACAAAGATGCAGGAAAGGTGGTTTTTGAAAACGCTACAATTATAGTGGAAAGTGAAGGGAAACAGGCTCCTGTATATAAATTTGGGGCGACTCTGTTTAGATTGGCTGACAATATATCTGTTGTTTTCAATAGGTCATTCGTTGCTGTAGATAATGGGCTGGAAACCACATCCTCCATGTTGTGGGATAACGAAACGACACCAGACATAGAGTTTATAGATTCGGAGCTATACGGTATCAAGGATAATCGTTTGCACAGCGATGATAAAAATTCATATTTCTATGAGAGTATGGATGGGATTTTTTCAAAAATCAACAATCTAACAAAATTAAGTTATGTTGAAGATAACTGTATATTCAATTTGTAAAGTATGACTCAGAATATTTGAAATTTCATAAAGCATATACTATGATGTAAGGGCTGATCTTGGTGTGGTCAGCCCTCTACCCCTAGAACCATTCTGCATTTGGGTGTACTTCTACGGACAGACGGAACATTATTTTAGTGATTAACTTTTTAATTATCATAATTTTACATTTTTGTATCTTCGATATAAGGACTGGCCAGATCCATAAGAACATATTGAATCAAAGCATCAATGACAACGTTAGCTATCTTCATACCTCCTGCGGAATTTGGATGAACTTGATCCTGCAAATACGTTGTGATATTAAGCGTTGATATTCCACTTAATGCATTTACATCAATTACGGGGACGGAATATATTGCACATACTTCTCTTATCACACTCCCGTAATCTTGTATCGTTAATCCTATATTATTTTTATAAGGATAATCAGCATTATTATGAGAGTTATAAAAATTATGTGGTATGCAAGCGAATATCTTGGCATCCGGCAATCTTTTGATAATCTTTCTCAACATTAGCCCATAGGCGTATTTTAAATGAGTTTCGTCCTGATCGTCAAGCTCCCCGATTTGGGCATTTGCCGTGATATCATTAGCGGAGGCATATATGACTAATACATCCGTATCGGTCGGAATAGTATTTATTCGGCCGTCACCACACATATTATCCTGTATAGTGATAGTTCCTTCTTCGGGATGAGCGGCATTATAGTAGCCATTTTCGTCCACTTTCTTGGTTTGTGGGGAAATGGATGTAACCTTGGAGCCTCCGATACCTCGGCAATAATGTGTTGAGAATTGAAGATATTTCCACACATACTTCTGCCACGAGATCAGTTCTACGATCGAGTCTCCAAATGAACAAAACTTCTTCCCTTTATACGCCATATTGATTATTTCATCTCTATCTAACTTTACATTTCTCACATTTTGCGGATTGCAAGGGTAATAATTCAACGAGACAAACGGGGAGTCCACACTGTTGAAATTAAAAATTATATATTCCCAATTTTTTTCACCTGTCATCACCTCCCTAAAGGTTTTTGCTTGACTGCCCCTATACCCAATCCACGTACCATCTGCTGCATACACGGCGACTGAAAATGCATTGGTAAATACAGATGTTATGTTGTCAACGACTCTGATCAATCGTGTAGTATTATAAGCTTCGTTTGACTGTAACGATCCATTTACATTGTTATAACCATCAATAAGATTATCATTTGTTATCAGATTTTTATCTAAATAAGTTTCAGGAAGCTGTGTTATACCGAATTCAAGCGGAATAAAATTCTCATTGAATGATAGATAATAAAAATCTCTTGCGTTATTATTCCAAGCCCTGCAATATGATGCTTCTGATGGTATCTCTCTCTTTGAGATATTCTTTCCCGTTGAAGCACCCATATTAACCGTGCCAAGCAGCGTGCCATTATCTCTATAAAAATAAACCGAATATGCATTGGTATAGATATACTCTTCTCCTGCCGGTATATCAATTCTTTCTATAACAATCCCATTCCCATTTACAATATTTCCGGCTCCATCTATTGTCTTATTGGTGAGCAAAAGTTCATCATATACCTTGTTGATTGACACATCCTGCAACATGTGTCGTACTGTCATCAAGTCGTTTTTAACCTCTTCAAGAGAGTCAATTGTTAATACTTCGATCCAATTCTTGTCATTTATCCAATTTGAATTCTCTACATTATTAGAATTATATATTTCAATTGTAAACCTGTCTTCGTTTTGATACGATAAGATAAATCCTTTTCTCCGGTTAATACTGCTTATCGACAACCTCGTATTAGATTTGTTTGAATTATACACGACAGAATCGTACATGTAAGAATCAAGCGGTATATAATTACTCGTTTCAGAATTGTACAGATATACCCTATATCTGTTTGTCAAATCTCTATAAGTAAAAACCAATCCGATTTTTTTATTGTAAGTATTCGGCAGAGCATTTCGAGCAGCATCGGGCGTGTTGTAATTATTGCCGGTTATTGCCGTGACATTGATAAAGGGAAATTTGGTCGATGGCAGCAATGGACACCAGAATAAATCATCGCTCCAATATTGATCATCCATAGATGTTCCCATATACATTTCAACAGTGAGTTCCCCAGTTGCTCCATTCCTATAACTTAAAATCTTTCCTGTACTTCTATTTTCTTTTGGAATTCCAAGTCTGGTTTTTGAAAAATCCGTATCAAATTGTGTTGAAATGGCACTTCCTTTATTCAACCCCGACATTTCTGTAGCCAGACTCTTACGCGTTTTGGGATTGACCACCGCATCAGTTATAGTAGCCGGGTAAATGGTTTGTCCACCCTTGGTCAGTTTATGCATTTTTACCATATTGTATTCTATTATTCGCCTAAGTTCCGCCGGAACTTGGACTGTTGTTATTTTATGTAATTATTTATCAACTATTAAAATCACTCAGCACATCATCATACTCCTGATCTGACAGAGATATGCTCTGCACCGCATTGTATGCGGCATAATCCGGATAGGGCATGTTCTCTGCTGTGCTCTCATCCGTCTTTCCGGTAGTCAGCACAATCCCTGTATCTTCAATAGATACAAGGTTGCAGATGCCATCCCTAAAGTCGGTATCAGAGATGAAGTATTCTCGCTTGACCTTCAATATACCGGGGGAGAAACCGGGGTTGTCAAAAGCGACAAGCAGACTGCCATCTTCCATACGGCTGCAACCCACATACTCTTGTCCGTCAAAGGAGGCTATAAACTTTCCCTTAAACGGATTGAAGTAAGTAAACCGGAAGGGAGTTGATATGTCTCCATTCAGGTTCTTCTCTATAATTTTAAAATCAGACTGGTAATTAATTTTCATAACTATAATATTGATGTTACATCATCTATCTCCTCGGCTGTCAGGATACCGGAAAGATCAACACTTCCATCGCCTCCTGTCGTGCCTGTATCACTCCAAACGCCTCTCGTCTTACATTGATACAGAGGACCCGGTATGGTATCCCCCACGACTGCCCAGTCTCCCACAACAGGAGATGGGACAGCAGCCTGCAATGCTTCTACTGTCGAAAACAATCCCTTGTTGCGTATAGCGTTCTGCTTGACTTTCTCCACTTCGGTAGAAGTCTTGCTAAAGTTGCTGTTTAGGCGATCTACCGCCTCACTCCAAGTACCTGTTTTATTAATACTATTAAGTTCCATATCACTTTCTTACCTTTAACACTCCATTTGTCACTATTCCTTCAAGTGTTTCATATTCCACATATACCTGCCCGGATCTGACGTTATCTTTAGACGGCCAATTACTGCATTCAATATTTGCCACATATTTAGACACATCCCCCCCGTCATATACCGGTTTCATCCCAACCAACAGAGTTTCGCCTTTAGAGCCATAAAAAGAAACGTTATTGGGAGTAAGAATAATATCCGTATTTTCCACATGATTCTGTATTCTGATACGTTCCGGATATACAGTCGTTTCTTGTATCAATTGGTCCCCTACATATTTCCGTAGAATCAAATCACCATACTCCCATCCGTCTGATGATGTGTCGAACCTTAATATCAAGGTGGCATGTCCTTCAGTCGTGTACATTTCAAGAGTATTTTTATCCGGATCAATGACAATGCGTTTCCCGTCAACAGATGTTTCTACTTTTCCGCGGAAAAATCCGCCCAAGGCTTCAACCACACCTCTGAACTTACCACCCAAAGCATAGATATATCCTCTTAAGAACACATCACCACCATGAGCGACAACGAAATTCGCCATGTTCTCCCATTCTTCATCGGTAGGTTGATAATTCGAATCATTTCGAAACCTCATCACGGTTCTAATAGCCTGTTCAAGTTTTCCTCCTGCCCAAAATGCTACATCATCATCGTCATTGTATATGCCGCTAACTCCGGCTGTGACCTTCTGCATCTTACCATCCTTGTAGTTGCCTAATTGGACCATATTAGCTAGTATCAAACCGCCAAGGATATCCACAGATCCATCCTTGATTGCGCTCGCGATATAATTAATTGCTTGAAATTCGGCCATAGACTTGTCATTATCAAGAATTGAAGGCTTCCAATCGGTAGCGATGGTTCCTCTTTCTAATTGAAGATCACAAACGGTTGCGGTACCACTGATGAGAAATATACCACTGCCATTGAAGGTAATCTTATGGGTATATCTCTGATAAGAGGATGTGAGAGGCTGAGAAACACTGAAAGAGCCGCACGAAACAGACACAGACGTACCCTTTGCTTTATAACTGATAACATAACTTTCTCCTTTAATCAATGATACAGATTGGGACAAACTACCGATTGCAGCAGAGTACCCAGAGCCGGCAGCACTATCTGCGGATACAGTAGCCACACCCGTCCAATACTTTAATTGCTTGCTATATAATTCGGTATCAGCCGATAACTCGGTAGCGGCAGATAGATCCTCTGTTTCATAATCTCCCGTAAACCCAGTATTACGTAATAGATTGACCGAACCAATATTTACCGCCTTATAAACCTCATCCGGCAAATCCGTCAGATTTGCCGAACCTGTAGAACCCGGCTGCAAGTTCATCCTTCCCGTCAACAGATTGTCTCCCGGTTTTATTCGGGTATATTCTTCCGGCAAAATAAAATTATTGATCCCCACATATTGTCTTATGTATGGAGACCCTGTGCCGGCACCTGCTAAAATCTGAGCATTTTGCCTATTAGGATCATCTGTACCTTGATATCCTAATTGTACAATATCATCCCCTACCAATGGAGCGTCACTCTCCAATGCACATACACTTTTTGACAGGTCTATATAATCAGTTCCTACAGATACAACCAAACGCCATAAATAATGATTCCCTAGTTTCCCATCTGCCTGCTTTTCCAAATTAAACGTTTCAACCAGTGCTTGATCTTTTTCTTTAAATTGATTATATATTATCCTTCCATCAGCATCCTTAGTACGCATGTAACATCGCCAAAAATCGTTGTATTCCTCAACTTTTATACAAGACATTCCGGCCGCAGTCTGCATCAACTTTCCACCGATATGGGTTGTCTTCTGTACTTCTATTTCTTCAGCTGTCAACTTCCTCCGAAAATGAGCATAGTCAAGTTCCAAATGCCATGCGCCTTGTTCATCCTGCCATAATCCTGCTCCGGTTGAACCTTGTGTAAAATTTCCTCCATACCACCCCTTTACAAATGTGATAAATTCTTTGGCCGTATCTGGTTTATCCTTCCGTAAAAAATGGTCGATAACAAACAGACCTGTCAACATATCATCATCCCTAATATCATCATACTCTGTTTTGGTTCCTACAATACGCTTTAAATCGTGCCCACTAATTTTTATCCCCTTCAAAAAATTAATCACCCCTTGCGCTTCATCGTCATTTAAAGCGGAAATAAACCAATTGAATACAGGTGTGTCCTCATCCAACGTATATGCGGAATTGGCATGATCGGCATTGGTGACATCACCGCCGCCACCGCCACCCTGTATAATAGTCACAGAGCGGGGAACATACTTCCCATCACGCTCCCTCGGTACTACCCTACTTATGATTCTTATATCTGACTTTATCGCCATTCTCTATCATTGATAATGTTACTGTATTCTGCTCGTAATCCCATACACCGCTTAACAGCATGAATTTCTTACTAACCATAGAATTGTCATACAAAACCGTGAAAGGATGAATGAGATCACTGTTTTTTAATACCTGAGTTAACTTGATTTTGGTTACCCGGTATCGGTTAATGATACGCCTGATCAACGCTTCTTCGGGGCGCACAAGCGTACCTTCTATTGCCGAATACAAGTTGTTTGTTAAAAAATTGCCATTTAAAAGAGCTTTGCTATATGTTGCCCCGTCTTCATTATAACTACTTATGCCAAATTCTATCTCGTCAAGTTCGGACATAAATTTTTCATTGACTACATTCTCGTATACACGATCCCCGTTCTCACCTTCATCCGTAACTCCGTCTTTTTTCTTATAATTCAGATTAGGATTCTTGTATATATATCCATAAAATTTTATACTCCCAGCTCCCGATTCAGGAGTAAATCCTATTTCACTTGTCCTTCTTATCTTTAATGATAAATCCCCTATAATCGGTGCATTATCCGGCAATTTAATAATATATCCAGACAGACCAGAATACGGCATATCAGGTGACTTGGTATTCTTAACAGTTAATGGAGAGCCTGCGCTTTCGTTTTCATATCTGATCTTAAATTCAGCCTCACTATCAACCCACGAACTTCCATTCCAATACTTATCTCCTATCCTTAGCACATAAGTAATATCAGCATACCCGGATTTCCCCGAAGGCTTACAGAACGCCAAATTTGCATCATCCCACGGAACTATAATACTACCGTCAATACTTAATGCTCCATTCATCCACGCAGCTCCCTTAGCACCTTTTATCGCAACCAAATCCTTACTCATTGCCTCCCCCGGCTTTTCCTGAAACTGCTGCCCTTTCACTCTATCTTGAACGGCCAATGTCCATGAATAGTCAGAAATGTCAGGGATAAAATCCGATCTTTCCCACTTTCCCCCATATTCACTAATTTTTAGCAATGCGCTTCCGAAAGAATTATTCATTGCATCTTTCGGATCCTGTTTTTCCCCTGTATCTTCATCGTAAGAATCCAATTCCCATTTTGCAGGAATTAAAAACCTTTTGCGGACTACCTTAACATCGTCCCCTGACAGTTTATCATAACTTACACTTTGGTAACCATTTTCTTTCAACGTTTCTAAATCTTCATTCTCCACCAATTCATCAAAAACATTGTTTATCGCCTTAACAGTAACCTTATTATACCCGGGAAGCACATCTATTGTATGATCACTACCACCGAAGCCGATATCCTGAAGCAATACAGTGTTTGGAGTAACCATCTCATAAGTAACAAGATCCTCGCCATACGAGAAGTATTCCCCTTCCCAATCTGCATCTACAAAATACAGGCTACCTTCGTAATCATATAAAGTCCAATTAAAAAAACGACAAAAATACTCTAGTACCTCGTCCAACATCATCCCTTCTGAGGTGAAGTTTTCCTCTGCGAGAGTTATCTCATCGAATATGTTTTTCTTTGTCGAATAATTCACTTCTGACGATCCATAGACATAAGGTATATATATCTTTTCATATCCCCCATTAGCTGATCTTATAATGTACCTTAAGAGGTTTATTGCCGTTATAAATCCATTCTCTGTCTGTTTCTCATATTGTATATTCTCAAGCGTGCCTATCGCACTGATACAATCAATACTAATATTATCTGGCGTAGGCTTATAAGGTTGCGTAAATTGCTCCGGAACAATATACCCCGTCCACATTAACTTGTCACCCTTGAACAGCTTAACCGGTGCATACTGGTTGTTAATGCTAAACAGGTCTAGAAGTAAATCACTACTAAGAAGAGTCAATGTTGCCGTAGAACTTCTTATCGGCTCATATACAAAGTTCTCATCGTTCCCTTCTACGACGAACGCGCTTCTTGCGCCCAGTAATTCCGTCACCTGTCCCACATAGCCATCAATATATACCTTTACATCATAGGCTGTGTTTTTGTAATTTTTAAAATGTATGTTATATCTCTGCCCCATATCACCACTTTATATTGTTAGCCTTCATGTAATTCCTTATTGTTATATACATAGCCTTACCGCTTACCCGTGCCTCACCGTCTACCGTTATGTGATTGGATCCACCACCATTATTAATCATATTGAACAGCTTACCTTGCTGGGACTGGTTCAATATCATCTCGCCACTGTTAACCCGTGCTATCATGTGATCACCGAAAAATGATGATCCTCCCACTATACCACCTGTTGCATATTTGGGAATATTGGCTAAAGCAGCCAAAACTGAAGCTATGGCGGCTACAGCCAAAGCCGCACCAACAAACGGAATGGAAGCCACAGACGAAGCGGCTCCGGTTACGGCTGCTTCCGTATTAGCCACAGATTCTTCCTTTTTCTTTGCATTAAGAGCATCAATAGCCGGAATCGCGGCAGCCACAGAGTTCATTAAGTTCCCGAAATAAGACAGGATAGAACCGGCGGCACCATCAGCCATTGAAGACATACTACCAAAGGCACTACCTATGGCACTTAACGAATCGGCGAAATCGTTATTTTCTTTAATCTTTTTGGACAAATCCGGTAATTTAGCCTCATCTATAGCTTCATCCAAATCAATCTCTATATTTTTTATCTTTATTTTATCTCCACTCTCAATAGCCTGTCTTAGCTTGTTATGAAGCCCTTTTACCTCTTCATTAGCCCATCCTTCGGCATTAAATGCAGCTAATTGTAAATCCGTAGGTCCTTTCTTTTTCCCAGTACCCACAGTAGCCCCCTTATTTAATTCCTTCTGGATATCACCAACACCTTTTAATTTCTGTCGTTCTTTTTCAATATAATCTAATATTTCATCACGTATTTGCTTTTCGTTCCGAGCCAACATATACACTTCCTTTGATTGCTCGTAAGCTCGTTTGTCCCACTGCCCACCTCTCTCATTGTATATTGCCATAGCCTCTTCATAGGCTTCTTTTTTTTCTTCTAATGAATCAGCTCTCTTATACAGATCTCTTGTTAAATTCTCTTCCCAGTTCAAGGCATCTTCCCGGCTCATTCCTCCTTTTACCAGTTCGTTTATATCATTTATAGCGTTTTGAACTTTTTCTGATCTAAACGATTTCTGACCTTCGCTCTTATAACTAGACTCGTCCAAAGCTTGTAATGACGAAAATGCCGTTCGTGCTCCATCTACAATATCAGCTAAAAAACCAACTACGCTTTGTAACATACCCGAAGAATTGTTTAGCGTTAATATGAAACCTTCCCAAGCAGATTGCAATGCCGCTATAGATCCTGCTAAGTTGTCATTATTGATTTTTTGTTGTTCTAATGCAGTATTTGTTCCTGTTATTCCATCGGTTAACTCTATAAATTTATCTTTTTCAGAAACGAGTGCCAAAGCAGCCGTTACGCTCTCTTTACCAAACATTTTCGTCATTTCTGTAGCGTTCATGTGCTTTGCTGCAAGGTTTTCCACAGCTTGTGACAACCCGACTACGGAAGGACGTAAATTCTTGTCCGCACTACTTTCCAAAGTGAGAAATATATTACGCAGATTAGTTCCCGCACTGCCGGCATCCGTTATCTTAGGAGCAATAGCCTCTATCGCGGCTACCAATTCATTGAATTGTACACCTACAGAAGATGCAGCACCACCGGCATTCTCTATAGCCTTGTTCAGATATGGGATATCAGCAGATCCTTGTTGAGAGGCTGCCGCTAAAATATTGATATATTCAGCAGCTTGGCTAGAAGAAGCGCCCATCTGATTTAGAGCTCCTGTTAACGCTTTAGCGGCCTCAGGAACATCTATTTCTGCGGCTTCTGCTAATATAATAGCGCTTTCCGTTACAGAAGATAAAGCCTCTTTATTTTTTAGCAACTCTGGCATTTGAGATCCTATCAGCTTAAAGGCATCTACCACCTGAGATGCAGTCTGCGTGGTGGTACTACCCAAACGGATAGCCTCATCTTTAAAAAACGAAAGCTCCTGCGTTGTCACACCTGTTAAGGATTTCAAAGAAGATAACGACTTTTCAAACTCCATAGAAGTCCTTACCACATCCCCAATGGCTACCGATATACCAGCGAAAGCAGCAAAACCACTTAGAGCAGGTCCTATCTTGCCGGCCATACTTGTTATGCTTTTTTCAAAATTCCCTATCTCACCTTTCGCCCTTCTGATGTTCTTATCAAAATCAGCGGTGTTAAACAACAATCTTACAATCGCATTACTTGCCATATTCCATATTTTTTGCTCGTTCTCTCAATTTTTTCAGCTCATTCTCATCTATCTCTATCGGTTCCCGTTCCTCATCCCATGGAAATGGGAACAGCAATTCAGGTGTGAGACTTTCCGTAGAATTCACTTGTGCGATAGTATACATCATCATCCTTGTGCGCTCCCATGCCTCCTGCTCCTTCCGGTTCATCCCCCTTATAAATGCAGCACACTCGTTAAAAGTCATACTGTCAAAGAAGTAATCAGGTGATATCCCTCCACGACCGACAACTTCTTCATACAACCTTATCACACTTACTTCTTCGTTCTCTTTCCCATCGCTTTTTTTTTATCATCTTTCCCGACAATCATACCGATTCTCTTGTTCTCTTCCTCTAAAACAGCCAAAAACGTTTCGAAAATGGACGGATCTAAATCACATGCGTCTATCACATCATCAAACGTTAACGGAAAATCCTTGTTATTCGCCATCAGCATAGCACATAACAGGATATAACTGTTAACCATCCTGTCACCGGAATAAGACTTTCCGGTAATTTCCTCATATATAAATAAGGCGCGCAGAGTATACCTTAATGTATACTCCACGCCATTAATTTTTACTGTCCTCATACCATCAACCATTACCTGTTGCCTTTTCAAGTTTTCCTTGTCCCTTAAACTGCGCAGTCATTGTAGAATTGCTGCCTTTCGCGTCTGTGCGGTCAAGAGATGTTATAAGAGCCTTCCCCTTATAGTATATCTGCTGGGCCTTGGTTGCCGGGGATGTCCACCCATCTTCCGGAATACCATCATTGGTCAGATTAGCAGGAACACCCAATATAATATCAACAGGCTCACCGGCAATAAATGTGTCATAAAGAGAATCAAAGCTCTCTATGTCCTTATCAGCACTTACCAATGCCTCCGTAGACGCTTCCCACCCCATCTTCGTAACTATTGACTCATCCCACATACCATCGTCCTTACTGGCAGCATCTCCAGTTTCCGCAGTAAGCGTTAACTTATGGCTGGTCGCCAAGGCCGTAGCCTTGCCGCCAATAAAGATCATAAAATCCTTCCCGTTCAAAGGTTTTGCTTTTGACATAATCTATATAATTTAAAAGTTAAACAATTCCTTAAAAAACAGATTCTATTCTCACGAACCGAATCCGTAAAACAATTGATTTTTACTATGAATTTATTCTTAAGTGCTATATTCAATAAGTTATCTACATAGGCAATACATCAGAGTGTCTCTGATAATACACCTTCGTTAGTGCCTGTTTCAATTCCTGATAATTTTTAATAAATCCCAGCTCAATCCATTGGGCTATCTGTTGTTCCAGTTCATACATCTCACGTATCTTAGCCTCATCGCCAATCTTATTACGCATTTCTGATTCATGTTTGCCATACACAATGATATTGAGTGATTTTGCCAAATCACTAACTTTTTGCTTAAATACCTCCTTTGGAAGGATAGAACAAACAGCCGTACACATTCTGGGATATGCATCACCGGCAAGATTGCGGAACTTTATCATTTCGTCATAAACGAATTTTAGAACATCATATTTAAATGATGGATTTATCCACATTGCAAAATCAATAAAAAGCAGTGGATGCATCCATGTACCCGCATTATCACCCTTATTTGCTCTTGATTTATGATAGGGGTAATTACCCGTATCATAATTTTCCCTTTTCATTATAGTGTAAATAAACTCTTTAGTAGAAGACAAATCGAAGTAGTCATTAACTTCTTTCCTCATACCTTTTAATTGGTTCCACTGTTTTAATAATTCTGTTGCATTGAAAAACGCATCTTTTGTCCGTTGAACTACTTTAAACTCACCCATCGGACGTATCATAATCTGATTTGTTTTCATAGATCAATTGTTTTAAAATTAAACGAAAGAGTTATAGTGAAGGCATCTATATCCATCAAGTAATCTTCAACACCTGATACCAAAGCACTATCTATGACCTCAAACTGATCATACCGGGCTGTCTTCCCTTCAATAGAGTAACGCACCTCATTAGCCGTATTCACAGCAACTTCATACGTCTTTGACACAACTACCAAAGTAGTGGATACATTATCCGCACAAGATCCATCCTTGGTCTCGTCCGGACCATCCAAAGAACTCGTAAAATTGATGAACGGATACTCCGGCACCCCCACGGGGATAACAACCGGATATATCCTGTTCCCCACCGCTTCCGTAACAGCCTTATTAGACTGTAGAGAGCTAATAATATGCTTGCTTATAAATAAACTCATCTTCCTTCACTTACTTCCTGTATTATTCTTGCAATCCGTTCCGACAATACAAGGCTGGCTCTAGCCATGCCGGATTCCGCTGCCGGCTGGAAAAAATTACTTGCAGACAAAGAGCCGCGATATGCCGATTTTTTCATTCCCTGACGTCTTACTTTCGTGTATCTGTCTTCTGTCCCTGAATTTATAAACCGAAGGATAAAAGCCCTGTCCGCACCTCTATAGCCTCTAGACCTCTTCGTTTCCGGGCTTACATATCTACGTCTTCTTATGCCCGACACACCGCCGTTCGGTTTTTTATATAATGCCAGTCTTTTTGCATCTCCCCTATCAAGTATGTTAAGCATACCGCCGTTCCCGTCACGGTAAACAACCATCTTTACAGCCATGTACGCTCTTCCGGGATCTTTACCCATTGCGGCTTTTGCTGCATTACGCACATACTTCCGCTCCGGTGTTAATGCCCTTCGTACCTCTTTTTTTATCTCGTTTTTTTTGATTTCCTTAGCTTTACGCATCCTTTCAAGCATGGCAATAACTTCGTCTCCCTCATAGACAAATGACACCCCTTTTATCTGCTTCCCCCGATTGTTCTCAAGGATTTTTTTCATTATTCCCATAACTTCGTATTTTTATCCCGGAGCCGTAGCCCCGGGTAAATAAATCAAACCTCTTCGGCAGGTAACTCTCCCAGCGTAAACGCCTCAGGACGCAATGTGGTAAACGCCCAATCCCCATTAAGGGTCAAGCGAACAACATCTGATGTGTCTTCCGAATAAGGATTGATTATAAAACGCTGTTCACCGAATTGCCCGATAGGCTCATATCCCCATGAGCCAAAACCAATATAGGTCTTATCATCTGTATTAATATAATTCGTACAGAAAACCGGAACACCAGCAATGGTATTATTTTCGATAATATATCTTCCCGTGTTACCCGGATTTGTCGGTCCTTCATATCCTCGATCGGTAGTTTCCAATACCGCCTTTGTGTATTCATCCATCACATAAGCCATGTAACTTCCCTCAATACCTTTCATCAATGGCAATGCTCGCATCAATACCAATTCCTTAAATGTCGGTGTCGAGTTGGCGAACTTGATAAAACGGGCCTTTTTCTTTTCAGCCATAGTTTTTAACTCAGCGATAGTCTTTGGGGTGCCCGGACTTCCTCCCGGGAACGCGATTTCAGAAAAAGGTCCTACTAACTTATGCGTCTGTTTCCCGGTTGTAAACATCAGCTTATTCAGCGTCCGCGTTACAGCCATCGGTATCTGCTGCTTAACAACATCGTATGCCACCCCCTCGGTCTGGTTGATTGTCTGACTTGTAATCTTGATGGTAACACCCACTCTCTGAGGATTGGGTACAATCTTACCGATCTCGATTTTTTTGTCGGTCAAAGCTACAGCCTCCCCGGCTACCTCTGCTTCAACTGCCGAAACTGTCGGCCAACAATAATCACCCGCCAAACCTGTGCGTAACGGTAATCCAAGCTTAGAAATGATAAGACCTTCTTCCAATGCAGGGATAATGTCATTAATAGTAAGAGGGATCATCGGCTGCGCTCCCGTACTGATCATTCCTGTAAACTCACGCTTAAGCGGATGGGAACTTCTAGAATTGATATGCTCGCGCATAAACGCATCAAACGCAAGCTCACGGGCGGTGACTTCCACATATCCGCTCTTGTCAGCACACGCTATGCGGACATCCAGAGCATTCATCTCGCGTTTCAGACACTCGATCTCGTCATTCTCAGTATCGGTAAACGCACGTTTGTTTTCCGATTCAGCCAAATCTACAATCTCGTTAAGACGTACCTTGATTTCCTCTCGTCTGGTAATGTACTGTTGTACATTCACTTTCTTTCCTTTATTCATAAACAAAATGATTAAAAAATTTTCTTATTCGCTATCTTTCTCAATTCCGCATACGCGGTTTCATTTTTCTCAATTGTTTCCCGTTTCTTCTGATCCGGGTGCAACACAATACCGGAAGCCTCCACTTCCCTAGCTGTGACGCTGGTCTGCACATATGCCGGATCAGAAGCTATAGTCATTTCAAAAACCTCGTCAATACGGGTAACGTGTCGTAACAGCACACCATCATCATCCTTGGTATACCTGACCGAAGAACTCTCATCGCTCCAGAATGTGAAGGAAGAACCGGCTAAATCCCCTCTCTTTACCAACTCTAATGCGGTAGTTCCATCCTGAGTCGCTGGAACTGTAAATCTATATCTTACACCCGTTTCATCCACAGAAAGCGAAAGCGATCCTTCACCCCTGTTCCAACGAGCCAGCAACCTCTCGCGGTTATGCCACAATGTCATCTTTATATCCATCCGCTTCAACTCGTCTTCCGTAATGGCTCCCGGCTCTATGATCTCACGGTAGTTATCCCAATAGTCCACAAGCATACGACTCTCAACGCCAAACACAATCGCATAACCCTCGATTACCCGGCTATCACTCCCGTCCTCCGCCTCGCGGATCTTTGGCTGGAACTGGTCACCGGTCATGTATCTTACCTCTCTCTTTTTGGAATTATCCATATTTTTTTTCTATTTATTTACAACTTTCAAACGCCCCTTTAGGAAACGCCCTTTTTATATCCTATAAATACCTGTTTTTGGCTTACCCGAAACCGCTTCCCTCATCCAATATGGAAGCCGTGATAGTAATACTCCCATCTCTCTTGGATCGGTTACACGAATCTATTCTGTAGGTTTTCCCATCCCATACCAGCCGACAACGATCAGTAACCACGGACATATAGCGCATCGTTACAACTACCGAACTGTTCATCCACGCTTCACCGGCAGTCAGAGCACGAGCGCCCCTTTGAAACTGCACATTAGCCCATACGGTAATTGCTTTCCGATATTGGATTACCTGTTCATTCATGCTACCACGGCTTATTTCCGGGGTCATAATATCCACTCTTTCCGTTAATGCCCCTGCTGATATCATGATTCACTTCTGTTTGATAATTTCACATAAGGCTTTACAAGCATTGATATAGTAAAAGGAACCATATTCTGGGTTACGGATGAAACCGGCTCCCTGTTCCGGAACAAATGGGCTACAAGTAGCAACATAGCCGATTCCAAGGCTTCGGGAAATCCTTTTCCATGAGCGTCCTCCCATGCCTCCAACTCTTCGAATGTGCGGTTTGTCATATCTATAATCACACTCTCACACGCCATGCCCCATGTATGCAACAACTCCAACTCTTCATCCTGCACATCCCTTATCTGCGCTTTCATTTTTTCAAGCGTCAGCACACGCAATTCCCTATTCATCGTCTTCTCCTTCCTTGTTATCATTTATTTTTGTAGAGCTTGTAACTGTTTCCCCAGACATTTTGGGGCTTCCCAATACTGCAAGGTTTGTGCTTATGTACACATCATCCCCCTTGTCCACCGGCGGACGATCGTCATCCCTACGTATGTCATTAACGGTTGCTTGGCCCGTTTCCAGACGTGTCTTTTGCCATCTGCTCTTGCTGTTAACGTCAAGGGCGTACAATGCGGACAAGTCGAATGTGTACTTGTAATCCATATAGGTATTCTCATCAAGTAATTTGGCGGCAAATTCACGCTCTATCTCGGTAATTATGGGCTGCAAAGCCTCAACATAAAAGGCTACATTGGACATCTCTACACTCTTGTAGTTGGCGTTGGAATCGTCCATAAGTTTACTCGGTGGTATATTGAAGAACCGGGCAATCTCACGGATATTAAACTTTCTACTTTCCAAAAACTGCATGTCAGCCGATGACATGCTTATAGGGGTAAGCTTTCCGTCACCGTATACAGCCAGTATGTCCCCTCCACGGTTCAACGTGTCCTGAATATCCATTCCCATATTCTTCAATTGCTCGTCCTGATACTTTCCGTAGCCTTGGACAGTTGTGTTGTCTTGAAGAATAGCCTTGAAACGTCCGCCTGTGGCAAATCGTTTCAACGTTTCACCATCCGATGTGGCAGTAATACTAAGACACTGCTTGGCGTATGCTATGGTAGACATTCCCCAATATCCTCCGTCAAGACACATGTTCTTAAAATGGAGTATATCTTTCGGACCTACAGTCACACTTATCCCGTTGGTTATATCATCAATCTTATATTGATTAGCATATACATCGTAAGTTACCGAGCCGGGGGAACACAATATGAAAGATACGATCTCGTGGAACGAATTACGTACAGGGTAGATAAAGGCATTCCCTTGCAAAAGCAACTGGGCTACCGTATACTTCATCATAGTATATGAATTCATCCGATCATTGGGACGTGCCCCGAGCAGATAGTTTATCCTCTTCCCATCCTTCGTGTCGCTCAGCTTGAAATAGTTTTTCGCCCTGTCCTTACGCTTGTATTGGATAGTTAACGTAGCGGCAGAACTTGAAAGTAGATTCACAGCACGATATACTGCGGCTATATTCAATGCAGCCCATGGGGAATTCACATAAGCTATGTTCTCCCGATAATCTCCACCTGTAGATTTCGCTTTCCCATAATCTTCGTGCGCTTCCTCATCCGTCTTCTCCGAACCACTGTCTATGAATGACGGCAATGGTGCCGATTCTCTTTTGAAAAATCTGAAAAAATTGTCCATATATCAAGTTATAACTTCTATATATCGGACAATATGCTGTTTATGGTTACCTCTGTTCCGTATTACTGTAAAGCCAAAATGTCATCAAGGAGGCTATCGCACCGTCAATCTTAAGATTTTCCTTCCTTTTCAACGGTTTCTTATTACACATCTTATCTTCATCTATATAGCAGTTTCCAAAGTTCCAGAATAGGATAGGATTATAAGCAATAACAAGATGAGCCGGACGGCTCTTTGCCGCCAGCTCCAGCGATTCTACCGGTGATGTGAACGCCCCGTAGGTCTGGGGAACAGCACGTAGTATCTTGTCCGGGTTCTTCCCGTGTCCCAAAAGTCCCGCTGCAAGCGCGTTGCGTATCTCGCTTGCCTTGTAAGCATCATAGCCTATCCGGCATATAAACAAATTACGGTCACGCCTTAATATGTCGTTTATAATCATGTCCATATCTATGACAGCACCGGGGCATACTTTCAACCAGCCGCCATCTACCCACATCCTATAAAGCTCACGGTTCGGGTGGGTTTCTATTGTTTCTTCCGGTATATAGCTATCCATAAACAGATAGAATTTTTTATCTTCCTTATTATAAATATTGTAAACCACGGCGGAAAGGTCATCAGAAACAGACAAGTCAAAAGCCACCATAGCAGACGGTCTTCCCTTCACCTGTTCCAAATTGATGTTCATGGACAAGGAATGGGCGAAATTCTGTGTTATCCACGGTTTTACGGAGCCTGCAACAAAGACATTAAGTAACTTGGTTTTAAATTCTATCATAGCCTCAACGTTGCGTATCGCCTTGTTCCACATCTGGCGGTAATAACCCTCCTGTACCGTTATGCCAATATGCGGATTACATTTCTTCCACAGCTCCGGAGTACTCATGTGCTCATCGTCAAGCTCCCATTCATCCGGCATAAACAATGACGCGAATTGCGTATCATCGTCATATTCTCCTAAAAGGACTTTCTTCGCATTTTCCAGCTCTATAGCGAAAGGTCCGTCAGGTATGCGGCTTGCAGTAGTTATAATCACTGTCAGAGGCTCCCTTCTCATACCCATAGAAGACACCATAACTTGCATAAGTTCCGCACCCTCCGAGTGATCCTTCACATATCTCGCCTGCGCATATTCGTCAAAGATAAAAAGAGATGCGTTAAGACCGTCCTTTGCATCACCGCCCCCCGACAGACATTCCACAAAGGATTCTTTCCCGTATGTGTTGGTAGGCCTCCATCCCAGCCATTCACGATTTGTCTTAAAACTGCGCCTATCCGGATCCAATTGATTAATAATACCCTTTATCTCATTAAAACATATCTTAGCCTGCCGCCCTGAATTCGCGCCCGTGTATGCCTGCGCGTTCGCATCCCCAAAAAGCAGGTCATTAACAGCAAGAGAAGCCGTAGAGGTGGTCTTTGAAAACTTTCTCGGAACGAACAGAATAGCCTCCCTTACCAGCCGCCTCAACTCCATCACACGCCCGTTGACGACCTTTGTTCCCTTCTTTCTTTCCGTCATATCTTCCACGCTGCCTATATCTTCCCATCTGTAAAACCCCAGTATAGAGGCAAACTGGAAATACTGCACGGGGGTTAGCTTATAACTGCGGCGTCCGTTTATCCCCGAAAATTTAAGGCTCTCATATAAGGCTACAAACACTTTCACTCTTTTTTTCTGAAACGTGTAAGTGTCCATCAGACGGAGGAATTTCAGCACAGAAAGGACCTCGTACAGGTTATGCCCATCCGGGCAGGACTGCACGCCATATATATAAGAGAAGAGCCGACCGTCTATTTTCCTTAGATTATACCTATCCAAATCAACAGATGCCAGCCTATCCGTATATCCTTTTTTCAGTGCTTTTTTCTCCTCCCATTCATTCATCATTCGTCCTCTCCGTCATTCACATTATTGATATTCTCCATTAGTTTATCCAGCGGACTGGGGCCACGACTTCCGCCATCATCAGGCTTGGTCATTTCCATATTCATTTTCAACCCTTTCAATAGTTTCATCAAAGGCGAAGCCTGTTCGAACGGAACTCTTGCCAAAGGGTCAATCCGCTTTCTTACATGTCCTTCCCGGCTCTTCTCTTCATACACGATATTATATCCATCATCCAAAACCTCCTCCGTGATTTTTTTAAACAACAGATACAGACGGGAAAATATATCAATCTGACAGTTCAACTCCTTGGAATACTTATTGACATCTTTCAATGTTTTTATAATCGTATCCCTCTGATTTTTTATTTTTTTGCTGACCGCCCGTTGTTCCTCGCTTTTTTTCTTCATTGTGTTAAATATTTTAATATTACCTATTTTTACAATATTGTTGTTATTCCGAGTAATCCCAAAGTGTCACCCCCAAATCCAAATTTTCAAAACTAAAATTTGTGATGCCTAGTGGGAGTGGGTTTGAGTAATCCGGGTGGTCTTAAAAAAATCCCCCCCCCGTATTATAAGATAAACCTTTCCTTAAACCGGGATAATGAACGGTTCGCATTCTCTTTCACCTTAACTCTGCTATGTGACTTCATCCCTGCATGAATCAAAGAATGGCAGTCATGGCATAATGACTGTAGGTTGTCCACATCAAACATGAGAGCTCTCATTTCAGTGACTGTCTTGGCTGACTCACACGGTATAACATGGTGAACCTCTGTCGCTGCCATTATCACTCCATTTTGCTTGCAAGCTTCACATAACGGTGACTGTTCAAGTTTTCTTCTTCTTGTTTTTCTCCATGCCATGGAACTGATCATCTTCCTGTAATTATAATCCCTGCTCATTTTCTACTTTTTTGTTTCTTGTTATAACCGGGACCATTCCGTATTTGTTCTGCCCCATAAAACCACTAACCTCCGTAGATACATCATTATGTATACCATCCGATGATACAGGAGACATATCAAGTAACTCCTTGATGATATTATCATAACCGTTGACTCCTATATTACGTCCGATTACAAGTAATCGTTGTGCTAAATTCGGATATAAATACCGAAATACTTCCTCTAATACCTGCTCTTTTTTAGAGGAATGGTGCATTCCTTCCCCATTTTCCGTTATACAGCTTGATACATATCTCCTTCTGTTGGTAACTCTATATATGAATACTGATGCCACTCTTTTAATATCATCATATGCCGACGGTTTAACAGTATTTACCCTGTCCTTCACAGCTCTAAGCCGCTGGAATATATCCATAAGTTCAGTTTCATTAGTATTAACTCCATTATATTCTGTTTCGCAATCGGCCTTTTCGATAAATGCTGACAGCAAATATTGCATCACCTCATATCTGCTGTTAAACTTATATTCCTTCACAATTTTATCCAATTTATCAGCAGCCTCCACACTTATCTTTGCCTGCACCATCACATGTTTCAATCTAGACTTATCCCTCATAATTTATTCCTTTCTGTTCTTTTGTTATTACATATTGCAATCTCCACACATATCCACAAGGGAATCAAATTCTTCGCGTGAGTATTCAAATCCATTGATTACGATTACCTCGCTACCATTTTGGTCAAAATAAACTCCATCATTCATTTCTGTTCCGATTTACACTAATTCAATTATAGCCTTCTTTAAATTAACAAATAAAGGTATTGCTGACATGCCTCCATTGTAATCCAACTGTCTTAAAAAGGGGACAACCTCTCCGTTATCATCAATCTCATAATCTGCAATATAGGCTAACTTCTTCGCTTCGGGATCCAATATCCTTTCATTGTTCCAAAAAGTATATCTTTCATGAGCCGGGACCGTTATACAGACCTTACTTCCAATAGGATATTTTTGGTTGGATTCAATGTAATCCTTTTCCAACTGAATTTTCTGATTCTTCAATTCCCTTATTTTTGAATCAATATCATTTTTCTTTGTCTGAAATTCTTCTTTGTTCATTTTTTCTTGTTATTCGTTAATTGGCAGTTTCATAAAACACATCCACATGGTCTTTCCATGTCTTCCAGTAGTATGGCCGAAGAGTGGTTGCCGATTGATGGCACTCAATACTTCCCTAACTGTTATCTGATCCTCATTCCATTTGAAAATCAGAACTCCGTAGTCATCCAGAACACGAAAGCATTCATCAATTCCCTTTTTTATCACCCTTGGCCAATCTTCAGGAAGTTTACCATACTTCTTGGCTAACCAACTATTTTTACCAACCTTTAGCAAATGGGGTGGATCAAACACTACCAGTTTAAAGGATTTATCCAAAAACGGCATATCGGTAAAGTCCGATACGATGTCTGGGTGGACTTTCAGATTTCGGCCATCACAAAGAATGTGTTCTTCGTCCCTAATGTCAGCAAACAAAGCCAAAGGGTTTTCTTTATCAAACCAAAACATCCTACTGCCGCAACAGGCATCTAATATGATTTTTGTTTCACCGTTCATTTCTATACTGGTTATGATTCTGATAAATATTTTATTAAACTCTTTTTGTCTCTAAAAAGCCTTTTATCCCATTGTGGATAATTATTTCTTGATACACTTACACCGTCAGATAGTTTGTAAACCATCAAAAAGCTATGATCCTCATAGGATATTTCAATAGTTATTTTGCCAACGGTGGTATGATATATTTTGTCACCACTTAGGTAACATACACTATCACCTACATTAAACTCTGTGTCTATATTCATATCATATCAGTTTTGAATTATTTTTTTATAACTACCGCCATTGTACTAATGGATGTGCCACTCTCTTTAAACTCCCCTGCGCTGATTTCAAACACTTCTCCATGTACTTCTTTCAGCCAGTTGCGGAAATCATATCTTCTGTCTGTCACTATTCATGGTTATTTATTTCTTTTTTTTTTGATTTAATCTTGATTGGATTGTTTTTGGTACCAGTACCCAACCATTTTAATTGGATGCCATGTATCCGGAGCCAATATTTAAATTCGGACGTGGTTGTCTGTTTCATATCTAAATTGTTTTGAACCATTTTCTGATGTCAGGTAAATGGTAATTATTATCAATTAAATTCTAATTGTATTATCATCAAGCTATTAATCAACCTCTATAATCTGATATCTCCCTTTTTGGATGTAAATCTTATGGTTGTAATAATCCTTGATTACTGCATATCCAGACTGGGGCCTAATATTACCTGTTAAATCCTCAACATAAGAATTTTCGTAGGCTTCCACTGTTGCGCTGTCGTAGGCTTCCACTGTTGCGCTGTCGTAGGCTTTCACTGTTGCGCTGTCGTAGGCTTTCACTGTTGCGCTGTCGTAGGCTTCCACTGTTGCGCTGTCGTAGGCTCTCACTGTTGCGCTGCCGCAGGCTCTCACTGTTGCGCTGCCGCAGGCAAAAGATGTCGCTGTTACCTCATGGTATTTTTGTGTATAGATACCAGCTTCCGCAAGATCTTCTTCAGCAAAATTGTCTTCTAAATATTTTGCATCTACTATTCTTGCTGTTCGTAATACCCAAGACCAGTTATCAGTAATAGCCTTAAGTATATCAGCTTTGCTTTGACTCCTTAATCCCATCGCATAACCTATTTGACAGGCTCCTGCTTTCTTGGCGCGCAGTAATAGTTCTTCCTTTATTTCTTCAAATGTTTTCTGTTTCATGATATTGTTTATTTTTCGTTATTTTGATATTTCGATAATTCCACGCCTCGCGCATTCTTCGAGTAAATTCATATCCTCCTTTTTTATAAGAGCACCTGTCTTACGATTCACGCTCACATAAGGCTCAAACCCAAATCTCTTAGCCATCTTCTCTATCGTGGTACGACTCCATGTTTTCCATCTGATCACCACGGCTACTTTTGTATCTTCCATGCCTGTACACTGTTAAACCATTTTTTCTTCCCATCCTTGTCCGTGTATTCTTTGGCCGAAACATTGAAGTATACTGTAACATCATCGCCAACACGAAGCGGTTCTTTTATCGGACCATCATTGCTAAACATGGTAAATGCCATTGATTTTCCAAATTGCGTCTGTTCGGTTATAAGATATTCTCTTATCTCGTAATCCGTTCCCTGACGGGTGGTTCCTCTTCTTACACCCAAATCTGCGGTGATTCTTCCTTTGATTTCGCACATCATAATATTTTCTCCTTTTTCTTTACTGCTTTCCTTAAGTCGTCCCGACTACCCTTCGGACAGTATAAGACAAGTTGCCGAAAACTGTTAATTTTAAATCTTTTTATTGTTAACTTATTGATTATCAATTATTTATCAACGCACCATAAGGTGCTTTTTCTTTTACTGTAATTAATTGATAATCAGTTAGTTATATTTTTTAATAATTGGCGTAATTGAGGATGCTTGAAAACAGTTTAGTAATTTTTCCTTAAACTCCTGTTCCAACTCACCCGTTATTTCCGTGTATTTTTTCCGCTCCTCATTCCATGAGTTGGCGAACGTCCGGATAGTCTCCCACTGTTTTTTCGTGAGCTTACCCTCCATATACATGGCTCTGTACCGTTCCTTGTATCTCGTGACACCAATCCTTTGAATCTCGCGGGCTTTCTCCAATTGGGATAGCTTGACACCTTTAGCAGGTATAATCTCCCGTTCAAACCGTATCTCTGACCAGTCCTTGTAAAAGATCCTAGCCATCTTGTTTAGAGACACATTATCTATCAATTGAGGTAGCGGTACTGACTGATGCTTGTACACCGTTTCAATACGAAGGATATTGCTGCCTACCGTCCTTTTCTTCTCCTTTGCCTCGTAAGTCTTATCATAGATCTTTAGTATTTTGCGATAATATTTACTCTTCTCGGTTGTTTTCTGGCGGTACTCCTGATAGTTGGCATCATTCCACAAGGTACGTTCCGCTATGCTGTCCACAAGTCTTATATACTCATCAGCCGGACAGAGCATCTTCATTGTAACCCCTATCTCATAATAGGTCACTACTGCATTCTCCGCTTTCACGCACAATCTGAGCAACAGTTCCTCTATTGTCCTGACCGCCATCCGGAAGGTCATCGGGCGGCTGTTATCCAGCTTGCCCGATTTCCCCTTATGGTATAGTTTACAGACCGAGCAACTGCACTTCAAAGTGTCACCCCTTATTTCGATAGTGCAGCCATCAAAGTTGGAGTATGCGGACGACTTGTAGTAGATCTCATCATCCTCCGAACATTCCTTAAGGTAGTTCTTTAGGACTATAGTCTCTATGTCGTTCACATCTATCCTTGCCTTTATGGTTATTCGGTCAAACATTGTATCGTCAAATTTCGTTCTTTCAAAATCCGGTTCACCTCTCTCTTGTAATGGGCAATCAATGCCTCGTACTCGAATGCAGTGTATTTCCTTGTCTCGTATTTCATTGATTCAAGTATTAGCACCTGATTCTCTCCGTACTTCCTCACCAATCCTCTTCTATAGCCCTGCATATTGCCTTCATCAAAACGGTTGCAGTTACGGCATTGAGCGTTACAATTTACCTCACTGTAACGGGTTGCCATGTGCTGGCGGTTGATGTAATGGCCACAGTCTGCCTGTGTTATGGGCTTTATAAAACCGCACGAGATACAACGGAACACCGTAGTGTTAGGTATCATATCCCTTAATCTGACATACTGGGAAAACACAGCGTCCAGTTTCTTCTTTAAATTTGCCGTGCTGCTAGTTTTTGCCGGTTTCTTCTTTTTGGATAACATTGGGCTTATATTTTATAATCTTACTCAACTGTTCCGGATTGCGGAATCTTATTGCGCATCCGTGCCATTCCTGGGTACTGGACTTATACGGGTATTCTTGGTATTGTGCCGCAAACTCCTTAGAAATCAATAGTGCTACATAAGCTTTCCATTCTTTCCCCTTGTCCCAAAAAATGGTCAAATCCCCCAGCTCGGGAACCGTTTCCATTTCACCGGTAATATCCAACAAGAAATCTTTGTGAATTCTCTTATATACCAATGTGATAAATTCATCAGATTCCATTTTTTGGTATATTTCGTATTTCGATAAATCCGGAAATCCATTCTTTTTCATGTTCGTTTTTTTTAATAGTTCCCGGATAGGCGGTCAAACCACACCGGGAGAATAATTGATATAGAATATAACATACAAGAGGACTTGCACCTCACGCTACCCTTTAATAGCGGCTTTGGTTAAGTAATTGATTAATAAAAACTTCCGTTTGAAGTTGTGGGAGCTACGGGAATTGAACCCGTGACCTATGGCTTTGCCGGTCTGTATCATGGAAACATACACAAACAAAACAAAAACAGATTAATTACCCCTGACCGTTAACTGCCATCGCTCTGCCACTGAGCTAAGCCCCCATGTGCCGGATCACCTTCACAGGCTACACCGGCTAAAACCTAAACTAAAACCTATGTTTGACTTTGGTATGCTTCCGAAAACTCTTTCGGAACAAAGGCATATACCGGAATTACTCCCGATTCTTCTATCACTGCGTTAATATCTTTCCGCTTGAACGTGTTTCCTTTATCCACAGCTTCTTTCTCGTGCTTGTTCTGCTCCCGGCTCAGGAAATCGTTAATCAGCATTATAGCCCTTTCAGCAGTATAGGTATTTACTATAAAACTTTGGAAAATCTCATCCTTATTCTCATCGTCGCTAAATGAAACCCTCGCCTTAATCTTGTAGAATTTTAATGTGTCAGGTTTGCTCTCATCATCCCCTTTTAATATCTGATCCCTTTCCTCTCTTGAATACAACTCTTCGTCAAGCGCAAGCTTTGTCACGTCATCAAGCGGTTTCTTGAGCATTGTATCTACTATGATTATATGGTTCTCGTACTCCTTCACCATTGATACCTGATATCTTCCCGTATAATTCAACTCTACATAATCTTTCACGATTTCTAATGCATTATCTACCGAACTGGCGAGCATCAGGAATTTTTTTTTCTTATTTTCCACATCGACTTGCGCCATATATGGATAAATATATGTGTTCTTGAACTCGTAGGACATACGTTTCTGATTGCTTACCTCCACCTCACTTATTGAGCCCTCATTCATAAAAAACTGTATTCTTGACAATTCCTCAGCTTGTAACAGGGTTCCTCTTTCGTAGATCAGCTCCTTACGCTCTATTGACACCACCTCGCCTGAACCTTCGTCTAAAAAATCCTCTCTCCATGAACGCTTCAAATCATAAACTAGGTACTTACCTTTCATCCGGCTGATATCCGATGTGATTTCCCTTACCTCGTTTTTTTGGTCTCTACTGACTTCATAACTCTATTATTTTAATTGATAATCAATTGCCAAACTATCCCAATGATTACGGTTGCTCATGTACTCGTCAACTAACCGGCTGTCGGATGGATCACCCAGCTCTACTTTTAAAACCTGATACACGTTGTCCGGCATATTGTAGATCACAGATTCGTTATAGTCACATCGCCCAGCAATTCCTAGCAATAAAAGCAATGCCACAACCAATAATGTATATTTTGTTAACTTATTCATAATTAAACTCTTTTTCTTGTTCTTATCTTTATTGGATTATTCTTCGTCCCTGTACCGAACCATTCGAGACGATAACCTTTGATACGAAGCCAATATTTAAATGTTCCTATATTCATATTGTATATTAAATTGATAAATACTTCTCGCCTCTCATTTTCGTGGACATATTATAAGACCTGCTTTCCTTATCTCTGAGTTTCAACCTTAGCCTCTCTATCTTTACCAACTCATTAGCCCATCTAATACGGTTCGTTTCAAAATCACCATCAAACAAGTAATCCTCATAAATCTTCGCCTGCTCCTCATGGCGTTTTATTTCCTCACGCAATTCAAACAGGACGCCGCTTTTCTCATTCCGTCTACTTTCCATCTTCTTCCTCCTTCCCTATAAAATTCGTGCATGATTCCTCCTCTTTATCCTCTATAATTGTCTGATTCAGCAGACACCACCCGTCCGGCTCTTGCAGATCACCGTCAAACAGGGCACAATCCTTACAATAGTCCATATCACCTCCGTCTCTCTGTGAATAAACTCAATGCCAGATCAGCATCAACCACAATCATTCGTCCTACTTGGCGGACAGCCTTCTTTATGACGCCCGACTTAAGGCGGTATGCCGTAGTTTCAGAGCAATGAAACAGATCCATTATCCCTTTTATGCCATATACCAAGTTCTGCCCCGTTTTGGCTGGAGCAACTATTTCATTCTTCGGAATCAAGCTGCTAAACAACTCTTTCAATTCGCCTACGGTTAAATCTATCAACCGGGTATCATCACTTATTCGTCTTTCTAATGGTATCATATCTTTGTTATCTTATTTTTAATATTTACTTTTGCGAAAAAACTATTATTATGAGCAATTTACTTATTACTTCTACGATTAAGGATCAAGTACTTTCAAGCCTTATTTCAGTTAACAGCATCGGCATTACCGCCAACCTTTACGAAGAATCAAGAGATTTAAACCTGCCTCCTGACGTGATTGAATCCATTTACGACTATTTTGAAGAAATCGGACTTATCACACTGGAGAAAACTTATGATTCTATCGAGATTAAAATGAAACCTAAAGCATTTGACCTATATAGTCATGGCGGCTTTACTGCCGAAGAAGAGCTGTTAAAAGCCAACCTTCAAAAACTTGACTATGAATTAAGAATCCTTTCCGACAAGCTCTCTCCAAGCCTTCTTGAAACGTCCAATAAAATTTCCTCCATCGCCTCTTGTATCGTTAGCGCTCTTGCGCTCTTTAAGCCCTAACAGGAAATCAAACATCTTTCTTATCGGATCGGATGCTGCCCAATACATTCTAGCCGGCATTTCGTCCTGATATATCACAGCCCCTTTGTCTAATACTACTCTCTTGTATTCCTTGGGGGCTTCTCTTCCAAGCGTCTTAGTACCATATATCCTTATTTCTACAGAAGTTATCAAAACCCAATCCGTTTTTTTCATATCCTTTAAAAAGAAAAGCCCTCGCTGTTCCCGACATAATTGGTGTTTGGTCGGTACTAAGCAAGAGCTTTATTTTGATATCCTAAAATAACTTACGGTAAACACCACTAAACCGTATCGTCTAATTTTTAATCTGATTCTTAGGATATTAAAATGGAAGTCACTATATTTGCCGCTGGAACAATTTTGGTGCGAACAAAATCACGGTTTATGTCGTGACAGCCATTTTTATACCCTTTTGCAACCGTTTTTTTATTGGTTACGGATGCAAAGTTAGACATATTCAAGTATAAAACAAGTCATTTACAGGTAATGTTTACCTGAAATAGTCTATTTAGATAAAGTATAAATAATAAAAATATGGAAGATATTATAAGACAAAGAATTATTGCTATTTTCCAAGAAAAGAAAACTAATCCAACTAGGTTTTCCGGCGAAGACAAAGCAATGCAGAAAAGATTATCCCGTCAATTAAATGGAGGAGCCTCGATTACATCTGAGACGATTTTGGGTATTCTTAATACATATCCAGACATTTCCGCCGAATGGTTACTCCGTGGAAAAGGAGAAATGCTTATAGCCTCATCGCAAAATGAGGAAAAGGAGGAAGAAGCTCTAGCAGAAAGCCTCTTCCGAAACGTATTGGTTGAATTTATGAGTATGGTTAACAAGAGATTGAAAAGTATAGACAACAATACTCAATCTTCAGTTGACAAATTAGAAGGGATTACAGACCTTCTTGCGGAATTAAGAAAAACAGCTTAATTTATATAATAATTAAACAAAACATATTCATTTAGTGTTTAGTTAATACTAATACTTAAATGATGAACGTATTTATAGATAAGCTGGAAAGGTTGATGGGTGAATTCAAAAATGAACCAGCCAACCAAAATGAAGACAAACAAAAAAGACAATGCCTTACTCTTGTTAAATGCAACGGGCATAAGGCTTCTAAGAAATATTTCAATTTAAAAGAATATAGCGAAAAACATCAATCATGAAAAAGTTATTATTAATCCCACTGTTTATACTTTCTGCCTGTTCTCCCAAGTATTCAGAAATTACGTATGTTTCTGATTTTACTCAACATGTCAAAGATGGTTTCCATATTTTCCCAGTTGGTACAGAGCTTAAAACTAAAAATTATATCCCTTTAGCCAGTTTGTCAACAGTATATCAACTCGGTATACCACCACAAAAAGAAACAAAGAGAAAAGATGAATTATATCAAGACAGGAACACAAGTGTTCTAATACCTTCCGGCAAATATATGACAGACAAACTCGTAGACGAAGCTAAACGATATGGGGCTAACGCTATCATTAATTTTAAAATCGAACCCGTATACTATAAAGGTAATCTTGTAAGGTATATCACATCTGGTGTGGCTGTCAATATTGAATAATAAAAGGCATATATGAATATAAATAATTTTCACCTATGTTTTTATAATGGGCAATGATGCTAGTAAAGCAGCATCCGCTAAACGAAATAATAAGTACAATTTAGACAGCTTTATAAATTAGCTTATGATTGTTTATCCGATTATTTTTTTCGTTAGCTTTGCAACAAAAAATAATATAATCTGTTCTCATAAAATCATAAATATATCACAGAATCATGGATGCTCATTCTTTTGAAGCTCAGTATAGTGACGGTAAGACTAAAATAAGTCTTAATGTGGGGGTTTATATCTTCCAAGAGGATAATGTCTATATATCGTATTGCCCGGCTTTGGACTTGTCCGGCTATGGGGAAACTGAAAATGCTGCAAAGACTTCATTTGGGCAAACTTTGGGTATGTATATAGAATATTGTTTACATAAAAACACCTTAGTGAAGGATTTGCAAAAGCACGGATGGAAAATAAAAAGTATGAAGCAAAAGAGGATAAAGGCTCCTGATATTAATACAATGATGTCGATGAATCCTGAATTCAGGGAAATTATTGAGAACAAAGATTATGTAAAATACTCGGAGAGCGTTAATATACCATCTTTTGCATGAATACACAGAAATTAAGCAATGTTCCATTGTCTGACTTTCGTGATTTTTTGGAGAAGGTTGGATGCAAGAAAATATCTACAGAAGGAGGTCACGAGAAATGGACACGAAGAGATTTGCTCCGTCCTATAATATTGCAGACACATATATCTCCTGTACCTGAATTTATTATAAAAAATGCTTTGCGTATATTAGGATTGACTAAAAAAGATTTTTTTGAAATATATTTTGATGTTCGTTAAGCATTCGTTTTTTATTAGAATCGGATATAGAATTTTAAAAAAAGGAGGTGAACATGGATATGTTATCTTTAACTTATACCATCGGATGCGTGATAATAGGTGGTCTCTTGATATGGTTTAAAACACCAGCAGGAAAAGAATGGCTGAAAAACTTATAACAAGAAAGGCAGGGAAATATAAACCCTGCCATATTTTTTCATACTAAACTTAAAACTTATGAACATCAAACGAAACTGCATCTTTCTTCTAGACAAGGAGAAAGACAAACCTGACTCCAAGCTCCGCTACAGGATCAAGTGGGACGGGAATACCGTAGCCTTTAATGTGGGCTACCGAGTGGACAATAACAAATGGGTAGCCGAAGCCCAAAGATGCAAACCAAACACCACTCATGGAAAGAAAAAAATCTCGGCTGCAACTATCAATTCGGAGATAAACAGATTCGAGGAAACAGTAAACAATGTGTTCTATTCATTTGAAATGGTGGACAAATCACCCTCTGCCAACGAATTTAGGATTGAGTTTAACAAACAGATTGGCAAAGAAGAGAAAAAGAGCACGGAAAAAGATTTGTTCTATTACCTGAACAGATTCATTGTAGAGCATCCTTCGGAAGTAATGCTCGCTGAACATACTGTAGAAAGCTATCTTTCTCTTAAAAAAAACCTGAAAGACTTTGCACCCGATCTACAATTCTCAGACCTCACACAAGATACCATCTCTCGTTTTATAACTTATCTTATCGAACTGGGCAGAAAGAACCGAACAATAAGAAGGATCTTCGTCACATTGAAAACGTTTCTTTCATGGTGTACAGATAAAGGATATAACACAAATACCGATTTCAGGAAATATAAGCTGCATCTTAAAATCGTTCCAAGAACCGTTGTATTTTTGTCGTGGGATGAACTTATGAAGGTACTTAATTACACGCCATCAAGACAAACTCTGGCTACCGTGAGAGATTGTTTCTGCTTCCAGTGCTTCACCTCTCTCCGATTCTCTGATGTAAAAAACCTGTCTTGGACTGATGTGCATGATGATTATATATCCATTACTACAATTAAAACATCAGACAGCCTAAGAATAGAGCTTAATGATTATTCGAGAATGATTCTAGAAAGGACACCCCATGTTAGCAGCAAGGTATTCAATATTTCCTCAGTGAGCAGATTTAATACATTTTTGCGTGAAATATGGAAGGAAGCAGGAATAGACGCTCCTGTAAGAATGACAAGCTACACAGGAGCCAAAAGAACCGATGAAGTCAAAAAGAAATATGAACTAGCCTCATCACATGCCGGACGAAGAACCTTCATCTGCAATGCACTCAGTATGGGAATAGCCCCTAATATTATCATGAAATGGACGGGGCACAAGGACTACGACACCATGAGACCTTATATAGACATAACAGACAAAACAAAGCAAGATGCGATGAAGCTATTCAATCGGAATAGTCCCCAATAAAATCCCTACTATGTTTAAAATGCTAATTATCAATATGGATTTTTTCACGTTTGCATTGTACACAAATATCATACCCCAGCATAGCTCCAAGAATAAAATCCTGCTCGGGTGACAATTTGTTCAGTGGCTGATTCACTAGGAAACGAATGGCATTAATGCATTCTTTTCTACCGAAAAACAGGTTTATTTTATCATTTCCCACGGGCTGGATTATGTAATTAATCTTTTGATTGATCAGCCGTTTTACAGCAAAATCTTCATACTTCCTCTTGGTAGTATAGAGTACCATCTGACGTACTCCTTTTTTTAATTCATAAATATGATTCAGAAATACTTTCAATTCTACCGGGTTTATGTCTGAAGCTATCATAAGGCAATTGTCAAAATTACAGGTTCTTCTTTATTTCTTCAACCCAACTGTTAATACGTTCTTCAGTCTTGCCACTTTCGTTCACGTCATCAAGAGCCAAACCTACAAATTTCCCATCGATTATCGCTATAGAAGATGAATACGAATACCCATCGGCAGAAACTGCCCCCACAAAAGTGCAACCTGAATTCTTTAACTGGTCATATATAACTCCCATACCGTCACAAAATGTATCACAATAGGATTCTGAATCTCCACAGCCAAAGAGAGCAACTATTTTACCATTCAAATCTGCAGTCTTTATCATTTTAATGGCGTCATACCAATCATCTTGCAATTCACCGTCTCCCCAAGTAGAAGTCCCTAACAATAAAATATCATAACTTTCCACTTTTTCTGTGGTAATTTTACTTGCATCAATTACATCAACTGATGCCACACCTAATTTTTCAGCTATTGTCTGTGCGATGCTCTCACAAGTTCCAGTAGAGGAACCATAAATCATACCCATTTTTTTCATACAGCAAATCATTTAATTTGTTTGCTGCAAAGTAAAAGGTTTGAAAGAGATTCTGAAATACCTAGAAATAGTGATTTTAATAAAGTTCAAGAAACAAAACTCAGTTTTTGAAAACATAAACTTATAATCTGAAATTTAAGCATCCTAAAAGACTAAAGAAAGGGTCGTATCATTACTCAAGACAGAGTTTGATACGACCCTTTTAAGTGTTATAATTACTATCTGTAACTTTTAGGAGCAGTCATTTTCGTTTTGACACATTAATATGTTTTTAGAACCGATAAGCAGCTCCGAAATTAATAACCCCTTGGTCAAAATCATCAACCAATTGGTATCTGAATTCAACATTCATAGCCCAGTTACGTCCCAAAGCGAATTCCGCCCCAGCTCCGAGATTAACCCCGATACGGAATTCATTATGGTTACCCCCATCATCAACATGGACGTGGTCTCCATCCCAGTCAACATCCAAATCATGCATGTCAAACATCCAGTTGGACATGGTCAGACCGAACAGCGGATAAAGCTTGACACTTTGAGCTACCGGGAAAAGATAGTGGAAGTTCACATTTACATCCAACATACTTACATTGTCATTCTCAAAAAAATAATTGAATGAAGGTTCAATACGGAGAGGATTAGTGATATTGTACTGGTATTTAATTCCCAATCCAGCACTTTCAATTTCTGTTCCGTAACTTAATCCAAATCCAATTGCCTGTCTGCCTTTTTGAGCGTAGGTACTGCTCAACATGACAAACATCAGTCCTAAAAAAATAAAGATCTTTTTCATTTTTAAAAATATATAAGTGTGTTAATCGTCTTCATCGTCATCATCCCAATCATCGTCATCATCGTGCCATTTATGATGTTTATGACGCTTGTGTTTTTTATAATGCTTGCGATGATGCTTATCATGATGGTCACAATAAGAGCAATAATGTTCACGCCAGCATTCGCTATGATAACGAATCCTGTCATAAAATGGATCATAGTACATCGACCCTGGTTTTATGCCTATCTCTACCAATATACGATTCCAGCCATTCCGGTGGTAACGCTTGTAATAGTCACACACCTCCCGCATATGCCTGCCGGAAGTCTTTGCTATTTCAAGAGCCAAACCGACATTCCCCCAATTACTACCACATCTTCTGTAATAATCATCCAATAATTGATTAGATATATTATATTCTACGCATAAACGTTTCCGATAGTCGGATAACTCCACAGCTGCATACTTGTTCGCCCTGCCTATGAACAGAGAAAGCCTGTCTTGTGCAAACATGGAACAAGAAATGACTATAAATAATAACAGTACTTGAATTCGTTTCATATTAAAACCATTTGGCAATAAAACTATTGAAATTGCAAATATAGATATAAAAAAGCAATACACAATTTTTTATGGAGAATTTAGATACTGTCTAATTTTACATTTTGATAAAAAAACTACTTCTTTTTTCCTTCCCAATGATTGTTTTAAATGGTTTCTTGCTGGCAATAATGATAAAATAACCTGCATACATGATGGTAAAGCAGCCTTTATACTATTTTCTGAATGTCTCTAACTTTTTCAACTACCTTACTGCTATTTTCTTACTTTCGCCAAGAACTGACATCGGTTGTGAAAATTATAATAAAACCCCTCTCAAAACCGTGCAAACCAGCACAGACTGGAGAGGGGGTATGAAAGAGTTTGCTTAGAATTTATATCCTAAAGTAATGCCTATATTTGCATTATGGGGGGCATCGCCATCCATTACCTTGCAAAAACCAAGTTGGGTATCAAGACCTACGAGAATCTTTCCGAACTCCACACCCAGACCAATGTTCCATCCTGCATCAAATCTGTTGTAATCCAGTCCGTCATCACCGAATGTGTCTATTTTGTCATCACCATTAATATGGATGCCTCCAACGGATGCGTCACCATCGAATTTAGCCTTACCACCTACTCCGCAAGCCAAATAAGGGCCTGTAGCGATGACAAGGTTGGTGTTATCTGCAATATTAAAACGAAACTGTACGTTAACAGGCAATTCAAGATAGAGCTGGTTAATTTTCACATCAGCATCAGCATCTATTATATTTCCGTCAAATCCACTTGAATATTTTGCCCCCTTTTGCGAAAAAAACAATGAAGGCTGTAAAGATATCATATCATTAAACTGATACTCCATCCCCACTCCGATACGTGCTCCGGGTTTAAATTCGGAGTGATCTGAATTCTCACCAATATAACTACTAAGGTTAAGACCAGCCTTTACATTAAAAGACACCTGCGAAAATCCCATAGTACAGATTAACGCAAACAATACGGTTAAAATACTTTTTTTCATAATCATAAGTTTTGATTAAAGATTATTTATTTTATCATTGCTTCAACAATGACAATGCAAAGATATAACAATTATAAGTTCGTTGTCACCTCAAGCAGACTTTTGTTATGCACATTCTAAAGATTATATGGTTTATTTTTAAGAATCCAAAGTTTTTCATATAACTATAGAAATTATCTATAAGAAAAGAATATACTCCCCAACAGTTGTTTTTGGGGAACTTTATTATCGTCTATTCTCCTCTTCCTTATTGAATTTCTCTCTTTGTTCCTTCTTTTGTACGATATTGATAAAAGAAGAACTAATGATACCGGTCGGAATGGCTACCATTGCCACACCTACCAGACAAATAATACAACCCAATAATTTCCCCAAAAAGGTAATGGGATAAATGTCACCATATCCGACTGTAGCAAATGTAATAATGGCCCACCAGATTCCGTCACCGATATTTTTAAAGACTTCAGGTTGTGCATTCCTTTCAATATAATACATCAAAATGGCGGAAAAGCAAATTGTAATGAAACTAGCTGTGTAGGCTGTTTCAAGTTCTTCTCTGACAGAAGCAAGAGCCATACCGATAATTCGGAAAGATCGCGAGTGCCGTATTAACTTAAAAATAATGAAGATATAGGGTAAAATAATGACATGAACGACTTCCGTATCCCAGTATGCATAGGTAAGAACACAAGGCAGTACTGCCACGAAGTCAACAAAACCATAAAAAGAGAATGTATATTTCAGACGTGCCTTTGCTGTTTTCATACCGGGATAGAGTGCCGGTGCAGATACGATACGGGCTGTGTATTCAATAAGAAAAATAAAAGAAGATACATAAGTAATGCCGAATAACAGTACTTTGTATGTGGCCATTTCTTCAAATGAACTTGCAATGACGGCTATAATTGAAATCAGAATGAAGAAAAGAACAAAATATTGAACAAATTTTCTTCTCAATAACTGTTGAATCAAAATATATAATTTCATTTTGCAAAAAAAATTATTTATTCATGCTATCCGTGTGTTTTCCACACACGGATGCAATCACTTTGTTATTCAGACTCTTTTATTGGATGTTTTACTACAAACCTTCTCAATAATAAAAGTCGCTTTTTAGTTTTGTATTGCTAAAAACGATCCGCAATTATCTGACTAAAACACATAAGCAAGTGATAACTGCCAATATCTATTTTTGCTTTCGAATACATCACCATCAAAAATTTGATCTATGGCATCATGCTTATTGCCTCCTATATTATGCTTGGCAGACTGGGTTAATCCTATATTATAATAGCAACTTACCATTAAATGATTTACAATTTTCACTCCACCTCCCAAGTTCAATCCGACTTCAGTCGAACGCCATCCCATAGATGGAAGATCCTTATCTATAACATCCACAGCTATATGAGCAAGTTTGCGTCCCCAGTTGTCCTTGTCTACCAAAAAAGAAAAGGAAGGACCGACTCCCAAAAACAAATCAAAATTATCTGATATTCCCATTTCCCATTTCAGTTCTATAGGAATATCAATACTTTGTGTTTTAATGTCAGCGCTGCGTCTGTTAGAGGTATTTGTCAGTTTGATTCCACGCTCTACATACAGCAGAGAAAAGTCCAAAGCGATACCATGAAATCCTGTTTGATATTGCAACATAGGCCCTACTTGAAATCCTGTCAAACTCTCTTCCTTAAACTGGTCACGCATGCCACTAATATTTGCTTTGTTGCCAAGCACACCGGCTTTTACCCCAAAATGTAATCCCTGAGCCATACTATCAGTGATTCCCCAAAATACGAAAATCGTAAAAAAACAAATTATTTTTTTCATGATCATTTATTTAAGAAGTTGAATATGTTTCTATTATTTTGAAGATTGATGCACAGTAAGTTGTGGGAAAGGGAATCCGATTCCTTCTTTATTAAATGTCGTATAAACAATCTCATTAATATCATATAAAACATTCCAGTAATCAGCTGTTTTAACCCAAACACGGACAGTAATGTCAACGCTACTCGCACTTAATGAGCCTAAAACAATGATAGGAGCAGGAGTATCCAAAATACGTTTGTCCGCATAAATAATACGTTGCAATACGGTTCTGACCCTTTGTACATCCTCTCCATATTCTACTCCGAATACCCATTCAACACGGCGCATTTCCTGTTTGCTGTAATTAATCACAGCATTTCCACTGAGCATCCCGTTGGGAACGTATATCATCCGATTATCAAGAGTGGAAAGTATGGTATGGAAAATCTGTATCTCTTTTATTGTACCACTTACTCCAGGTCCATCTATATAATCGCCTACTTTAAACGGTTTAAAAACAAGTATAATCAAACCACCTGCAAAATTGGAAAGATTGCCGGAAAGTGCCATACCTACAGCCACACCGGCTGACGCCAAAAGTGCAGCAAAACTGGTCGTTTCCACTCCCAACTTGCTGATTATGGCAAAAGCAAGTACCATGTTCAATAAAATTTTCACTAAACTTTTCAAGAAAGTCTGTACACTGGTTTCTATCTTCCGTTTTTCAAGAACTTTGGCTATTAATACACTAATCTGCTTAATGATAAAACGACCGACTGAATATATCAGAATGGCGACAAATATATCCTTACCAGCGTCCATTCCAAAATCTACCAGTTTCTCCAGTGCTTGCTCAAGTTTACTGCCTGAGGCTGCATTCAATAATAATAAATTCATTTTTTTCGTTTAACAAATAAAAATTAATCAGCTTGTCACGATCATATTGCAAATATGCCAGCACATCCTGACAGTATAGTTTCGCAATGTTCCAATAAATCATCCAATATATTTTTACATTCCTAAATAGTCGGATATTTAAAGCCGCAAAGATATCATATATAATTGATAAAAACCAAACTTATCACTTAAAAGAGAGAACCTAAGCACCGTATTCTGTATCAAGCATACAACTCTAAGATAATATATTTAATTTTTTTCGGTAATATTTGCCGAAACATCGGTGAAGCACTATTATACTAGGTGAAAAATGCACGGCACAAGAACAATCTAGCACTCCATGCTGCATAACTAATCAAAAAGATCCAGTAAAAAAACATAAAACCAACTAGTTAATTCATACTTAAAGAGTATCAAACCAATCATTTTCTGTATTTTTAGGTACTTCTCTGTAAATAATACTCAATAATGAAAACAAGAAAAACATTCTAACAAAACATAACTAAAATACAAAATATTTCAGAGATTCACTCTACCTTAAACTTTACAGCATTCGACATTTAGAAAAAATATCGTAAGAGTTTTAATGAGAGTAAACTCGGAAATTCATTCCGTTGACAAAGCAACCCACTTCCATCAAAAGAACCATTACTTACATGCTGTACCACAGAAAGGATCATACTATCTTCTGATCTTTCTTCTAAACTTTACCCTGTACTCTTTCATACGGTTAGTTCACTATATAATAACAAGATAATAAGCTGCTATTAGAGAAAACAATATTTTTTTAAGATGTTTGTAGACTCTGATAAAATTAATACCTTTGCGAAGTCAATTTATATATAAACAATGTCGAAATGTAAATTGAAATATTGCAGATAACAAAAAAAGGACAAAGAAATATGAGACTTATAAAAGTAACAGGTGGTTTGGGAAATCAAATGTTTATTTACGCTTTTTATTTGCGAATGAAAAAGTACTATCCCAAAGTGCGTATAGACCTTTCGGACATGATGCATTATAAAGTGCACTACGGATATGAAATGCATCGTGTGTTTAATCTGCCCCATACAGAATTTTGTATAAACCAACCTCTGAAAAAAGTTATCGAATTCCTTTTCTTCAAAAAAATATATGAACGGAAACAAGCTCCCAATAGTTTACGAGCTTTTGAAAAGAAATACTTTTGGCCTTTACTTTATTTTAAAGGATTTTATCAGTCGGAACGTTTCTTTGCAGATATTAAGGATGAAGTTAGGGAGTCTTTCACTTTTGACAAGAATAAAGCCAACAGTAGAAGTCTTAATATGCTTGAAATTTTGGACAAGGATGAAAACGCAGTATCTCTACATATTCGTCGTGGAGATTATTTGCAACCCAAGCATTGGGCTACTACCGGAAGTGTATGCCAGTTACCTTACTATCAAAACGCAATAGCGGAAATGAGCAGAAGAGTTGCCTCTCCATCTTACTATATTTTTTCAGATGACATTGCTTGGGTAAAGGAAAATCTTCCATTGCAGAATGCAGTATATATTGATTGGAATACGGATGAAGACAGTTGGCAAGATATGATGCTTATGAGTCATTGCAAACATCACATCATCTGCAACAGTACATTCAGCTGGTGGGGAGCATGGTTAAATCCCAATATGGACAAAACGGTAATTGTGCCTAGTCGTTGGTTCCAGCATTCCGAAGCTCCGGATATCTATCCTACGGGGTGGATAAAAGTACCAGTGAGTTAATCCACAATACACATGAATACGCACGTCTGGAAAGCTAAAAAATAATTGGCATTTCGGAAACCGCTGAGCCGAAATTTCGGCTCAGCGGAAATTGTAGCATCCATGTTCATTTTTGGTTTAACACACCTTTTCAAACCATAGTACGACCATCATAAATTATTTTGAAGAACGATTGACAAATGCTTCAGCGGAGTCGTTCAATGCTAAAATCAAAGCTTTTCGAAGCCAGTTAAGAGGGGTGGCTGATGGAAATTCTTCATGTTCAGACTGGCTAGGCTATACGCTTAAAAGAAAGCTTGCCAACCGGGAAAATCCGCTGACCCTAACTCACTTGGTTAAACCAAAGGTAAACCGCCCCATTCGGAGAATAAAAAAAGGAGCTACATTTTACCGTAACTCCTTGATTCTCATCCGTCGGGGTAGCGGGATTCGAACCCACGACCCCCTGCTCCCAAAGCAGACTCCATTTTATTAATCAATAATCTGAAAATAAATAAGTTACAAACAACAGATTTGATTATAAGGATAAGTTTTTGAACATTTATTGTTTAAACATCCCTCCCCTACCCGTCAAAATCCAATCAGCCGAAATCCCATAGTCAAGGACCAAGTACGCTATCCATTCAGGTTTTAGGACACTTACTTCCGGCTGGTTTCTGACTGTATTTATGTTCCAATAATTTATATCATGGGCCTTGGTGTATGTAAGAAGCCCACGCATACGTTTCTGTGCTTTCAGCATATCTATCGCTTCAAAGAAACGTTTTGTTATCGCTATTCCTTCTTTTGATATATTCATAACTGATTATTTTGACAATATACAAAGATAGATAAAATAATAAATAAAACAATGGATAAATAATATTATTTGCAATTCAAATAATATTATCATATAGAAAAAAAATCTATTTTTACTCTGGATTTTTAATTTAATGGTGTTTTGCATGCTTTGATCGGTCAGTTCTGCACTATGATAGAGGATGAAGTGTTGAATGATTTTCGGGATGAGGATTTGGTTCTTGATGTGAAAGGTTTGAATATGGATGATGGTTGTTATACTTGATATATATCTGTAAAAGGTAAGGTAGCTGATTGGTATAATATGGAAACCGGGGAAGTACTGTGCCGTTATAAGGTAACTCGAAAGGATGAGTTGTTGCAGGATGTTTATCTTGAGAAAGAGCCACCTAATTAATAGTGTTATATTTTATTGTTAAAGTGATTTGTTTTGTTGTGTATCTTTATTATTATGGCTTAATTTATAGCTATTAATATTTAAAGTATATTGCTATGAAGAAGTATTTTTATTTGTTAGCTATTTGGGCAGTTAACTTTGTAGCTTGTTCTGATGAATCTGCAAATAAGGGTGATTCTGTTATTGTTAATAGTTCTATGGAAGTGGAGAGGCTTGTAATGAACATTTCTAAGTCTTTTACTTCCTATACTAGGGGGAACATTGGTGAGTTTGTTTATCCTGACTATTATGGTGGAATGTATACTAATGATAGTGGGTATCCTGTTGTCCTTATAAAAGGGAATATGGAAAAAGGTAAGGAAGATATGATAAGAAGGGCGGGAAGTGATAAATTTGAGGTAGAATCTTGTGATTATTCTTTTGATGAATTGAGTGAATTAAATTCTAAATTAAGTGATATTTTGTGTGAGGGGAATTTCCCTGATGAGTTGACTTGGAATGGAGTGGGAATTTGGGTTGATAAAAATAGAGTCTCTGTTGATTTGGAGGTTTGTTCAGAAGAAAACATTCAGTTATTTAAGCGTTTAATAAGTAATTCTCCTGCTATTGTTTTTGGATATGGTACGTCTATTATTATAGATAGTCCTGTTGATTCGGATAATGTTAATAGAGAGGAAAGCAATGTACGTAGTTCTGGGTTGATAAATCTTGGTGGTAAATTTTCATCGTATGGAGTTTCTAATAATAATATGTATAGTGGGAGTATCGGAGTTAGGGGAACTCATGGTGAAAAGTCTAGATTTGTAACAGCGTCACATTGTATTCCTAAGTTAACGATTTCGGGAGTTGTAAGTGATAAAGAACAAAAGACAATAAGTTTTTGTGCATCAAAGAGTGATATTCAAGATGCGGCGGAATTGAACTTGAATATCATTGACTACATAAAGATGAATGATAAGGTTAAAGAAATAAGACGTGCCTCTATTATTATGTCACAGTATATAACTTTGGATAAGGTTAATAGAAAATATTCTGTTGATATATCTGAGACTAAAGCTTTAGAGTTGGGAGTGAATAAGATGAATTATGATAGAGTTGTTTTAGAAATAGAGAATGTGAATAACCTTTTAGTTGACAATCCTGATGTTGAGTTGATAGATTTAAAGTTACAGTATAAGGAATATAAAGAAAAGTTGGATTCCGTTTTTAATAGATAGTGTCATGAATGATTCTGATGCGGAAGTTTATGGTCCGAATTCAACAAGTGGAACTATCATCGGAAGTAGAAAAGGTGTATTTCTTTACTTTCTTTATCATAAGTGTATTATGGTTGTTAAATTATAAATGTGTAATATTATGAAAAAACTTTATTTGCCAGCTTTGCTTTTGCTCGTTTTTTGTAGTTGTACGAATAATCAAGAAACCGTAGATAAGGGCAAGATAAATTCTGTTGAGACTCGTTCTGTTGAAGTAAAATCTGTTAGAGATTATATTGAAAGTGATGAATTCATCAGCATAATACCTGATGAGTATTATGCGTTGCGTCAAAAGGGGAAGATGTCTGAGGAAGAAATCAAGGCTGCTGACTATCAAATGAAGGCTGCCGCATATCGTTTTTATAAACATTGCACAATGGATGATAAAGGTTTTATTACCTGCAATGTTACCAATGGTGCAGAGTTGAAAATTTCGGAAGAGGTTTTTGAATTTAGATTAAGAGATATGAAAGGATGGAATGAGATGATAAAGGAGAATATTCGTGATGGGGCGAGGTACAGGATTATTCGTATTGATGATGAGCGATATTTAAATGGCTTGTTGAATTATAAATAAAGGAGCTATGAAAACTAAAATATTTGCTTTTATGTTTTTATTGGCTGTTGGTGACTGAACTATTTATTGAATGAAAAGAAATGGGGAAGGTGGTAATAGGAAGTTATTTCGAATTATTCTGAAAAATACGCAATTGTAAAATACAAGAGACAAATATAGAATTATATCTGTCTCTTGGTATGTTTTTAGAACCGATAAGCAGCTCCGAAGTTAATAACCCCTTGGTCAAAATCATCAACCAATTGGTATCTGAATTCAACATTCATAGCCCAGTTACGTCCCAAAGCGAATTCCGCCCCAGCTCCGAGATTAACCCCGATACGGAATTCATTATGGTTACCCCCATCATCAACATGGACGTGGTCTCCATCCCAGTCAACATCCAAATCATGCATGTCAAACATCCAGTTGGACATGGTCAGACCGAACAGCGGATAAAGCTTGACACTTTGAGCTACCGGGAAAAGATAGTGGAAGTTCACATTTACATCCAACATACTTACATTGTCATTCTCAAAAAAATAATTGAATGAAGGTTCAATACGGAGAGGATTAGTGATATTGTACTGGTATTTAATTCCCAATCCAGCACTTTCAATTTCTGTTCCGTAACTTAATCCAAATCCAATTGCCTGTCTGCCTTTTTGAGCGTAGGTACTGCTCAACATGACAAACATCAGTCCTAAAAAAATAAAGATCTTTTTCATTTTTAAAAATATATAAGTGTGTTAATCGTCTTCATCGTCATCATCCCAATCATCGTCATCATCGTGCCATTTATGATGTTTATGACGCTTGTGTTTTTTATAATGCTTGCGATGATGCTTATCATGATGGTCACAATAAGAGCAATAATGTTCACGCCAGCATTCGCTATGATAACGAATCCTGTCATAAAATGGATCATAGTACATCGACCCTGGTTTTATGCCTATCTCTACCAATATACGATTCCAGCCATTCCGGTGGTAACGCTTGTAATAGTCACACACCTCCCGCATATGCCTGCCGGAAGTCTTTGCTATTTCAAGAGCCAAACCGACATTCCCCCAATTACTACCACATCTTCTGTAATAATCATCCAATAATTGATTAGATATATTATATTCTACGCATAAACGTTTCCGATAGTCGGATAACTCCACAGCTGCATACTTGTTCGCCCTGCCTATGAACAGAGAAAGCCTGTCTTGTGCAAACATGGAACAAGAAATGACTATAAATAATAACAATACTTGAATTCGTTTCATAATTTTAAAACCATTAGTTAATAAACTATTGAGATTGCAAATATAGATATAAAAAAGCAATACACAATTTTTTATGGGGAATTTAGATACTGTCTAATTTTACATTTTGATAAAAAACTACTTCTTCTTTCCTTCCCAATGATTTGTAAAAATTATAATAAAATCCCCCTCAAAACCGTGCAAACCAGCACAGACTAGAGAGGGGGTATGAAAGAGTTTGCTTAGAATTTATATCCTAAAGTAATGCCTATA